>JGI12269J14319_10003825_pt1 | contig 14002 bp, 10 predicted proteins | sample PeaSoiSIISIP2007_FD_14319 | JGI IMG/M metagenome (IMG submission 14319) | reverse complement strand
GGCGAGCCCGGAGACATCCACAGAGGCTCGTTCGCGCCGTTCCGATGTTCGGGTCGTGGAATTTCGTCGTAGCGCACCGCGCTGGAATGCAGGCGTTTGTCGAGCTGGAGGCGTCGCTCCCGTTCGATCGCCGTGGTGGCGTGGGCCAGGGCGAGCCACGGGTCTCGGGAGGGGTCGATCCTGCTGCGCAGGTCGTCGACCAGGGGGTTGGTGGACTGGCCCTCGGGTGCCTCGAACCGGATCTCGTCGTCGAGGTCGGTGCCCTGGGCGTAACAGCGGAGGACTGCGACGTTGAGGTCCTCGTCGATCAGGACCACCGACGCCCCCTTGTTGGGTTCGGCCGCCGGTGTGTCGACCACCCACCCGCCCGTGTTGATCACCGGGATGTCTCCCGGCAGGCCCGGCGCCTGGCGCTGTTCGACGAAAGGCTTGTGCGTGTGCCCGAAGACGAAGGCGACTTGCCGGGGTGTTCCGATCTCCTCGGCGATCTGGGTCGACACGGGCCCCGAAAGGAACGAGACCAGACCGGCGTCCGCGTTCTTGCTCAAGACCTCCGACACGTGCCGCTCGCGGCGGAGCGAGGCCTTCACTGCGGCCAGCAACGCCCCCCCGATGATCACGCTCTCGATGCGCTTGCGCACCCGGGAGCCGCGGCCCTTCACGATGGCACGTCTGATGGCCTTGATCTCGCCGTCGATGGCGTCGTCACTCTGCAACGACTCGTACAGGTCGCGTGACCACCCCGAGACGTCTCCGCTGTCACCCATCGAGGACCAGAAGAAGTCGATCCAGGCTCCGTTCTCCGCCTCGAGGCTGTGCACCGTGGGAAGGGCGGCCCCACGTTCGAAGACGTCGTCGAGCATCGACATGGCCCGGTAGAGGGGCTCGATGAAGTGCCCGTGGGACAGCACCACCACGCCGGTGCCCGCCGCGTCCACCAGTCCCAGATTCGGGTAGCTCTGCTCGACGGTGATCGGCACCGCCGTGTCGGCCCGGGCTGCCATCAGGTTCGACGATCCGGTCTCGCACCCGAAGGGTGTCGTTGCGGGGCAGGAGGCACGTGGCGTGGAGCTCGGGTCGCAGTGGCTGGCGGAGCGGGACGCTGGCCATGTAGTCGACGTAACAGTCGCCCCGCGCCCTGCTCCAGAAATGGTGGTCGTGGTTGCCCGGGAGGAAGCGGATCACCGGCGCCACCGCCGCGTCGGCGGTCCCGGGCCGCAGTTGCTCCATCAGATGGGCGAAGGTCGCGGCGGCATCGTCGGTGGAGCACAATGCCAATTCGAAGAGGTCGCCCAGTACGACCAGTTGCGGAGGGTCGGCTCCGTGGCTCAGGGCCCGCAGGGCGTCGCAGAGAGTGCTCAGGACCGGTGACACCGAGGACTGGTCGACGTGGTCACCATCGGGGTGAACCGAAGTGAGCACGCTGTTGAGCGCCCCAAGGTGAAGGTCGGAGATACAGACCCAGCGGATGGCGGGCATCGGTCAGAGGCCTTTGCCGAGATCTGAGATGCGCGCCATCGGTCCCCGCTCTACCGCCCAACACGCCCTTGGGTGCACCACCACCGAGGCCGTCGTCCCGTCGGCCTCGGTGGCACCCTAGACCCCGGGACCTTCGGGGTAAAGAGGAGCGCTCCGGGTGCCCGGCTCTGAGATCTGCGAGACCGCTCGCGGTGTCAGCGCGGGTCGCGCCACATGGCCCACACCGTGGGTCCCTTCGGTACCTGCATCTCCTCTGTCACCACGAAGCCGTGCCGGGCGTAGAAGGGGATGTTCTTCTCCTTGGACGCCTCGAGGTACACGCGATGGCCGCTCTGGTCGCAGCGCTCGAGGATCGGCGAGAGCAATGACGAGGCGATGCCCTTCCCCTGCCACTCGGGCTCGGTCCCGAGCATCTGCAGGTACCAGTGGGGTTCCTTGGGATGATGGCGGTCGAAGTACAGGAGGCCTTCGGCGCGGTCGACGAGCCGGTGGCGGAGAAGACGCGCCATGGTCCACCCCATGCGAGCGTTGCCCTGCCAGCCCAGGGGGAAGGTCCCGGGCGGGTTCCAGATCGCCGCGCCTCGGAGCGATTCGGTGGTGTAGACCTCGTCGAGGGGCAGTGCTTCGCCCAGGAGCGCCTGGAACATGCGCGGCAGCCTGAGGTGCCGAGTGCGGGGGTCGGGGAACATCCACGTGGTCAGGGGATCGTCGTCGAACGCCAGGGCCAGCATGCGGGCGATCGTCTTGACATCGGCCCGGCGCGCCTTGCGTACGCCGTCCCCGGGCATCGCATCGGGTTGCATCGGCGCCGACGCTACCGGGCTGTCGACGAGCCCGCTCCGGGCCGTCGGCCCGCCCGCTACCGGCTTTGACGCGGATCGGGCTGTTCGACGGGCTTCAGGGACTTGTAGGTGAACGTCAGCGCGGGAACACCGACGACGAGGACGCCCAGGGGAAGCGACGCCTTCATGGTGTTCAGCGTCCCGTACCCGATCAACGTGGCCACGACGACCCCCGCCGTGGCCCCCCACACCAGGCCGAGGGTGACTCCGAGTGCGATCGCCCCGGCCCATCGGTGGCCCGTCATCCACAGCGGCCACCGAGAGTCGGCTGTGAGCGCCGGGGTGTCGGGCATGGCCCAATTCTGCCGCACCGGGCATCCCGGAGCATCCCAGCGCGCTCCCGATGGGGTCGCGGCGGTGGTCTGCGGGCCTGCGCCTTGCCACTTCCCCTGAGGCCGCCATCATGCGAAGGTGGGTGGGCGGGGTCGCGAAGGCGGGCGTCAGGGTCGCCGAAGGGGCGGGGATGGGGGGACGACAGCTGGGGCGACGGCGATCGGTGGTGGTGACCGTCGCCGCCGTGGTGGCGCTGGTCTTGGGATCATGGCTGGTCGTTGGCTCCGCGGCGGGCTCGGCGACCGCACCCGGGACGCGCCCCGCGTCGCTGCACCGTGCCGCCGGTCGCGACCTCGTCCCCTCGACCCGAGGAACCACCTCGCCGCGCACGGCCTCGGCGGAGGCACCGTCCACGACGCTTCCCCCGTCCACCACGGCGCCCCCGTCGACGACCCCTGGGTCCACGACCCTTCCCCCGTCCGCGACGGCCCCGACGCCGCCCACGACCGTCGCCGTCGTTCCGGTCGCCGGCTCTGACCCGTTCGCTGCCGCCGCCAAGGAAGCCGTACCCGCGCCTCCCCGGGCCTCGAGGCGGCACCGGGCCGGGGGGGCGATGTTGGCCCCGGCCCCCCAGACCGCCCGGGCGGCAGCGCAATTGATCGGCGCCATCAATGGGCAGTCCGGGTCACAGGGTGCCATCCCCGACACGGCGGACAACATCGGCCTCCTGGGACGGTGGATGGCGAACGAGGGAGGCCTGTGGGCCGACAACCCGCTGAACACCTCGCTCGACGCGGGTTCGTACCCGCATCAGTTCACGGCGAGCGGCCAGGACACCGGCATCCCGATCTTCCCCGATCTTGCCGCGGGCGTCGCCGCCACGGCGACGACGCTGCTGTCGAACCCGTCGTACTCCCGGATCTTGCACGTCCTGCGGTCCGGGTCGGCTTCGTGCATCGCATTCGCCCGGGTGGTGATCCAGTCGCCGTGGGCGTCGGGCCATTACGACCACGACCCGGTGGGATTCTGTTCGGGCTCGATCGTGCCGGCCCGACGAGGTCATCAGCGCCACCGCGGTGGCTGAGGGACTTCTCTCGGACTGACCCGGGCGGGTCCCGCAATGGACACCGACTCCCTGCGTGCGCTGCGCCGCGCCAAGCACCGCATCGACCGCGACTACTCCGGTGCGCTGGGCATCGACGTGCTGGCCGCGCAAGCCGGGTACTCACCAGGGCATTTCATCGGTGTCTTTCGCGCCGCCTACGGGGAGACGCCGCGGCGGGCACGAGTCGCCGCATCGAGGCGATCCTGCGCGACGATTCGGGGAACTGGTACAGCTTCACGCAGCGCGAGGTGTGACGCCGCGCCTTCACTCCGAGCGCAGGAGGAGCGCGGTCGGCGTCCGGGCCGCGATTCGCCCGGGGACGGCGGCGACGACGTTGGCGAGCACCAGCGCCCCGACGGCGATGAGGACGATCGACAGGGCGGGGACCGTCGGCGTCGGCACGGCGTGGATCTCGTTGGCGAAGACGGTCCACAGAAAGCGCCCCAGCACGATTCCGAGCGGGACCCCCACCACGGTGCCGATGGTGACGGCGACGCTCGACTGCCAGGCCACCACCGAGGCCAACTGGCGGCGAGTCGATCCGAGGGTCTTGAGCACCGCCAGGTCACGGCGGCGACGTCGCACCGACGCCACCAGTGTCAGCCCGAGAGCGACCACTGCCCCGGCCGCCAGGGCCGAGCCCAAGATGGCGGGCGTGGTCCCCATGGCGCGGTAGTTGACGATCTCGGCCGGGCGGAGAACCGATCCGACGAACACGCCGAAGTTGAAGTTCGTGGTCAGCTGATCGGAGATCCGGTTGAGCGAATCGACGGCGGCGCCGTGGTCGGCTCCGGGCCGGAAGTTCACGAAGATCTCCTCGGGCCCGGTGGTCGGGTCGTTGAAGGGGTTCCGGGCCGCGGCCGGGATGAGGTCGTAGGAGACCAGCGCGCCGGTCCCCATCTCCAGGTGGGGCCCGGGGCCGCCGATGGTCGGCATGGTGTCCACCCCCACGATCCGCAGGCTCGTGTCGGGCCCGGTCCCGGAGCTCTCCACCACCGTCTCGCCGAGATGCTTGTGGAGCTGGGCAAGGGTGATGGCACCCAGCACGATCTGGCCCGACGCGGCGAGCCCGTGGCCCGCCAGGACCGGGGGCTGCACCGCGGTGCCGGGGCGCTCGCCGAGGACGGGCACGATCTGTCCGTCGATGTGAAGGTCGTCTGAATACACCCCCGACCACGACCCGACATAGGGGTCGTGGTCGAGCAGCTGGGTCGCCCGGTTCTGGGGGATGTCCCCTGATCCGCCTCCGGCGGAGATGATGGAGTCCCAGTTCCACCCGTACAGACGAGGATGCGAGACGAGCGCGTTGAGGCTGGCGGAGAACGTGACCGTGGTGACCACCACGACGACGGCGAGCGCGGCACCCAGGATGGCCGAGCGCACGGGGACGGTGTTGGAACCGGCCCCGGGCTCGAGGGCGAAGCGGACGCCGGTGACCGCCGGCGCGGGCAGCCCGAGGGACGCCGCCGCGTTCGCCACGCCCGAGCCCTGCCCCTCGGCGCGACGACGGCGCTCGTCGGCGCGACGTGGGCCGGCACGGTAGGCGAGGAGCGCGGCGATGGCGCTGAGGACCACCACGAGGACGAGGAACCCGAGACCGAGCACCGTCCAGTCGAAGGAGACGCCGGGGGTGGGGTCCACCGGGCGCACCGGGCCGATCGGTGCCAGGGGGGAGACCGCCACCGCCACCGCCACGGCCAGCACGGCGCCGATCACGACGGCGCCCATGTTCCCGATGAGGGTGTCGGCCATGGTCGTGGCGGGATTCGCACCGAGCGCCCGCAACGTGCGCAGGTCGTCGATGCCCCGACGCGTCTGGCGTCCGATCACCTGGGCGGCGACGATCAGCGCGGCGAGTGCGGCGATCCCTCCGAAGACACCCAGGGCGATGGACTCGGGCTCGATGGCGCGTTCGGCCTTGTCGACGCCCGTGGATGTCAGCTGGGGAGCGGGAAACGCCTTGGGGAGCACCCCCTGGATCTCCGTGTCCACGGCGCCGACGTAGCGATGTGCCGTGACCTGGATGCCGGTCTCGGTGTAATTGGAGCAGCAGGCCAGCAGCGGGCGGGTGAACGCCGGGGTGAAGTATGCCAACGACACCGAGTTGTCGACGTCGTCTTCCACGAGGTTGTGGGCCGACACCACGAGCGCGGTGATGGTGACCTCGTCCTTCCGGTACGGAGCCACTCCGGCCGTTCCGAACTGCGGCAATTGGGTCTGGGCGTTCGTGTACACGCCCAAGAGGACGTGTTCGCCGAGGTGCAGGCCCGTGGCCTTGGCCACCGAGCTGAGCATGGCCACGTCGTCGGCGCGGCGCGGATCGGGGAGGCGGCCCGCCACGACGGTGAGCCGGTCCTGGTCGAATCCGAAGCCGTCGTCACTCCCGAGCCCGTTGCCGGGCGCGGGGGGGAACGTGGGGACGTTCTCGGGGGCACCGCCGGGCCCCAGGGGCAGCACGTTGAGCCCCGATGCGCTCTGGGCGTCCTTCACGTGCGGCAGATGCGTGATGGCGTGCAGGACGTTCGGGTCGTAGCCGACGTCGGAGCCGACAAGGGGGTTGAGCACCGCCGTGATGGCGGCCAGGTCGGAGGGGTTCGTCCCCGCCAGATAGGCGGGGAACGACGACTGGGTGCGGCGGCCCGCCGCCAGGGCCCCCATGGCCACGCCGCCGGTCAGCGCGATGAGCAGGACGATCGAGAGGTAGCCACCCCGCCGGCTGCCGAAGGTGGTGCGGAACCGGTACCCGGCGACCCGAATGGGTGTCCGGCTCACTGCCCTCTGCCAGGCACGACGTGCACGTCCCTTCGACCTCGGCCGGGCGCGGTCGGCCGCGCCGGTCTCTGTGGAGTCTGACCCGGGCGTCGGTACCGGCCAATGGGGTCAGCCCGTGTCCCGGCTACGTGCCTCCACCCCCTGGTCCCGCGCCGCGGCTGCGGTCAGCCGGCCGTCATCCACGGCCCGCCGCGACGGGCGCGGGACACCGCTCGGTGTGCGACCGCCACCGCTGCGGCCATCGCCACCAGCCCGGCGGCGTCGATGGCCCCGGCGTGGAACAGGTCTCGCGGTCCGGGACCGCCGTCGACGACCCAGGTGCAGCACCCGCCCAGGAAGACGAGCATCCCCAGGGTGGCGACGCCCGACAGCCGTGCCTCGAAGCGCAGCGCACGGGGCGACAGCTCCAGGCGTCGGACGGACTTGGTGGCCCCGATCACGAGCCCGATCACGGCCGTGGGACTGATCGCCATCCAGGCGATCTCACCGGCGGGGAACGACAGCAGCGCACTCGGATGGGCCCAGTACGAGGACACGAAGAGGGTCGAGGCCCACGAGAAGGCCGCCACCCCACCGGGTACGAGACCCTGGTGGGCCCAGGCGTGGCCACCGGTGCCCGGCCAGCCGTTGCCGAAGTGGCGGCTGCCGATGATCAGGATCGCACCACAGCCGAGCACGAGCGAGGTGGGCCGCACGAGCCCCTGCCCCTGCCGGTGGGCCAATCGCATGACGACCGCCCCGACGACGGGGATGGCGGCGAGCAGGGCCAGGCCCGCGAAGAGCACCATGGCGCCCGACAGCACCACCATCGCGGCCCGGGTCGCCGTGGTGTCGGGATCGGACCACTGCCAGCCGATGGTGAGCTGTGACCACATGGCGATGCCGAAGGCGAGGAAGACGGCCAGGGCGCATCCCAGTGACGCCAAGCTGGCGCGCGCCTGGTCGCGCCGGTCGAGCGCGGCTCCACCGAGGCCCGCCACCGAAAGCCGCGCTACCAACCCGTTGCGGGCCACGTCCACGGTGCGGCGCCACGAACGCGGTCGCTCCGTGAGGTCGGAGATGAGCAGCTCGGCGAATTCGTCCCCGTACCGGGCCCTCCAGTCCTTGGGGTACCAGCGCAACAGCACGGTGGCGCGGCGGACGGTCTCGACGGGGGAGTCCTGCACCTCAACCCCACGTGCCGGCGAGTCGGTGCAGCCCCACGTCGGCCACGCGGCGCTGCGCGTCGAGATGGGCCCGCAGCGCCTCGGCCCCCGCCGCGGTGAGGCGATAGGGCCGGCGCCGGTCGTCGCTCGCCACGGCCTCGATGAGTCCCTGGCCCTGGAGCCGGCTCAGCGCCTCGTACAAGGTGCCCGGCGCCAGGCGGACACCGGCGAAGGCCTCGATGTCCTTGGTGAGGGCATACCCGTGCTTGGCGCCCTCCGCCAGGCTGGCCAGGATCAACGTGGCGGGGCCGGCGTACCGTCCCAATGTTCCGAGGGACTCGGAGGGCTTGCCTGCTCGGTCCCGGCTTCCCCGTGCCTTGGCCACGGGAGGCATCCTATATCGGCCGCCGATCCATCAAGGGCGGAGCCGGTTCAACCCTCCCAGTCCGCGGCCGGGGACCACGGCTCGCGGACGTCGCTGAACGGGATGACCTCGGGAAGCACCGCACCGTCCGAGGTGCGCCGGATCGAGTACCCGTCGAGGTGCAGCGCCACCACTTCGAAGCCTGCGCTCCACGTGCCGAGATAGCGGTTGCGGACGGCGACCTTCATGCCCACCGCGGGCGCCGGAACCGTGTCGGGACGACCAGGGGTGACTTCGTCGACGATGCTCACCGGAACACCTCCCTGTGGAACCGGCCCCGACCCTCACCATCCCGTGCGGTCGAGGCCACGTCCTGATGGGTCGTCACGAACCACGAGGAACTTGAAGGAGTCACTGTCCGTGGTGGCGATACGCAGGGCCAGGGACTCGTGTGCCACCGGTGGGCCGTCTCTGGGGCGCGAGGTGCCTCGCCGCGCTGTGGTGGGAGTTCTCGGGTTGGTCACCGGTGCTCCTCGACACGCGCCAGCCGCGCCACGGCCATGGCCCTGACCGTATCGCGCCACGGCGCTCCGTTCGCGGATCCGAAACGCAGACGGCCGCGGGAAAGGTGCAGGCGGGCGCCACGGCGCAGCGCCGTACGCACCGCGTGTGACCGCGGGTCACCCGGGCACGTCGGTGGGCTCCACCTTGGTCCACTCGCCGCCACGGTGCGCGGAGTGCCGGATGGCGTCGAGCACCGCCATCTGGGCGACGCCGTCGGCGAAGGTGGCCGGTTCCGGTCCGGTGAGCGGGAGACCCCGGATCCGGTCCCCGAACGCGGCCGCCAGGCGGGTGTAGGGCCCGTATTCGACACCGAAGGTCGTCATCTGCTCGTAGGTGGTCGTCACGGACCCTTCGGGCAGGGCCGGGACGGGCTCCGAGCGCAGCTCGTCGGGGACGGCGAGGGTGCGCACCCCCGAGTCGTCGGCCACTCGGACCTTGTCGCCGACACCCTCGATCCATGCCGTGCCGGCCGACCCCGTGACCCGTGTCTCGACGAGGATGCCGCGATCCGACGCGGTGCTCTGCAGCATGCCCACGCACCCGTTTTGCAACCGGAAGTGCACCACGAAGCCGTCGTCGGCGGTCATGGGTCGCTCCACGACATGGGCGAGCGACGCGCTCACCCCCGCGAAGTCCCCCAGTGTGGCCCGGATCTGGTCGATCAGCTGCGATCCGTGGGCGCCGAGCCATCCTCCGCCCGCCGACGTGTCGGCCCACCACTGCGGCACGACAGAGTGCGGGTCGACGAGCACGGGGACGTGCATGATCCAGGTGGCGATGCGGGGAGCGCCCACGAGATTGCTCCGGAGCGCGTGGGCCAGCAGGGCTTGCCCGGCGTCGTAGCGGAACTCGGTGCCGAGGAGATGCACGATCCCGGCCTCTTGGGCCGATCGCAACACGCCGCGTGCCTCGAGGGTATTCCGGGCGAAGGGCTTCTCGCACAGGACGTGCTTTCCCGCCGCGATGGCCTCGAGCGAGAGCTCGGCGTGGGTGTGCGGCGGGGTGGCGACGGAGACGGCGTCCACCCCCGGGAGCGCCAGCGCCTCGGCCAGCGTCGGGCAGGCGCGCGGTACCTCGAACATTCGGGCCCGCTCGGCGGTCTTGTCCGGATTGCGGCCTACCAGGGCCCGGACTTCGAAGCCGGCGTGACGCAGGGCCCGCACGTGCGTGTAGCAGCCGAAGCCGGTTCCGACGACGACCACGCCCAGCGGCTCGCCCCCGCCGCCGGAGGTGCTCACGGTCGCGGCCCTCGTGTCGTTCCGAGCACCTGACGGGTGGCCTCCGCGGCGGCACCGGCGGCGGCACGCGCCCCCGAGGCGTGCAGAACGTCGGAGAACACCTCCACTCCCGTCGGGGCGCGCACCCCGATGTCGTCCAGGGCGCCGAGGTATCCCGCCAGGTCGAGCTCGCCCTCCCCGGGAAGGGCCCGGTCGTGCAGTGTGGCGTGGACGAGGTTCTCCTCGGCGCGTTGCGGCGCGTCGCTGAGCTGGATGGCGAGCACGCGCTCCGCGGGCAACGCCCGCAGGTCGTCGACGGTGGTCCCGGTACGGGCACAGTGCCAGGTGTCGACGTTCAGCCCGCCGTTGGGCCTGTCGGCCATCCGCACCACTTCCGATGCCGTCGCCACGTCGGGGATCCGCGACCATGCCAGCCATTCGAGATGGACGAGCAAACCCTGTTGCGCGGCCCGGTCGCACAAGGACGCGAAGGCCTCGGCGCCTTCCTCCACCGACCACGTCCCACCGAAGACGTCGGCGGCGTTCAGCGAGCGGGCCCCCATCGCCTCGGCCATGCGCAGGAGGTCTTCCTCGCCGTGGCAGAACACCTCCATCGTGTCGAGCTCGGCCGGGATGTGCACCTCGTCGGCGCCCGGCGTCCACCACCAGGCCGGGTCGAGCTCGGCGACGACGAGGCCGAAGTCGTCGAGCATGACGCGCATCTCGGCGTCGCTGTGGCCGTCGCGCCGGGCCCGGGCATGGTCACGGCCCCACAGCGAAATGGCGTCGTATCCGGCGTCCGAGGCGGCCTCGAGCCGTTCGCGAAAACTCGTGTGGCGCGGGATCGTGCCCGAGCACAGGACGAGCGACTCCGGTCCGAGCGTCACAGCGTCTCCGTCTCCTGGGACGCAGCGGCCTCCGGAAACGCGGCCGCCTCCTGCGACGCAGCGGCCGCCACCGACTCCCCGGACGGGTCAGCCGAAACCGGCGCGGAACGCGGCGAGGGCGTTCGGGAAGGTGCCGTCGGTGATGTCGTTGTCCTGTCCCCCCGCCGTGTCGTTGAACGAGAAGATACACGTGAACGCCACGTTGTTGGCGGCGATCCAGTTGGCGAACTGGCTTATGAAGTAGGGATCGTCTCCCAGGCCGTACCCGTCGCTGCGGACGTCGTCGGCCCACTCCGGCAGGGCGATGGCCCTTCCCTCCGTGGCGGCGAAGTTGGCCAGCCAGTTGAGGCCCCATTGCTGGTTCACCGCGTTGCTCCACGAGGCTTGCGGTGTGAAGGGGGTCCCCCAGTACTCGTCGTACACGTCGGTCCCGATGTAGTCGACGTACGCCGATCCCGGGTAGGCCAGCTCGAGGTTCCAGCCCGAGGACCCGCCCGCGTTGGGGTTCCACAGGAACTGGAATTGTTGGCCCGGCACGGCGCGCATGGTGTCGACGATCTGGCGCCAGAAGGCCGCGAAGTTCTGGGCGTCGGTGTTGTTGGCCACGCTCCACGGGTACCAGTTGCCGTTGAACTCCCATCCGAGCCGCAAGATGGCGTTGGCGGCCCCGTCGTTGACCAGTGTCTGGGCGAGGATGGTGAAGTACTGGTTGTAGGCGCCGCCGGCGCCTTCGGCCAGCGTGCCTCCCGAGCCGCCGGGGAGGATGGGAACGCCGAGTACGAGGCGGTACCCGGAGTTGCGCCATTGGCCGAGCATCCAGTCCTCGCTGCCGCCGGCACCGTCCATGCCGTCCCAGCCGCTCGTCCGCAGGAGGTAGTCCGAGGCGATCACGGGGTGGGTCCCGGTGATGGAGGCGAACTGGGCCAGTGCCCCCGGGTCCCCTGAGCCGGCGTAGTCGCCGAGCGGAATGGTCTTGGCGGTGTGGGGTTGGCTCACCGCCGCCGCCACCGGGATCCCGCCGCGTGCCGGGGCCTTTCCCGGGGTCTTGACGGCAGCTTTCGACACCGGCCTGGTCGAGGCGGCCGTGGGTCGGACCGGAGCCTGGGGCGCGGCGGTGGTGTTCGTCGGCATCAGGTGGGTGGCCGTGCTCGTCGTGCTCGTGGTGCTGGGCTGCACGGCGATCGTGGTGGGCGAAGGCACCGTTGCCTGTGTGACCTGCGGGAACGACTGTACGGCTCGTGGTGGGGCCGTCGGCAGCACATTGTCCGCGTTGGTGGCGTCAGAGGCATGGGTCTGGGGTGAGGCCCCCATGTTCACCGCGTCCATGGCCACCACCGCGGTGGCTGTCACCAGGGGCGCGGCGACCACCTTGGTGGCCGGGTGGCGCACCAGGCCGCGTCTGTCACGACGGACGGCGTGCCGCGGTGCCGACAGCCGGATCAGGCTGAACACGGCGGCTCCCTGTGAACGTGTGTCACACGTGCAGCACGTGCATCAACGCGCGCCCCTCCCTCACTGGTCACCGTGTCCGGTGCGCGCCGAAAAGTCCTTTACGGGTCTGGGTTTCGGGCACGCGGACCGGCCATTGCCCTGGCCCCTGCGACCCTAGTGATCGCCTCGCGCCCTGTCGATTCGTTTGGCGCCGTCGGAGTCGATCGTCGGCGCCGTTTCGAGCGCGTCGTCGATTCGCTGCGCGTCGTCGATTCGCTGCGCGTCGTCGACCGTCGGCGCCGTTTCGGGCGCGTCGCCGAGGTCCAGCGACATGGGCACGCGCGCCACGATGACGTCGGTCCGGGTCCGCAAGGCCGCCGACAACAGCACCTCGACGTGGTTGTGGAGCACGCGGTAGCGCAGGCGGGTGGGGACGATCACCGGGATCAGCACCACGACCTGTTCATCTCGCTTGGCCCGCTCCCCGTCGATGAAGGCCACGATGGGCTTGACCACCGACGCGTACTCGGTGCGCAGGACCCGCAAGGGCACTCCCGGTTGCCACTCGTCCCATTCGCGACGGAGGGCGTCGGCCTGGGTGTGGTCGCCGTCGCTGAACATGACCGTCACCGCCACCACCTCGTGGCCCAGCGCCAGCGCCCGGCCCAGGGCTTGGGCCGTCAGCATCGAGATCTTGGTCACGGGGACGATGACGAAGGCCTTCGCCTCGGCGCGGGGCTTGGGGGGAAGGGTGCCGAACCCGAGGACCTCCGCCACTCTTTCGTAGTAACGGTGGATGCGGCGGAACAGCGTCACGAAGACCACGACCGCCACCAGGACGACCCATCCGCCCGAGCTGAACTTGGTGAGGAGGAAGATGACGGTCGACACCCCGGTGGCCAGTGCCCCCACGGCGTTGATGGCGGCCCTGCGTCTCCAGCGCGACGGCCGCGTCCTCCACCAGTGGACGACGAGCCCGGTCTGCGACAGCGTGAACCCGGTGAAGACGCCGATGGCGAAGAGCGGGATGAGGCGCTGGGTGTCGCCGTCCACCGCCACCAGCAGCCCAGCCGAGAACAGGGCCAGCACGACGATGCCGTTGCTGTACATCTGGCGGTCACCGCGCACCATGAAGAAGTGGGGGAGGTAATTGTCCCGGGCCAGGAGGCTGGCGAGGAGGGGCAACCCTCCGAACGACGTGTTGGCCGCCAGGGCCAGCGCCGCGGTGATGGCCAGCGACACGAGGTAGTAGCCGAAGTGCCGTCCGACGGCCTCCCCCATGATCTGGCTGAGCGCGGTCTGTCCGCTGCGGGGTTGGATGTGGAACCGGACGGCGAGGATGGCGAGTCCCAGCAGCATCGCGCCCAGGATCGTCCCGAGCAGGGCCTCGGTGCGCTTGGCGCGGACCTGCCGGGGCTCTCGGAACAGCGGGACACCGTTGGCGATGGCCTCCACACCCGTCAAGGCGCTGCATCCCGCCGCGAAGGCCTTGAGGACCAACAGCACCCCGACGGCCTCGAGCCCGCGCGTGGCGGCGGTGGGATGGCCGAGTTGCGGTGCGTGGGCCGCGAGCGGGTGGACGAGTCCCACCGCGATGATGACGAGAAGGCCGACGATGAAGAGCATGGTCGGTAGCAGGAAGGCCCGGGCGCTGTCGCCCAGGCCGCGCAGGTTGAGCACGGTGATGATCGCCAGCGCGGCCAGGCACAGCGGGACGGTGGCCGGGGCGAGGCCCGGGAAGGCCGAGGTGAGCTGCCCCACCCCCGCCGCGATCGACACCGCCACCGTGAGGGTGTAGTCGACGACGAGCGCGGCGGCCGCCACGTGGCTGGCGTTGGTGCCCAGGTTGGCGCGCGCCACCGCATAGGCGCCCCCGCCCGAGGGATAGGCGTCGATGACCTGGCGGTACGACAGGACGAGGAT
>JGI12269J14319_10003822_pt1 | contig 14003 bp, 10 predicted proteins | sample PeaSoiSIISIP2007_FD_14319 | JGI IMG/M metagenome (IMG submission 14319) | reverse complement strand
GCATGAGTCGTCGTGCCGTAGGCGTTGCCAGCGGCATCCACGGTCAAGCTGCCGTAGGGGTCGCCGCCGTCCTTGTGGTAGGAGAAGCGATGCATCACGTGGTAGGTCCAAGTGCCGTCGCCATTCGGAGCCACTTGGAAAGCGACGCCGCAGTTGCAGTCCGGGTCGCCGCCGTCGTAGGTTGTGCCGTAGAGGTTGCCCTTCGCGTCCCAACTGAAGGGCGCGAGAGTGTCGTAGCCGCAGCTTGACTGCTGACAGTTGTGGTAGGGGTCGGTGTAAACCCAACCATTAGGGCTGGGCGAGAGCTCGCCGACCAGTCCGCCGTCACTGCCGTTGCCGAAGCCACCGAAAAGGTTCCCCCCGCCGTCGAGAATCAAGCCCACGGGGCCCTGGCAACCTGAGGTCCAGATTGGATTGAATGTCCACTGGCCGGACCCCGGCGTCAGCTCAAACATCGGACCATATTCCCCGGTGCAGCCGTATAAATCGCCCTGGCTGTCTACAGCCAAGGGGCTGTCCACGTTCTTTAAGGTGCCGAAATTGTAGAGCACGTTCTCCGACCACTTGCTACTTCCATGGCGAACCATTTCGAAGATTACGCCGCAGCCGTACCCATCACAGTTTTTTTCATTGCCGCCTCCCCCGGCTCCGTAGAGATTGCCGCTATCGTCTATCGCGAGGGCGGCAAACAAGACTGGGCCTCCTCCGTCGTTGCCGCCGGTAAAATTGTGCAGAATTCTGAACTTGGTCTTGGCCCCAGCCGAGGCCGTTAGGCCTAGCAGGACGGCGACCAAAAATAGCAAGGGAAGGGACGCTGGAACAAAACGTCTAGCTCTCATAAAACACCGCCTTCTCGGGGCCGATTGAGGCAGGACGACAGGGATCTTGTCCCTGCCGGCCCCTAGTGTACCACCGTTGGCAAGGGCCACAGCAGAGACGGAACCGATGTTCCGCTCCGGCCGTGGCCGCTGCAACGTCATTCGCGTCAGTCCTCGTCCCCGTACTCCGGGCCGTACGGCGTGGGTAACCCATCTNGTTGCGCCGTCTCGTAGTAGCTTTCGAAAAAGCTGGCAGTGTGTTGGGGGCTGATCGGGTTAATTGGAGTGAAGAGGCGCGGGCTGGTGGCCTGGAAAAAGTCCCACAAGGGGATAATCTGGGGACGGGGATAATCTGGGGACAGACGGGACGTTCCCGAATTTCCTGAGACCAGAAGAACCATTTGGGCAAAACTAGGAAACGTCCCTCCGTCCCCCGCATTTACCTCACCCATTCACCGTCATATCCTGGCTCATTGCGGGAGTGACAGGGAGTTCAAGAAAAGCGGTTGTCTGCCAGCCCTCGGTTCTCGGTTCGTTTTCGGAAGAGAGAGCTGGGCCGCCTCGCCTCGCGCCTAACCCAGGTCTCGAAAACCGCGAGACCTGGGGCACCCGGCAAAGAACGCGATGGGCTGGGCCACCCGCGAACAGGTCCGGCTCATGTGGCACCAACGTAATGTCCCAAGTTGATTACCCTGTTTTGCCTCCAGAGGCCTTGTGGTACTCTCGAAAGTACCCCATATTCTCTGGAGTTTGGCTGGATTTTTCTGTGCCCTTGGTGTCTTCGAACAGCAAGCCGGGAATCCACATTGCGTGGAAGACGGTCACCTATCGCAGCGTGGCGATGCTGGTGCTCGCGGGGGTGCTGGTGTTTTTTGTGAGCTTGCGATTTGCGTTTCCGCAGTTCACCCAGAACACGATCAAGGCGGCGGACGGGTTTGGCACGAAGCTGCTGGAGGCGGTGGCGGGGGCGGCGGGCAATCCTGCGAAGTCGGGCAGTGCCGGTGCTCAGCAGGCGCACTTCACCGCACTCGACGGCACGGTGCGGGTGAAGAAGGCGAACGGCAACAGTTGGGGAACGGCGGACTACAGCATTCCGTTGGAAAAAGGCGATGTCGTGCAGACCAGTTCGGAAGGCATGGCGAAGATCGTATTTAACGATGGCACGAACTACACCGTGAAACAGGATTCGCTGATCGTGATCGAAGAGAACTCGACCAACGATCAGCAGCAGACCAACGTATCGGTGGCGGTGAGCACGGGCACGGTGGATCTGGCGACGGCTACGTACGTTCAAGGTTCGCGTTCGCAGGTGGTGGTCGCGGGTGCGACGGCGTCGTTGGCTCCGGATAGCGCGGCCATGGTGCACAACGATCCCAAGGGCGATCAGCATGAGATCCTGGTCAAGAAGGGAACCGGCGACATCACGCGTAATGGAGAGACAGTTCGACTGGCGGACTGGGAGAAAGTGAGCTTTCAGGCGGCCGAGCAGCATATGGATAAGCTGAAGGAGATTGGGCCTCCGACGCCGATTTCGCCGGCCAACATGATGCCCATGTTCGTATCGAATGATCCGAAGCCGATCGAGTTTTCGTGGACGCCGATGGCCAATGCGAAGGGCTACCGGCTGCGCATTTCGCGGAACCCGTACTTTTCTTCGACGATTGTTGATCGCAAAGTGAATACGGCTGATGTGCTGGTTTCCGGCCTCGAGCAGGGAGCGTACTACTGGGTAGTGCAGTCGCAGGACGCGGTTGGCAAGGAGTCGGTGGAGAGCGAGAAGAACCGGTTTACGATCATTCCGAAGGCGGCGGACACGGCGGCGATCAATCTGGATCTCGATCCTTTTATCCAGCATGGCCACGTCATTGAGCTAACTGGTAAAACCGAGGTCGGCGCGCGGGTGATGGTGAATGGCCGCGAGGTGCCGGTGGTTGGCAATGATGGCGCCTTCCATTACTTCACGCCGCCGTTGGCGACCGGGGAGAGTACGATCACCATAACGGCGCAAAATGCCAAAGGCGGAGTGAATACTCTGCAAAAGAAAGTAGTGATTCAGTGAGCCGCGGTAGCTTGCGCGCCCGGCTCCCTGAAGGGCCAGGAACTTTGGTTTGCTGAAACGAATGGCAATACCTCATAGAATTAAGGATAGAGATTCGATTCCAGAATGACCGGGTAAAAGACGGAATAAGACCGACTCCATCAGAGAGAAAAGTTTCGCATGTCATCGAACAACGGTTTTCATTCGAGCGCATCACGCTGGCACAATCTGCGGTCGCTGTTCAGTGTTTTTTCGAGCGACCTCGCAATCGACCTGGGCACGGCCAACACGCTGGTGTACGCGCGCGGCAAAGGCATCGTGGTCAACGAGCCTTCGATCGTGGCCATCAACAAGAATACCGGTGAAGTGGAAGCCGTGGGCAAGGAAGCCAAGGAGATGCTGGGGCGCACGCCCGGCAACATCGTGGCCATCAAGCCCATGAAGGATGGCGTGATCGCCGACTTCAAAGTCACCGAGAAGATGCTGAACTACTTTATCCAGAAAGCGCACAACCGGAAGATGCTGGTGCATCCCCGCATCGTGATCGGCGTGCCTTCGGAAATTACGCAGGTGGAGAAGCGCGCGGTTATGGACTCGGCTTATCGCGCTAAAGCCAGCGAAGTACATCTGGTGGAGCAGGCCATGGTCGCGGCCATTGGCGCCGGGCTTCCGATCACCGAACCCAGCGGCAACATGGTCGTCGATATTGGCGGCGGCACTACCGACATCGCGGTGATTTCTCTGAGCGGCATCGTCTATTCGCGTTCCGTGCGCATGGCCGGCAACCAGATGGACGAAGCCATCATGAATTATCTGAAGCGGAAATATAATCTGCTGATCGGCGAACGCACCGCCGAGCAGATCAAGATTGAGATTGGTTCCGCGTACCCGCTGGACAAGCCGCTCACCATGGAGATCAAGGGCCGCAACCTGATCGAGGGCGTACCCAAGACCATTACCGTGGATGACAGCGAAGTTCGCGAAGCCCTGAGCGAGTGCGTATCGACGATCATGAATGCGATTCGCGTTGCGCTGGAGCGCACGCCTCCCGAGCTTTCCGCCGACATCAGCGATCGCGGCATTGTGCTTACCGGGGGTGGCGCGCTGCTGAAGAATCTGGATAAGCGCATCCGCGAAGAAACCGGGCTGCCGGTTTCAATTGCCGACGACCCGCTGTGCAGCGTAGTGCTGGGCACGGGCAAGATGCTCAGCGACTTCAAACTCTTGCGGAAGATTTCGATCGAGTAGACCGTCGTTCGTCATGGGTCGTTCGCCGGTCGCTGATCTCTACGCCGCCTAACCTCGAACTACCTCTGGCCAACGACGAAGGACCCACGACGAACGACGTGGTTTAAGTCATGGAAAACCTCATCAGCCGCTACCGCAACGTCACCATTCTGGTGGTCGTATTGTTTGGCCAGGTGCTGGGGCTGGCGGTGCAGGTCAAGCGTTCGACTCAAGACGAATCCACCCGCCTGATCCGGGTCTGGGCGGTGGATGCNGTGACTCCNTTCGAAAAAAGCATTGTGTGGTTGCAGAGCGGGGTCAGCAACCTTTGGCNCAACTATTTTTATCTGCGCGGGGTTCGGCAGGAGAATCGCGAGCTGAAGTTGCAAATCGAACAATTGCGCATCGAGCAGGTTCGCCTCAACGACGACGCCGAACAGGCTCGCCGTCTGCAGGCGCTGCTCGGCTTCAAAGAACAGTTCATCTCGAAAACTTTGGCGGCTCAGGTTATTGGGTCGAGCGGAAGCGAACAGTCGCGGGTAATTTACATCGACAAAGGCTCACGCGATGGGATCAAAGCGGATATGGCAGTCGTTACCTCGGAGGGCGTAGTCGGCAAGGTGCTGCGCGTGTCCAATAAAACCACTTCGCAGGTGTTGCTGATCAATGATCAGACCAGTGGAGTCGGAGCGATTCTGGAGAAATCTCGGTTGCACGGAGTGCTGCGAGGAACGCCGCTCGGCGAGGTGGTGCTGGAAAATGTAATGTCGGATGAGGCGGTTCAGCCGGGAGAAAAAGTGTTGACCAGCGGTGGCGACCAGATTTTCCCTAAAGGCCTGGCAGCGGGTACGGTGACCAAGGTTTCGCCGGGTCCGGAGTTATTTCTCAACATCCGGGTAAAGCCTGCGGCCGACTTGAGCCGGTTGGAAGAAGTTCTCGTGATCACGCAGCAGGAAGAAAAGGAACCCGACGTAGCTGGTGGCGCGCAGCCGATGCGAGCGGCGGACATCCTGGCGCAGCGGTTGCCTTCGGTTCCCGAGCGGCCCCCGGATGATCCCAATAAGCCTCCGCCTCCGACCAGTGGGTTGACGATTTTCTCCGCGCCTTCCACGCAAACAACCGCGGGCGCGACAGGAAACTCCAAACCGAATGGCGCGGGCTCGGCAACCCATGCTCAGTCGGGCCAAGTCCCGGGTGCGACCACGACTTTCGCTCCGAAACCACATGTAGATTCTGGATCGATGGCGAACAATCCCGGGGTTGTCGCTTCGGGAACCAATTCCGCGGTGAAACCGACAGTCCCACGAAAGCCCGCGCCTCTGGCGGTGCGGATTCCGGACAACGCCACAAATACGGCAGCGGACAGCCAGTCTGGGTCGGTATCGCCGAAGCCTGATGCGCAACCGAAGCCGTCGGCCGCGAAGCCGTCACCGCCACAGGAACAGCCTCAATAGCGTGCCCATCACTTACACATCGAATGAGCAGGTCGAGGTTTACCGGTTCAGCCTGCCGGTAGCCATTCTCGTTCCGCTGCTTGCAGTGTTTCTGCAGGCATTTGTGCCTTTACGATTTCATTTCTTTTCGATCTTTGATTTGCCGCTGCTGGTGGTGATTTTCTTCGCGGTGGCGCGGCGGAGCCCGGTCGCGGGCCTGCTGACCGGCGCCGCTATCGGTTTGTGGGATATGGGGCATCGTCACTGGGCGTAAAGCTGGACGTGGAAAACGCCGGCTCCCGGTTTCTGGTCACTCTTTTCTTCTACGTGGCGCACGAGGTCGTGTACTTCACAGTTGCCCGCGGGCTAGTAGGACTTACCCTGCAATGGAGCTGGCCGCGCGAACTGGGCTCGGCGTTGGCAAATGCCTTCCTGGCAGTCGTACTTTTTGCGTTGCTGGATCGGTTCAAGCAGAGGACTTGAAAGCAGGCTTCAGGTTTCGGCTTCTGGCCGCGATTTTCTTCCTGCCGTCTATGCCCTTCCGTTACCCGAAGCTGCAACTCATTCTCCCCCGTGGCGGATTACAATAAGCTTATCTTCCTGAAAGGACTAAGTCAGCGCGGAATCCGGTCGGCGGCGTGCTCCAAAGCCCGAAGCCAGAGCCCCGAAGCCTGACACCCTGATGTTCGGCCGCGACGAAAAAGTATCGCCCGTCCGCCTCACCGCGGTGCAGTACATCATCCTGGCCATTTTCATGCTGTTGGCTTACGGATTATGGCAGCTGCAGGTGATGCAGAGCGACAAGTACGCCTTGCTGGCGGAAAAGAATCGGGTTCGCAACGTACCGATTCTGGCGCCGCGCGGCAAGATTCTGGATCGCGAAGGGCGCACCATCGTCGACAATTATCCTTCGTTCACCGCGTTGCTGTTGCGCGATTCTTCGCGTGATCTCGTGGCCGATGCCGGACTCATTTCTCAGGGGCTGCACCTTGATCCGAAAGAAGTCAAAGACCGCATCCGGCACTTCGCCTCGATGCCGCAGTACCAGCCGATTTTTCTGAAAGACGACATCACTCCCGACGAGCTGGCTTTCGTGGAATCGCATCGCAACGAACTGCCTGAGCTGGATACGATTGTGGCGCATCGGCGGCTTTATCCGCGAAACGGATTCATGGCCCACCTAATTGGTTACGTTGGCGAAGTCAGCGAAGAGATGCTCAACCAGCCGCGATGGGAGTTCTACAATCCCGGCGACGTCGTCGGTAGATCGGGAGTGGAGCTGCAATACAACCAGATCCTGATGGGCAAAAACGGGTCGCGGCGTGCGGTGGTAAATAGTCGTGGGCAGGAAGTGAACCGCCTGGATGAGACTCCGGCCGAGTCGGGCAAACAACTAAAGTTGACCGTGGATCTCGATCTGCAAATTGCTGCAGAACAGGCTTTGGGCGACAAGAACGGCGCTATCGTCGCCATGGATCCGCGCAATGGAGAGATTCTGGCGATGGTTAGCCGGCCGACGTTCGATCCCAACGATTTTGCGGTGCGGGTCTCGCGTGACCAGTGGAGCAAACTGGTCAACGACGACGATCACCCTTTGCTGAACAAGGCCATTCAAGCCCAGCTCGCGCCCGGTTCGACTTTCAAGATCATCATGGCCACTGCGGGCCTGCAGGAAGGGATCGCGCAGGACATGCACGTGATCTGCAACGGCGGCGCCACGTTCTACGGACGCTACTTCAAATGCTGGGTAACGGCCGAGCATCGCACTCACGGGGTGGTCGAAATCAGCAAGGCGATTTATCAATCCTGCGATGTTTTCTTTTACACACTGGCGGAGAAGCTCGGCATCGATCGCATTGCGAAATACGCGACCATGTTTGGCCTGGGACAGAAGACCGGTATCGACCTTCCGCAGGAAGTAACCGGAGTGATGCCTTCGGAAGAATGGAAAGTGCGAAACTTCAAGCAGAAATGGTACGCGGGCGAAACAATCTCGGTTGGCATCGGCCAGGGAGCCGTGGCCGTGACCCCGATTCAGTTGGCGCGCGCGATCGGCGCGATTGCGAGCGGCGGCGTGTTGGTGCGGCCTCACGTGACCAATCCGGTTGATTTGCCGGCGAATGTCGTTCCTGCTGTGGACGCCGCAAACCAGATGAAGATTCCGATCGACCCCAAGAACTGGGAGATCATTACGGACGCGATGTCGAATGTGCCGACACCACTGGGTACGGCTGGCAGCGCGCATTTACAGGGCATCGATTTCGCCGGCAAGACCGGAAGCGCGCAAACCGTCAGCAATGCGCTCAAGGCCAAGACCGCCAATGGCAAGTCCAAATATAAGGACAACGCCTGGTTCGTGGGCGTGACCCCGAGGCGGAATCCGGAAATCGTGGTCGCGGTATTGTTCGAGGGCGGAGAGCACGGACAGTTCGCGGCGCGCATTGCTGCCCAGGTGGTCAAAGCTTACGTCGAGAAGCAGCGCCGTCAGCCCACCAAAGTTGCACAAGATAGCAAGAAAGTCGAAATCGGCGCGGTATGGAATTCCACCAGCCCGGACGGCACAGAGCAGGACACATTGCACGGCGGCAGGTTCTTGGTGGATGTGCAGAAGAAGCGCTTGCCGTTGGCGGTGGCAGCGCCGGGAGTGGAATAGTGGCCAAGGACCAACGACGAATGACCAACGACTGATTTCATGTCACGCTACATTTCATTCCGCGATTTCGATTGGTTGCTGTTCATCTTTGTCCTGCTGATTTGTGGGCTTGGGGTGACGGAAATCCGCAGCGCCACGGCGCACACCAAGTTCGCGGGGGCGCACATTCGCCAGCTCTATTGGATTAGTGGCGGGGTCGCTGGCATGTTCCTGATGAGTTTTGTCAATTATCAGAAACTGCTCGACGGAGTTCATTGGATGTACATCGCGTCCATCGCGTCGTTGATGACGGTGATGATCTTCGGGCAGAAATACCTGGGCGCGCGACGCTGGATCAAAATGCCGGGAGGAGGACATTTCCAGCCGTCCGAGTGGGTGAAGCTGATCCTGATTCTGGCAGTGGCAAAGTATTTCGCTGACCTGCATCAACGGGAGCTCTCCTGGCCTGATTTCATTAAGGCAGGCGCAATTGTCGGAGTTCCCATGCTCCTGGTGCTGGCTCAACCCGATCTGGGCACGGCGTTGACGTATATCCCGATCGCCATCACAGGGTTGTTTCTGGGCGGAGTTCGCCTGAAGCAGGCTCTAACTGTAATCGTGCTGGCGGGACTGATGATGCCTCTGGCATTCCACGTTCTGAAACCGTATCAACGCGACCGGTTGACCAGCTTCATGCACCCCGAGGCCGATAGCCAGGGTTCCGGGTACCAAGTCAATCAATCCCTGATCGCGGTAGGTTCGGGGGGCCTCTGGGGCAGCAGCGACGCCTCTCAGACGCACCAGGCGTTCTTGCCTGTTCCACAAACGGACTTTATCTTCGCGGCTTTTGCCGAGGAGCACGGATTTGTGGGCGCGCTGACGGTAATGCTGTTATACTTTATCGTGCTGATGCGTTTGACCCAGAACGCACAAACGGCGCCCGACCGCGCCGGTACATTCGTGGTAATGGGTGTGGTGGCTGTGCTTAGCTTTCACATCCTGGTCAACGTCGGCATGGTGGTCGGTTTTATGCCGGTCACTGGAATACCTTTACCCTTAATGAGTTATGGTGGGTCTTCCGTCCTGTTTATGTTTCTGGCGCTGGGCATTGTGATGAATGTGCGGATGCGCCGGTTTGTGAACTGAAGCAGCGGAAGCGGCAAGGGAAGTTGCTACGCATGCCATGCGTGGCTCAAAACAAGATCACGATCGCCCTCGCGTAAAGAGGGCAACTCACCGGCCAGAACAGCAGTGAACGGCCGGACAGGATTGAAGCTAGGCGCTGCCAGGCGGGTAACGGCCCCCCCAGAGACCTGAGAAAGGTCTTTGTGAGAGCGGTCACAAACCTTGGGCAAGCGCAATGCGATAAGTGCAAACGATTTCCAAGTTGGTGTCACGAGTCCGGGCGCGGAGAAATCTCCGAAGCCCAAGCCGTCCCTTATGCGGGACGGATATCGCATCGCTCCATCCTCCCGGCCTTTTCCTGCCTATGTTCCGGTGAAATCCTGCGGCCGCTTGACGGCGCAGAACCGGAGTCCGTATGACGAAAGAACTATTTGTGTCTTCCACGCCCCACGAAACCAAGGTGGGACTGGTGGAAGACGATCTGCTCGCTGAAATCTACCTGGAACGCGAAAACGAATACACCCTGGCTGGTTCCATCTATAAGGGCCGTGTCACTCGGGTGCTGCCGGGCATGCAATCCGCATTTGTGGATATCGGCCTGGAGCGCGATGCGTTTCTCTATGTTTCCGACTTCATGGAATTGCAAGACGAAGACGAAGTTGAGGAAATTCCGACCAACCTTGCCCCATCGCAACCTTATCAGTCCCCGGTGCGAACGGAGGCTCAACCTTCTGTAACCGAGGCAACTGGCGACGAATCCCACGGGATGCCGGAGGCGAATGCCGAGGCACCGGTTCAGCCTGCGGAGAAAAGCGACCGGCCCAATGGTGGAGAAAGCCGCGAAGGCCGAGGGGACTGGCGCAGCCGACGCCGTCGTGGACGCCGCGGCGAGCGTATGCCCGAGTCCAAGTTTGCCCGGTCCGCTTCCGACGCGCCGCGCACCGAGCGAACGGATCAAGCCGAGCGCACCGATCGTCCCGAACGAAGCGATCGTCCTGAACGGAATGATCGTTCCGAGCGAAGTCCTCGCCCGGAGCGAAGCGAGCGCTCTGAATATGGTCCGCCGCCTGGCTACCAGCCAATCCTGTTGCCCGGGGAATCGATTTCCAAATATCAGCGCTTGGCCCAGACTCAGCGAGCGGGATCAAAGCCTGCCGCTCAGAATCCTGACGCCCCAGCCCCAGTTACCGCCGCGTTTCCCGAGGACGAACCGTTGTTTGCCAAGCCCGAAACAGACCAGCAACCGGCGATCCGCGAACCTCAGGACAGGGCAACTCATGAGCGAGCGAAGGGTGCAGCCGCCAATGCTCAAGTCGGATCATCCGATTGGGATCGCGAACAAAAGCGCCTGCATGAGGTGAATGTTGCAGCCGTGTTCGGGGGAGCACCCGAGCCACCAGAGGTTCACGAAGAAAATCGCCCCGACAATCGGTCGGTTGCCGTTCCCGAGCGTTCGGATGAGATTCGAGTCTCCGAGGCGGCCGAAGGCACGATGGAGGAAGAACTCATCGAAGAGGAAGAAACTGATCTGGTTTCCTACGTTGAAGATCTTGAGGAAGACGCAGTCTTCGAAGAGCAGGAACTGGAAGAAGAAACTCGAACTGCCAGCGACTATCGAGAGCCTGCAGCGCGCGACATCGCAGCCTCCCGCGAACCCGCACAAACCGCCGACGAGAACGCATCCGCCGAACCGTTTGTCATCGAAGGTGGCATGGACGAGCCCGCTGTCGGCGAAGAAGAAGTCGATGACGCCGCTGCCGAGCAAGAAGCAAAGGAAGCCGAGGAAGCCGAACTTGAGATCGCCCAGGCCGAGGCCGAAGCTCTGCTCGACGCTGAAGCCCGGGGCGATGGTACCGTCGATGCCCGGGTTGAAGTCCGCGCCCCGGCTGGGACTGCGGCGTATACGCAGCGCGCTCCGCGTCCCGCGTTCGATCGTCGCGGTCAGCGGGGACGCCGCGGCGGCGGAGGTGGTGGGCGAGGACGCTTTCGTCGTACGGAACCGCAGAATGTGCCGCTGATTACCGAGCTTCTCAAAGAGGGTCAGGAAATTCTGGTGCAGATCGCCAAAGAGCCTATCGGGAAAAAGGGCGCGCGCATCACCAGTCACATCGCGCTGCCCGGCCGCTTCCTGGTCTACATGCCAACGGTGAATCACACCGGCGTGTCGCGAAAAATCTCTTCCGAGGAAGAGCGCCAGCGACTGAAGCGCATCATCATCAGCGAGCGCGAGAACGGGCATGGCGGCTTCATCGTGCGCACGGCCGCGCAAGGAGCGTCGGAAGAAGAGTTGCGCGCCGACATCCGCTTCCTGAAAAATCTCTGGTCCGAGATTAAAACTCGCGCCGACAACGGCAAAGGCCCGACGCTCATATACCACGATTTGAATGTGGTCGAGCGCGTGCTTCGCGATCAGGTCACGTCCGACTTCACCGCCATCTGGGTCGACACTGAGCAGGAATACGAACGCGTCTTGCGCTTTGCCAACCGTTTTCAGCCGGCGTTAGTCCGCCGTGTGAAACTGTACAGCAAAGAAGTCCCGCTATTCGAGCAGTTCGGCCTGAACGACGAAATCAACAAAGCGCTGAAGTCGAAAGTTTGGCTGAAGAGCGGCGGATACATCGTCATCAATCAAACCGAAGCGCTGGTTGCGATCGACGTCAACACCGGCAAGTACGTCGGCAAGACAGCTCGCCTGGAAGACACGATCGTCAAAACCAATGTCGACGCCATCAAGGAAATCGTGCGCCAGATCCGCCTGCGCGATCTCGGCGGTATCATCATCATCGACTTCATCGACATGGACGAGCGCCGGAACCGGCAAAAAGTTATGCAAGCGCTCGAAGAGGCTCTGCGCAGCGACCGCGCGCCGTCGAAAGTTTTGCAGTTCAACGACTTTGGATTGGTCGCCATTACCCGCAAACGCGTAAAGCAATCGCTGGAACGCACCATCGGCTCACCCTGCCCGTATTGCGAAGCAACAGGCTACGTGAAATCGGTGACCACGGTGTGCAACGACATTTATGTCGAAATGCGCAAGATGGCCAAACACCTCGACCACGCGGACGTGATGCTCCGCGTAAATCCGGAAATAGCCAAGGCGCTGAAGGGCAACAACGGCAAGGCTCTGACTGAGATGGAAGAACTAACCAAGCGCACGGTAATCGTGAAGAGCGATCCGGCGCTTCACCAGGAGCAGTTCGACATCAATTAGAGCCCTCCGCGATGAAAACCGGGTGCGCCCCAGGTCTCGCGCCTTTCGAGACCTGGGAAAGTAACGCGATTCGTCGCCAATAGCTGGCGTAACATCGCCGTCGCACTCAACGACCAGCGGCCAAAACGTGTAATGGCCTGGTTACGCCAGTTAGACGTGCGCCCCATTCTACGACAATCGACGATGACACTGGCGAGGGGGGATTTGGCACTGGGGAGGCCTGGCCTCGGTACTTAGTGTCCGACCCAAGCGAGGCCGTCGGGTCCCTGACCGGCTTCGATGCGGCCCACAACTTCGAGCGAATGCAAATCGATTACGGCGACGTATCCCTCCGGCGAGCACGCCACGTAGACGCGCGATCCGTCGGGTTGCATAAGAATTCCCTCACCGCCATCTCCCACTTTTATACGCTTCACCTCTTTTCGGGTGGCTTTGTCCAGAACGGCGACATCCGGCTTGCTAGTGCTCGAAACAAACACCAGCTTGCCATCTGGAGTAAACTTCAGCCGATTTGCTCCCTTGACGTTGGCGGCCAGAGTATCGATGACCTTCTTGCTCGCCATATCAATGATCGATACCGTTCCGTCGTCGGCGTTAGCGACCCAGATTTCCTTGCCATCGGGAGAGACGTCAAATCCCTCCGACCCGCGACCGACAGGAACGACAGTTTCGTTCCAGTCTCCACTCGAAGGCCCCGTCGCACCACTGCCGATCTTTTCCATGATGCTGACACTGGCGGAACTGACGTTCGTGGTGACAATTTCATTGGGGTCGGGGGAAACGTAGAGCATGTGGGTGCCATTTTGCCCGGTACCCATGATCCAATCGACCCTCTTGGTTGCGGGATCGTAGCTGCCGATCGCCTTGGCAACCTCAGCCGTAAACCATACTCTGCCGCCTGCGAACGCCAGTCCGTGCGGCCCGTGCAGAGCGCCGACATCGATGGCCGGCAAGACTTTTTTCGCCACGAGATCCACCACGGTGAGGATGTTGTATAGGCCGCCGCCGTAGTTAGAGATGTATGCCGTCGTTCCGTCGGCCGAGGCAATCACTTCGTGCGGATCAGGACCGACGGGCAATTTGGCGGTTACTTTCAGGCTGGCAGGGTTGACGACAAGAAGTGCGTTATCCTCCTTGGCAAGGATCAGCAACGCACTGTCGGGCGCAGTTTGTGCATCGAGACCGCGTGCTCCCAGCAATAAGACGACGAGAATGAATAGCAAGGTTTTGATCTTCATGACTATAGTTTAGGGAACACTTTTCTGGCCCCGGATCGTACCGTCCTACGAAGGGTTGAAAGTTTGGCCCTAGCTTACCGATTGTCAGTGGCGCGCGCTTTCGATAAGGCGACAATGGATGTCGCAAAAGCGCCAAAGTGGAATTTTCGATCGGTCCGGCGATCGTAAGCCAGCAATCGCAACTCCCACCACAGCGTGGCAAGCATTCCTCTGTAATCCCATCCCTTGCGCGCATGCTTCAGGTCTGTCGCATTTTTGGCTTGGACTCAGCTGTTGTAACA
>JGI12269J14319_10003820_pt1 | contig 14007 bp, 8 predicted proteins | sample PeaSoiSIISIP2007_FD_14319 | JGI IMG/M metagenome (IMG submission 14319) | reverse complement strand
ACCGAGGAACTCTCGGCCAAAACCTTCAAATTGATCGCGGCGTTCTCGTCGCGATCGTGTACGACTGCGCACTCGGGACACACCCACTCGCGAACCTTCAGCGGTAATTCGTCGATCTGGTAGCCGCAGCACGAACACGTTTTGCTACTCGGGAACCATCGATCGGCCACGAACACTAGGCCCCCGAGTCGCGCGGCCTTGTAATTCAACTGCCGCCGGAACTCGAAGAATCCCATGTCCGACACCGCTCGCGACAATCGGCAATTGCGCACCATCCCGCTGACGTTCAGATCCTCGATGCCGATCACAGAAAACCGACGAGTCAGATCCGTAGTGAGTTGATGCAACGAGTCCGCGCGCACGTTTGCGATCCTGGCGTGAAGCTTTGCCAGTTTTGCTCGGGCCTGCTTGCGGTTGGCCGATCCTTTGACCTTGCGCGAGAGTGACCGCGACAAACGCCGCAGCCGGCCTAGGAGCGCCTTGTGGGCTTTCGGGCCGACGATCTTTTCTCCCGTGGACAACGTCGCCAGCGTCCTGAGGCCCAGATCTACACCGACCGCGCCGTGGTTTTTGGCTTGCGGTACAGCGTCCGGAGTATCGATTGTGATGCTGACGAACCATCTATCGGCTACACGGGAGAGCGTAGCCGACAAAATCTTGCCCGAAAAGCGCAGCGACTCGCGCATCCGTACCCATCCGAGGACGGGAATGCGAACGCGCTTACCTTCGATCTGCAACTGGTCGTTCGTGACCGTGAATCGATCGCGCACGCCCTTCTTGCGAAATTTCGGATAACGAGCGCGGCCCGCGAAGAAGTTCTTGAACGCGATACCGAGTTGCATGATCGCCATCTGTGGCGCGTTTTTCGTGACCTCGGTCATCCATGGGAACTGCTCGCGCTTGATCGCGTTTAATTGGCGGCGCAGAGCGCCCTCCGAGGGTCGTGGCTGNGNCGGGTCGGCCTGGTGGGCCTCCGTACTGCCGCCCCCACTCGGCGAGCGCCCAGTTATAAGCAAACCGCGCCGTGCCAGCCGCCCGAGCCAGATGGGTCGCCTGGACGTTGTTCGGATCGAGCGCGATCTTGTGGGCCGTGATCATGATGCTTCGACGGCCCCCTTCACGTTGTCGAGCAACCTCTGATTCTTACGCGACCGGCTGCCGTACAGGACTTCGTTTAGTAGGCGCTTTAAGCCCTTCTTTTGGTAGTTCATGCCTAATCCGAGATCGGAAATTACTTCGAATGTCCATCCTTGTCGGGCGCAATAAAATTCCAGGACTTGTTTTTGGCGTTCGAGCTCAGCCTTCTGATCCTTGCTCGACACGCGAGCATAGGCGATGGTCTTGCGGGCATGATTCTTCGTCGCTCGATATAACTCGGAGCGCAGCTTGGCGGCGTCATAGCCGATGAGCGCCTTCGGTTAGCTCTGGCACAAGGCGACCGCTCGCCTCCCAACGCCGTAGCGTGGTAATCGAGACACCCAACAGTTTGGCGGCGTCGCCTATGCCGATGTATCTGTCCATTTTGGCGAGGTTAGATAGGATTTGGACAGATTAATATCGAACTGTTCGGACTCCGCATCCGCGAGCAGGGTCGGTTCGGGCACGCAAGCTCTCGGATCCGGATCACGGCAGCAGCCTGTTGTCGGTATGCGCAGTCGGGGTGCGAATCGGAATTTCGGTGACTATACTGTATAAATAAACAGCATTGCAGTCATGTCTACCTGGCTTGCCCTTACCCTACCCGCGCTGCCGCTGCAGCTGGCCCAGCGCACTCTCGACCCAGCACTGGCCCGCACCCTCGCGCTGGTCATCGTCGATGGCCCCGCACAGCGGAAAATCGTCGTCTTTTGCAACAGCAAGGCGCGCATTGCCGGGGTCGTCCCCGGGATGAAGTTGGCCGCAGCCCAAGCATTGGTGCGCGATCTGATCGCGAACGAATATGACGCGCAACGCGAGCATACGGCGCTGCAGGAGCTGGCATGCTGGGCGTACCAGTTCAGCGCCCGGATCGTGCCCTTCACATCACCCGACGGCAGCGGCCTGCTGATCGAAACCGGCGCCAGTGAGCGATTGTTCGGCGGCCGCGGAGCGCTGCGCCAGCGCATCATTAGTGATCTGCGAAGTCTTGGTTATCGCGCCGCCGCTGCCAGCGCCGCGACGCCCGCAGCGGCACGCGTGCTCGCGCATGCGCATGCATGCGGTCTGACAGCGCCCGATGCCGTGGAGGTCTCCGAATTGCGCACCGCGCTGGGGCGACTGCCCCTGCGTTTGCTCGGTTGGGAAGAGCAAGTCACCGAGACCTTGCACGCGCTGGGACTGAGCACGATCGGCGAGGTACTGGCATTGCCGCGCGAGGCCTTCGCTCGACGCTTCGGGGCGCAACAACTGATCGATCTGGATCGAATGCTCGGCGCGGTCCCCGATCCGCAACCGCCCTTTACTCTGCCGGAGCAATTCAACGCGCGGATCGAGCTGCCCGCCGACCTGGTTGACGTAACACAGTTGACGGTGCCGGTGCATCGCCTACTGCGCCTGCTCGAGGGATTTTTGCGCGGTCGCGGCGCCGGAGCCACAGCACTACTGCTACGCGCGCACCACAACCCGCGTCGCGAACGACCCACCCAACCAACCCCGATTACCATCGCGCTGGCCGCCCCCGAGCGCGATGCCCAACGCCTGCTGCGGCTATTCACCGAACGCTTGACACGTGTCACCTTGCCCGAGCCGGCCATCATGCTCGAACTCCAACTCGAGCGGATGGCAGAACTGGTGCCGGCCAACGCTAGCCTTCTGCCCCCGGCGCCACAGGCCGCATCACAAGGAATCGACGCCCTGCAACTGGCAGAAACACTCCATGCGCGTTTGGGTTCGCAAGGAGTGTTCCAATTGCAGGCGGTCAGCGATCATCGGCCCGAGCTCGCATACCGCGTCGTCCCCTTTGCGCTCGATCCCCCCGGCACGCAGACCCAGACGCCACCGCCAACGCAACGGCCACTGCTGATCCTGCCTGCTCCGCGTCGACTACCAACCCCGGCCGATGACGACGGGATGCCGCAGTACGGTGGTCCGCTGGCATTGCTGGCCGGCCCGGAGCGGATCGAAGCCGGATGGTGGGACCTGGGGTATCCACGGCGAGCAACGGTGCACCGGGATTATTTTGTCGCGCGCAACGGATGCGGTCAGACGTTGTGGATTTATCGCGAACTGGCTGCCCCGCACAGCTGGTTTCTGCATGGATTTTTCGCGTAGCGATATCTCAAAGCCCTGCCAAGCGAGCCGCAATGGCTTTGCCGTAATCATCGAAATCCTGCAGGTCATTATGCGCAGCGCCCGTGAGCCGGACGAGCTGCGCTGCCCGAGCGGCAGCCTGCAGACGCACGCTGTGGTCAAAGGGAATGACCGCATCCCGATCCCCGTGAATCAGCAGCACCGGGCCATCGATGTGTGCAATATCACGAAACGTCTCGAGGCGGTAGCGCAACAGCACCGCGGGGACGAAGGGATAGTGGAGCGCGGCCAGCTCGGTAACGCTCCAGTAGGGTGATACCAGAATGGTCAGATCGGGCTGGAACCGGGCCGCGAGGCCCGCCGCCAGTGCCGACCCGAGCGAGCGCCCCAGAAACACCTTGCGGCGCGCTTTGTACAAGGGAGCGATTTGCTGCCAGGCTGCGGCCACATCGCTGCGCAGCTGCGCCTCGCTGGTGACACGGCCAGTGCTTTTTCCGTAACCGCGGTAATCGAGCATGAAGAGGTCATAGTTGGACTGCCGGAATAAGGAGGTATCCGCAAACCAGCTGGCAAGATTGCCGGCATTGCCGTGCAAGTAGAAGACAACGCCCTTTGGATCGGGCAAGCGCAGGTGCAGTGCCGACAACACCGCGTCATCGACCGCGACTGGAACCTCCACGACGTCCGGCAGATGAAAGACATAGTCCGGTGGCAGCGGCTCGGGATAGAGGAGCAGCGCTTCCTGGCGCCAATAGATTCCCGCGATCACGACGCCGAGCGCTGCGACAACAAATCCGATTAAGTACATCGCGATTCTCATTAAATTTGGATCCGCCGAACCGGCGCGCCGTATCGGGTAGCTGTGCGAAGCCGCTGACACTGGCGTAATCCCAGATCAACACCGTAGCAGCGGCGCAGGTGTTCGGCAAAGGTAGGCCCGTCCCAGAGACTCGGACTCGGCGATGGTCTTTCTTCCGAGAAAGCCGTGCGCGGGTCGACGTCGACGCAGGCAACGAGGACCGTCCACGCGACGATGGAAGTTGCGGTCAGTCGAGCACATCGGCCGGTCGGTTCATATCCGACGCCTGCCGCAGAACCGCGAGTGAGCGCCATGGGTTGCCCGATTGGTCGCGCTCGAGCGTCGCCGATAGCCGTACGTCGATGATCGCGCCGTTACAGTGCACCATCCGGCACTCGACCTCATCGCACCGGCCGGTTCGAAGCAACTCCGGCAGGATCCGCTCCTGGACGGTTTGCCTCGAATCCGGCGTAAGAAATTCGGTGTACTGCCTACCGACGACCTCATCGCGAAGATAACCCATGTGGGACAGCCATTCGTCGCTGACGCTCAGCAGGCGGCCGACGGCGTCGATGGAATGGAGCATGGCAGGCGTCGCCTCGTACAGCCCGCGGTAATGCTGCTCGCTTTCCAGCAGGGCACGCTCCAGGCGCTTGCGCTCACTGATATCGCGAACGATCTGCGAGACGCCACTGATATTGCCCACCGCGTCGCGAATCGGGGAAAGCGTCAGTGCGACCTCCATCAGCGTCAAGTTACGGCGCATGCGGATCGTCTCGAATTCAACGATGGCCTCACCGCTTCGGACCCGCTGGGTCAACATCTTGTGCTCGATCTCGCGATCGGGCGGCACAATCAAGGTGATGGGCCGGCCGATCGCGTGTTGTACCGGGTGGCCGAAAAAGCGCTCGGCAGCCGGATTCCATGTCGTAATTTCGCCCTGCAAATTCGTCGAAAAGATCGCATCGGCCGAGGAGTTTACGACCGCTGCCAACCGTGCCACCGCTTCGCGGCCGTGCACCTGGTCCGTGATATCACGCCCAACCGAGTGGACCGCCGCAACGCTTCCGATCGCATCGACGAGCGCCCTATGGGTCCACTCCACCCAGCGCGAGACATTTGCGATGGCGGACATGGTCCGATTCTCGCTCCGCTCAACCGACTTGCGCCGACAGACCGTACGCATCTGGGCGCAAACCCGATCGCGTTCGTCGGCTGGCACATACTCAAGCAGGTTGCGCCCGATCATCTGCTTCGGCGTGAGCCCGTGGTGCGCGGCGTACGCCGTGTTGACGTAGGTAAGCGTGAGGTCCGGGTGTGCCAGCGCAACCAGTTCCGTCTGGTCCTCGACGATGGCGCGATACTTCGCCTCACTAGCCGCGAGCTCGTTGGCAAACCGGCGCAGTTGCTGCTGCATGCGGCAGGTGTTGATGCTGCGCGTGATCGCGCGGCACAGGGTATCGGTCGATAGGCGGCTCTTCGAAAGATAATCGGCGGCGCCCGCACGCATCACCTCGGCGGCGAGTTCCTCGTCTCCCGCCCCAGTTACCATGATCACCGGGCACGAGGAATCCGCGTTTGTGCGCAGCGCCGTCAGCAATTCGGCGCCGGTCCCATCGGGCAACTGGTTGTCCAGAACGACGCAATCGAATTCGCAGATCTTCAGCAGCGCAAGGGCCTCCTCGCTCGACGCGGCCTCGGTCGTTTCGGCCCTCATCGGTGATTGCCCTACCAGGCGCACCACGCGCTCGCGATCGACATCGTCGTCGTCAATGACCAGCAGACGCACCCGATCCGGGGAGACTTCTTCCGTTTCCGGCGCCGCCTTCATGGCAGGCACACCGCGTCGTGGTACGCCAGGAGCAGTCCCGCAAGCTTGGCAAATTGGGGGCCGACAGCCGATTTGACCATGTAGCCGGCGATCTGCTCGCGGTAGGCGCGCGTGCGATCCTCGTCGGCGTCGGAGGTCGTGAGCACGAACACCACCTCCTCTTGCAAAGCCGGGTCGGCCCTGACGCAGGAGAGAAATTCGAAGCCGTTCATGCGCGGCATATTCAGGTCCAGCAACACGATCCGGGGGCGTTCGACCGCCGGGCTGGCGCTTTGGCCACGCAGGGCCGCCAACGCGGCGAGCCCATCTTCCACCCATATGACGGGGTAGTTCACACCATTCCTGGTCAAGCTTCGGCGTACCGCCTCTGCCGCGACGTCATCATCCTCGACCAGGAGGATCGAAAGCGTGGAGTCAATCATTGCTCAATCTCCTGGGATTTTTTGGCCACCAGAAACGAAAGCTGGAACCGCGCCCATCGAGCAGCGGCGAAAGCAAATCCATGCGGCCCCCGTGCATTTCGACCAGGCGCTTCGTAAGCGCAAGGCCCAGGCCTAAGCCGACCCGCTTCGCGGCGCCGACCGTCTGAAACAGGCGAAAAACTCGCTGCTGCGCGTGCTCCGGAATCCCTGGTCCATCGTCGGTCAAGGAGACCCGACAATAACCGCCATCGCTGCAGACTTCGACGTCAACGCGCCCGGTCGGTCGGTCGTGGTGTTTTACGGCGTTGGCGATCAGGTTGCGCAACACGGTCTCGACCGGCGTCCAAGGCGCCGAAATCGACTCCACTTCCACAGTGATATTGACACAGAACCCGCTGGGAAGCGGATCGACCCGTAAGATGTCCTGCACCATTGCCCGAAAGTCGATGAGGGTGCACTCCGCATCCATCTGCTCCGAACGCGCGTAGCGCAGCAGATCCGTGATCAGGCGCTCCAAGCGGGTAACGCGGTCTGTTATACGCTCCAGGTTGCGCACTACCTCGGGCTTCGGGTTCTCGCCAAGGTCTTCCCGCACCCATGCGACAAGATCGGCTATGCCGCGCAATGGTGACTTCAAATCATGCGAAGCGACGTGGGTAAATTCCCGCAGGTTTTCATTGGCTTGCTTCAATTCCATCTCGATGCGTCGGCGCACGGAAATATCGATCACCGTGGCAAGCGTCATCGGCTGATCCTGCCATATGACTTCGCTCAGGCCGATCTCCACGGGCAGCTCGGCGCCGCTGGCGTGCAGCGCTGTCAGGTCTCTGCCGACTCCCATGCTCCGCGTGGTCGGCGCTTCACGAAACTTGCGCATAAGAGCCTCGTGCTGCGCGCGATAGCGTTCGGGCACCAGGATTTCCAGCCGCTGCCCCACCAGGTCTGCGTGCGCATACCCAAGCATGGATGCCAGGCGCTTATTGAAAAACGCCATGCGGCCATCCGTGTCGACCAGCACCATGCCGTGGGTCGCAGACTCGAAAACTCGGCCGAACGCGGTCTCCAGGCTCCGTCGCTCGGAGGTGTCGACGACCGACGCCAAGACCATCGGGCCCTGCGGCGTCGTCATCGGGTTGAGGCCGATCTCGACCGGGAACTCGCGACCGCTGCCGTGCCGCGCGTGCAGCTCGCGGCCGCTGCCCATCGCGCGGCGCTCGGGAGCCGAAAGGAAGGCATTGCGCAGTCCCCGATGCACATCCCGCAGGCCTATCGGAACGAGTAGCTCCAGCGGCTTGCCGATGACCTCGGCACTTTCATACCCGAACATGCGCAGCAGTGCCGAGTTCGTCGCCACGATGGTGGCGCCGGCGTCGACTACCAGCAGACCATTGGGTGCAGCCTCAAATGCCTGTCCGAGCACGGACAGCGGAAGCGTCTGTCCGTCGGCGCCACCTTGTGGGCGCTCTCGATCGTCCCGTTTCTGATCCAAGTCAGACACCTACCAACCAACGCGACGATATCCCGGAGGCGCCGAAATCGCGCCCAGATCGATAACGCCAAATTATCGCCGGCAATCTCTACGTCGAAGCGGAGATTACAAGGACCGAAAGGCGCAGCGAGTAGCGTAGCTATATCGATATCAAACAACAACCATTTAGCGGTAATGGTGAAAAATGGGTTTCGCGCTTTCGCGCATCGCATCGACCGCCGCGAAACATGGGAGATCGTCCTCCCAACGCGGCGAGAAACATCGCCACATTGCCCGCGCGCCCGGCTCCAAGGCCCAGGACAGAGAAGGCGGCGACAACCTCGCGATGTCAATGTCGTTTTGCCAAATCAATTAGCGCGACCAACATACTACGGTCGCGACGCCCGATCGATGGCGTTCTTGCGGCCGCCGGGAACCGATTTGTTGTACTCGGGCGTCACGAACAAGATGGCATCGGGCGCTGAACCTGTGTCTTCAGCGCAACGATTCTTGACAGCGGCCGATTCGGCGTCTTCGCTAAAAACCGGGATTCCGTCGAGATCGAACGCCTCGAGAGCAACGCCATCGGGAGTCAAAACTTGGTCAGCCGGGATCGCCGCAGGGTTATTACGATTTCTTGCACAGGCTCCCGGCGATTCCCGGAATTTTGATTGGATTTATTTGCGTCTTTCGTCCGGAGGTTGGTTACCTTCGTCGGGCAGGGGCCGATTTCAACAGTAATTCGTGTGTCTTGCGTACAGGTCCCGGTTCGAGATCCCGGTTCAATGCATACTGTTATTATATACAGTATGCGGACACCGTATGCGGAACTCCACTGTCTATCCAACTTCTCCTTCCTGCGCGGCGCCTCGCACCCGGAAGAGTTGGTCGAGCGAGCGCTCGCGCTCGGCTACTCGGGACTGGCACTGACCGACGAATGCTCGTTCGCCGGAGCCGCACGCGCGCACTTGGCCTTGCGCGAAGCGCGTGCGAGCCACCTTGGCGCAGACTCCTTCCAACTGATTCACGGCACCGAGATCCGGCTCGCCGACGGACCACAGCTGGTATTACTGGCGCAGGGTCGCAACGGTTACGGCAACCTGTCCGAACTGGTGACGCTCGCCAGGCGTGCCGCGGGCAAGGGCCAGTATCGGATCGATTGCGGCACACTCGAAACCAACGCGCATCTGCTCGACGACACGCTCGCACTGCTGGTCCCCGAGCCCGTAGCGGCCGCTGGCGGCAAAGATCCAAAGCTGCTCTTTGACGCGGTGTCGATCGGGCGGCAGGCCCTCTGGTTGAAGAAATTGCTTGGGGACCGTGCCTGGATCGCGTGCACCCTGGTGCGCGGTCCTGACGATGCAGAACAGTTGGCGGTGCTGCAAGCCGTAGCGCGCCACTGTGGCATGGCCCTGACGGCCGCCGGGGGCGTGCATATGCACACGCGTGGCCGCAAGAAACTGCAGGACGCCCTTACCGCGGTGCGAAGCAAGACAGTACTGGCCCAATGCGGCGCGCGATTGTCTCCAAACGCGGAACGGTATCTGCGCCCACTTGCCCGGTTGGTGCGCATCTACCCACCGGAGCTGCTCCTGGAGACCGGGGAGATTGTCCGGCGCTGCTCCTTTTCGCTCGAGGAGCTGCGCTATGAATACCCGGACGAAATCGTTCCGGCGGGAGAAACCCCGGCAAGCTACCTGCGCCGCGTCACCCTCGATGGCGCCGCGCAGCGCTACCCGGCAGCGGTGCCGGGAAAAGTGCAGGCCCTGCTCGAACATGAGCTGAACCTGATCGCGGAGCTGCACTACGAGCCGTACTTCCTGACGGTCTACGACATTGTCCGCTTCGCGCGTGGCCGCGCCATTCTGTGTCAAGGGCGTGGCTCGGCCGCCAACTCGGCGGTGTGCTACTGCCTGGGAATCACGGAGGTCGACCCGGAGCGCATGAGCGTCTTGTTCGAGCGCTTCATCAGTCGCGAGCGCAACGAACCGCCTGACATCGATGTCGACTTCGAGCACCAGCGGCGCGAAGAAGTGATGCAATACATCTTCGCCAAATACGGTCGCGAGCGTGCCGCACTGACCGCTGCCCTGCATACCTATCGACCGCGCGGCGCCATGCGCGATCTGGGAAAAGCGCTCGGACTGTCGCTCGACCAGGTCGACAAGCTGGCCAAGACCATGGCCTGGTGGGATGGCCGGCATATCGAGCCAGCACGACTGCTCGACGCCGGCTTTGATCCGGACAATCCGGTGATCGCGCAGCTGATCGATCTGGCGCATCAATTGATCGGCTTCCCGCGCCACTTGTCGCAGCACAGCGGCGGATTCGTGATTACGCGCGGCAAGCTCTCGCGCATGGTCCCGATCGAAAACGCCGCCATGGCCGAACGCACCGTGATCCAGTGGGACAAGGACGACCTGGACGCACTGGGTCTGCTCAAAATCGACGTGCTTGCGCTGGGTATGCTCTCTTGTGTGCGACGTGCGCTCGATCACGTCAACGCGTTCGAGACCAGCGCGGCCGCGGTGGCCCCACCCGAAAATTCCGCTCTGCTTATGCCGCCAACGCCCACGAAAACAGATCCCATGACGGTCGCGGATATCCCGGCAGAGGATCCGCAGGTCTATGCGATGCTTGGCCGGGGCGATTCGCTGGGTGTGTTTCAGGTCGAATCACGCGCACAGATGAACATGCTGCCGCGCTTGCGGCCACAGTGCTTCTACGACCTGGTAATCGAGACCGCGATCGTTCGCCCTGGACCGATCCAGGGCGGCATGGTGCACCCGTATCTGCGACGACGGCAGGGCCTGGAACCCGTCACCTACCCGTCGGCAAGTGTGCGCGCGGTACTCGAGCGCACACTCGGGGTGTCGATCTTCCAAGAGCAGGTGATGCAGCTCGCAGTGGTGGCCGCCGGCTTCACGCCCGGCGAGGCCGATCGCTTGCGACGTGCCATGGCGGCATGGAAGCGCAAGGGCGGCATCGGACCGTTTCGTGACAAGCTCATCGGCGGCATGCTCGCGCGCGGCTACAGCGCCGATTACGCCGGGCAGATCGTGCGCCAGATCCAGGGCTTTGGGGAGTATGGATTTCCCGAGAGTCATGCGGCCAGCTTTGCGCTGCTGGTTTACGTGTCCGCGTGGCTCAAGTGCCATCGACCAGCGGCATTTTGTGCCGCACTGCTCGACTCCCAGCCACTGGGATTTTATGCGCCGGCGCAAATCGTGCGCGACGCGATCGACCATGGTGTTGCGGTTCGGCCAGTATGTGTCACCGCCAGCCATTGGCACTGCACGCTCGAGCCTTGCACCGGCGATCCCTACACCCCGGCTGTGCGACTCGGCCTGGCACTGGTGCAAGGACTGGCCCAGGAGGCCGCGCAACGCGTGCTGGCAGCGCGTGCCGAATCGGCCTTCACCGGTGTGCAGGACCTCGTGCGACGCGCACAACTGAACCGCGGCGAGCTCGCGCGCCTGGCGGCTGCCGACGCGCTCGCAGCGCTCACCGGTCATCGCCGAAAAGCGCTGTGGAGCGCACTGGGAGTCGACGTACAAGCGCCACGCAGGGCACCCCTGGCTGCCGAGCCGCCGGCGCACGAGGATGCGCCCGGACTGATCGCACCCACGGAAGGGCAAGACATCGTGGCGGACTATCGCTCCACCAGCCTGAGCCTGCGTCGTCACCCCGTCGCCTTGTTGCGGGCACGCCTGCAAGCCATGCGCCTGTTCAGCGCAAGACAGGTCGCACAAGGGCGCCACCGGCAACTGATCCGTACCTGCGGCATCGTCACCTGTCGCCAGCGCCCTGCCACAGCCAGCGGCGTCACTTTCGTCACGCTGGAAGATGAAACCGGTTCCGTCAACATCGTCGTATGGCGTGCGGTGGCCGAGCGCTTTCGGCAGGCGTTGCTAGGAGCCTCCCTGCTCACCGTGTACGGGCATCTGGAACGGGTCGACACGAACGGCGGCGCGGTTCTGCACGTGATTGCCGACCGTTTGGTGGATCACTCCCCGTTACTTGGGGATCTAGTAATCAACAGCCGGGATTTCCACTAAGGCGTATTCGTGGACCCTGATCATCGTGACCCATCACGCCGGTCACCACCGACTCGCCAGGGATCACAAAAAGGGAGACACAAACATCGAACGACGATTGTGCCTCCCAGCATAGACAAACCATGAAAGACCGGGTTTATCGGTGTGCTCTGGAGGCCTCTATCGCTTCGTGCAACTCGCGCTCCGCATGACGCAACGCTTCTTCCGCCCTGGCTCCGTAGCCCTCCATATCGTAATGGTTTGCCGCGCGAGCGCGTTCCATTTCATGGATCGCCTCGACGATATGTTTGTGCACCTCTTCCAGGTCACGCCAGTCACGAACTTGTCCGTATGCCGAGCTGAAGCAAAGCATTGAAGCACCAAGAATTGCCAGTAAAAGCCTCTTCATAAAAGACCTTTCCTTTTGAAACAAATGGAATCCATTTGACGCCTAGCGCCACAAACATCCCATATGGCGGCGCGAAGTGTGGTTTACGTCAACAGACTTGGCAACCCTCCTTGCGCTGGTTCCAGAAGACTCAGGCGCGGCCCCGATTCCCCGTTCTCTTGCCTGCGGCGAGCGGCACCGAGGCCGGCAGCCCGGCGCGCGGCGGCAGGCCCGTGTGCTGCGTCAGGATCCGGCCGCGCATCACGGTGGAAACGCGGCTATTGGCAGGGGTCGAATTCTTGCGCCGCGCGCTCTGGTACTCGCCGCCTAGCGCCGGCTGATAACGGGGCACCAGATGCTGCCTGCCGTTGCCGATGAGATCTGCGCGCCCCATGGCTTTCAAGGCATCGCGCAGCAATGGCCAGTTCTTCGGGTCGTGATAGCGCAAGAATGCCTTGTGCAGGCGCCGCCGACGCTCCCCGCGCACGATGTCAACGCCGGCACTGGCGCGGGTCACCTTGCGCAGCGGATTCCTGCCGCTGTGGTACATCGCGGTGGCCGTGGCCATGGGGCTCGGGTAAAAGGTCTGCACCTGGTCGGCGCGAAACCCGTTGCGCTTGAGCCAGACGGCGAGCTGCAACATGTCCTCGTCCGACGTGCCAGGATGCGCAGCGATGAAATACGGAATGAGGTATTGCTTCTTGCCGGCCGCGGCGCTGTATTTGTCGAACAGCTGCTTGAAACGGTCGTAGGCACCGATGCCGGGCTTCATCATCATGCTCAGCGGGCCAGCCTCGGTATGTTCGGGCGCAATCTTCAAGTACCCGCCGACGTGGTGCGTGACCAGTTCGCGGATGTATTCGGGAGATTCCAGCGCCAAGTCGTAGCGCAGGCCCGAGCCGATCAGGACTTTCTTGATGCCAGTGATCGCGCGCGCACGGCGGTACAGGCGTATGAGCGGACCATGATCAGTTACGAGGTTCTGGCAAATCTTCGGATACACGCAGGAAGGCTTGCGGCATGCGGCCTCGATCTGCGGCGACCTGCAGCCGATGCGATACATGTTGGCCGTGGGTCCACCCAGATCGGAGATCACACCGGTAAATCCCTTCACCTGGTCGCGGATCGCCCCGACCTCGCGAAGGATCGAATCCTCGCTACGGCTCTGAATGATGCGGCCTTCGTGCTCGGTAATCGAACAGAAAGTGCAACCGCCAAAACATCCACGCATGATGTTGACGCTAAAGCGGATCATTTCCCAGGCCGGGATCTTGTTCGGTCCGTCGGCGTCGCCGTACCCGGGATGCGGCGCGCGCGCATAGGGCAGATCGAACACCGCATCCATTTCCGCCGTCGTCAGGGGAATGGGCGGCGGAGCTATCCACACGTCCCGCGCGGTTGCCCCTTCGCCATGCGCCTGTACGAGCGCCCGGGCATTACCGGGGTTGGTTTCTTGGTGCAGTACGCGGCTCGCGTGCGCATACAGGACCGGGTCGGCGCGCACCTGCTCATACGAGGGTAGCCGGATGACGGTGCGACTGCGTGGTGGCAAGCGGCGGTCCGAGCCGCGCATCATGGGCGCAGCCACGGGCAACCAGGCCGCAGATTGCGATGCCAGCGCCGCCGCAATCGGCTCGGCCTCGCGATCACAGTGCGGCAAATTGCCGGCAGCCCGCTCGGACGTGGTCAGATACGGGTTCTGGAACGGATTGCTAGTGCCGCGCAAGGCATCGGGGTCTTCAACCGAGGTCGAATCAATTTCGAACCAACCTTGCACCGAATTGCGCCGCACGAACGCCGTGCCTCGCACATCGCATATCTGCTGCACCGGCTC
>JGI12269J14319_10003818_pt1 | contig 14011 bp, 16 predicted proteins | sample PeaSoiSIISIP2007_FD_14319 | JGI IMG/M metagenome (IMG submission 14319) | reverse complement strand
GCCGCTGAACGTCGTTCTCACCACTTGAGGGGCACGCGTCGATCGACGAACGCATCAAGCCCGTCGATCGTGTGTCCTTCTTCTCAGTGACTGCCAGTAGTCCGTCCACGGACTCTGGGTTACAGTGCTTAAACAAGCGAAAAAGGTGTCGAAACATGTCCACTGACCGTTCCACGTTGACTTCCCAAGAGCGAGAAAAGGCCTCGGTCTTCCACTCCTGGTCGGCCCAATCGACCATCAATCCACTCATGATCAAGAGCGCCCAGGGCCTCTACGTCACCGACGAGAGCGGCAAGTCGTACCTCGACTTCTCGTCCCAACTGGTGAACACCAACGTGGGACACCAGCACCCCAAGGTCGTCGCCGCCATCAAGGAGCAAGCGAGCGTGCTCTGCACGATCGCCCCCCAGCACGGCTACCAGTCCCGGTACCGCGCGGCGGAACTCATCCTCGACCACTCCTTCGACGGCGCGGCGAAGGTCTTCTTCACCAATGGCGGCACCGAGTCCATCGAGCACGCGGTGCGCATGGCGAAGCTTCACACGGGCCGCTCGAAGGTCCTCGCCACCTATCGCAGCTACCACGGCGGCACCTCGACGTCGATCAACTTGACGGGCGACCCGCGCCGGTGGCCGAACGACAACGGAACCTCGGGCGTCGTGCACTTCTTCGGGCCGTTCCTTTACCGATCGGTCTACAACTCGACGACCGAGGAGGAGGAGTGCGCAAGGGCCCTCGAGAGCCTGGAGAACACGATCCTCTTCGAAGGGCCGAACGCCTTCGCCGCGATCGTGCTCGAGACCATCCCCGGCACCGCCGGGATCATGGTGCCCCCGAAGGGGTTCTTGAAGGGTGTGCGGGCGATCTGTGATCGCTACGGCATCGTCTACATCGCCGACGAGGTCATGTGCGGCTTCGGGCGAACCGGCGCGTGGTTCGCCTACCAAGATCACGACGTGAAGCCCGACCTCGTGACCTTCGCCAAGGGCGTGAACTCGGGCTACGTGCCCCTTGGCGGCGTCGTCATCAACGAGGCGATCTCGGCCAGCTTCAACGACCGGGTCTACCCCGGTGGTCTCACGTACTCCGGCCACCCGCTCGCCTGCGCGGCAGCGGTCGCCGTGATCGAGGCGATGGAAAGCGAAGGGATCGTGGAAAACGCCCGGCGCGTGGGCGACGAAGTGCTGCGCCCCGGGCTCGAGCAGCTCGCCACCAAGCACCAGATCATCGGCGAAGTGCGAGGACTGGGGGTGTTCTTCGCGCTCGAGCTCGTGACCGACCGCAAGACCAAGGAACCGCTCGCCCCGTACGGCTCGAGCTCACCGGCGATGAACGAGATCCTCGCGGCGTGCCGCAACGAGGGCCTGTTCATCTTCAACAACTTCCACCGGCTGCACGTTGTACCGCCGTGCACTATCACCGACGACGAGGCGAGAGAGGGCCTGGCCCGACTCGATCGCGCCCTCTCCGTCGCCGACAAGTACTACGTCGGCGCGTAGTGCAACGGTCGCGGGCCACCGAGTACCGTCAGCATTCGAGGTTGTAAATGGCGAATGACTCGCCGCCGATGAAGCGGCACCTTCCCCGGCTCGGTGAAGTGGTGCCGCTGATCCGACTACGACCGCCGAGTCTCGACGCCAAGCACCGCCGGCTGCAGTCCGCCTTCACCATCTGGGACCTTCGCGATATCGCGCGCCGNCGCACCCCCCGAGCTCCGTTCGATTACACCGACGGCGCCGCGGAAGGCGAGCTCTCGCTCGCCCGGGCCCGCCAAGCGTTCCAGGACGTCGAGTTCAATCCGGACATCCTGCGTGACGTCTCGGTTGTCGACGCCTCGTCAACAGTGCTCGATGGTCCGGTCGCCTGGCCCTTTGGCATCGCCCCGACGGGCTTCACTCGCATGATGCACACCGAGGGCGAGGTCGCCGGGGCTGGCGCCGCCGGCGCGGCGGGCATTCCCTTCTCGCTCTCCACGCTGGGCACCACGACGATCGAGGAGGTGAAGGCCGCCAACCCCCTCGGCCGCAACTGGTTCCAGCTCTACATGTGGAAGGAGCGAGAGCGCTCGATGGCCCTCGTCGAGCGCGCGGCGGCGGCCGGCTTCGACACCCTGCTCGTCACCGTCGACGTGCCGGTCGCAGGAACACGACTGCGCGACAAGCGAAACGGGCTCACCATCCCGCCCCAACTCACCCTCTCGACCGTCGCGAACGCCTTGACGAAGCCGGCCTGGACCTACGACTTTCTCACCACGGAACCCCTCACTTTCGCCTCGCTCCAGAGCTGGTCGGGCACGGTCGGCGAATTTCTTGACACCATGTTCGACGCCACCGTGACCTTCGAGGACCTCACCTGGATCAAGAGCCAGTGGCCGGGCAAGGTTGTCGTGAAGGGCGTGCAGAACCTAGAGGACGCGAAGAAGCTCGCGACGCTCGGCGTCGACGGCATCACGCTCTCCAATCACGGCGGTCGCCAGCTCGACCGGGCGCCGGTTCCCTTCCACCTGCTGCCTGAAGTGGTCCGCGAGGTCGGCCGGGATCTCGAAGTCCACGTTGACACGGGCATCATGAACGGCGCCGACATCGTCGCCGCGATCGCGCTCGGCGCGAAGTTCACCCTCGTCGGCCGCGCGTACCTCTACGGTCTCATGGCCGGGGGCCGCGAGGGCGTCGACCGGGCGATCGAGATCCTCTCCGAGCAGATCACGCGCACCATGCGACTGCTTGGCGTGTCCTGCCTCGCCGAGTTGCAGCCGCGCCACGTCACCCAGCTGAAGCGCCTCGTGCCGATCGATCAGCCCGGACCGAAGCCCGAGCCGTAGAGGTCGGGACGGCGCAGGCGCAGCACGTCAATCTGTGAACGCCGCCGTGCCACTTGCTCCAAGTCGAGCGTCGCCACGAGCAGGTCCTCACCGTCACTCGAGGACTCCGCGATCACCTCGCCCCACGGATCGACGATCATCGAGTGCCCAAAGGTCGCGATGCCCTCCGCGGTCGTGCCGGCGTGGGCGGCCGCGACGACGAAGGCGTGATTCTCGATGGCTCGCGCTCGCACCAGCACCTCCCAGTGGGCTAGCCCAGTCACGTCGTTGAAGGCCGACGGGATGGCGAGCACCGAGGCGCCCATCAGGGCAAGCGCCCGGTAGAGCTCGGGAAAGCGAAGGTCAAAACAGACCGACAGCCCGAGGCGAAAGCCCGGGCACTCGGCGACGACCAGCCTTTCGCCGGGCAGAATCGTGTCGGACTCGTGGCTGGTCCTCGTGCCCGGCACGTTGACGTCAAAGAGGTGCGCNTTGCGATAGGTNGCGAGCACATCGCCCGCGTTATTGAGCACGACACTCGTGTTGAAGTACTTGCCCGGGACGCCGCCGATCTCGAGCATGCTGCCCAGGTGCAGAGTGATGCGGCGATCCCTGGCGTACTCACCGAGGCGCGTCGTCGTTGGCCCGGGAATCGTCTCGGCGACCTCGGGGTAGCCCTCGGCCGGGCCGAGGTAGTTGAAGTACTCGGGCAACTGGACGTACGTGGCGCCCTCGGTTGCGGCCGCCCGGGTCAGGTCGATGGCGCGCTCGACGTTCTCCTCGTGGTTCGAACCAGAGGTCAGCTGGACCGCCGCTACGCGAATCGGCTCTGGCACGCCAGCCTCCTAGCTCTCTCCCGCCAACTTACGTCGGCGTTCCTAGGCCTGCCCGAGCACGTTGCGCTGGGTGCCCAAACCGTCGACGGAAAGCTCCAGCACGTCGCCGGCTTGCAGGAACGGCACGTCGTCGTGACCGTTGGAAACGCCGGACGGCGTGCCGGTGTTAATGAGGTCACCCGGCTCGAGCACCATGAACTGGCTGATGTACCAGACCAGATGGTTGACGCCGAAGATCATGTCGGCCGTCGTGCCGTCCTGGCGCACCTCGCCGTTAACGCTGAGTCGCAGGCGCAGGTTCTGGGGGTCGGGGATGTCGTTGGCCGTCACCAGCCACGGCCCGAGCGGGTTGAAGGTCTCGGCGCTCTTGCCCTTATCCCACAATCCACCGCGCTCGAGCTGGAACTCGCGCTCGGAGACGTCGTTGCTGACGCAGTAACCCGCGATGACCGACTTGGCCTCGTCGGGGCTCTCGAGGTAGCGGGCCCGCTGACCGATCACGACGCCGAGCTCAACCTCCCAGTCGGTTTTCGTTGACCCACGCGGGATGAGGATCTCGTCGTTCGGGCCGACCATGCTGTTCGGTGCCTTCATGAAGATGATCGGCTCAGTGGGGACGGCGGCTCCCGTCTCTCTCGCGTGGTCACGGTAGTTCACCCCGATGCCGATGATCTTCTCCGGCTTGGCGATCGGGGGGCCGAAGCGCAAGGGCTCGGCTCCGATGGGCAGCAGCGTGCCCGAATCGCGCAGGCGTCGTACCTCATCGGCCACGCCTCGCTCGAAGAAGCTCGCGTTGAAGTCGCCGATCGTGTCGGGCAGGCGCAACACCTCGCCGCTCGCACCAAGTACCGCCGCGCGCTCTCGACCCGACTCCCCTACTCGCACCAACCTCATCGCACTCCCTTTCGCACTTTTGACAGCATCAAACCGGTTCGCTCCACGGACGATCTATTCGAGACTCGACGCCAGCGCCGCGACGGTGCGCGACGGGCTCGGGCGCCCGAGGAGATCGGCCATCCAAAGGCTCGTGCGGCACAGCGCCTCGAGGTCGACGCCGGTGTCGATGCCGAGACCGTGCAGCTGCCACACGAGGTCTTCGGTGGCGAGGTTACCGGTGGCGCTCTTGGCATACGGACATCCGCCGAGCCCGCCAGCCGACGAGTCCACAGTGGTGACCCCGTACTCGAGGGCGGCGAAGGTGTTGGCCAGGGCCTGGCCGTACGTGTCGTGGAAATGTACGGCCAGCCGCCCGGACTCGAGCCCCCGCGAGTCAAGTTCGCCCAAGACCTCGAAGACCTGGCCCGGCGTCGCCACGCCGATCGTGTCACCGAGGGAGAGTTCNTCGCAGCCCATCTCCGCCAGTTCGAGCGCGACTCGCNCGACTTGGCTCGCCGGAACGTCGCCCTCCCACGGGTCGCCGAAGCACATCGACACGTACCCGCGCACGGCGAGCCCGGCGTCGATGGCCCGGCGGACGACCGGCGCGTAGATGGCGAGGGACTCCTCGACGCTGCGATTCAGGTTGCGCTGCGCGAAGCTCTCGGTAGCGCTGGCGAACACCGCGATCTCGTTGACGCCACAGGCGAGAGCTCGCTCCAATCCCCGTTCGTTGGGCACGAGTACTGGGTGTCGTCCCGACAGCGGCCCGAGAGCCCGCACCAGCTCTTCGGCGTCAGCGAGCTGCGGTACCCACGTCGCCGGGACGAAGCTCGTGAGCTCGACCGATGTCAGACCCGCCGCTATCAAGCGGCGAATGAACTCGGCCTTCACCCCGACGCTCAGCACCGTGTCCTCGTTCTGCAGACCGTCGCGAGCGCCGACTTCGTAAATCTGGACACGCTGGGGCAGGTCGCGAAGTACCGCGCGCTGGGGACGCCTCAACGCGGCACCGTTCTTGGCACCACCACGTAGCCCTCCTCAGATTTGCCCGACCCACGTCTTACCAGGGACCGCACTCTCGCGTGACGACGTCGGCGTCTTCAAAGAGCAAACCACTAGTCAGGATCGACCACGCTCGTGTCTCGGATTCGCGGCGCGGTTGGGGCAAGTAGGAACGAGCCGACTCGGGCAAGTCGAGCGAGCTCCCCGACCTCANCGAATTGATTGGTCTACGCAAGCTAATTTTCCGACAGCATCCACGCCGCGGCGCAGAGCAGGATCGTCANGAAGAGGCCCGCCACCAGCACCAGGATCGCCCCCACGTTGGTGTTCACCGCGATCGACGCCTCCTCGGCNCGGTGGACCAAGTACGAGGCGATCATCGTCTCGATGAAGGAGACGAGCGCGAGGCGCCGAAACAGGATGCTCAGGTTGTTGGCGAGGTTGCCAACACTCCAAGAAATCTTGGGGACTCGGTTGGGCAGCTCGACCTTGCTCCACTGCTGGAAGCGATCGCCCACCGACGTCCGGTGTGTCACGGTAACCATAGACTCGCCCTTCGGCTCGGTCTCGAGATTCTCTCGAGCTTGTGAAGAACGGTCGGACACCGCGCACACCCCTTAACCGGGTGTGCGACGGCAAATTCCGAGGAACCGTGATTCTCGTGGTAGCCCTTGCGGTCGGCACTTCACGTACCCCATCAGAGTCAAGCCAACGCAACAAGTGCCCAACTCATTCGCAACGATCCGACAATTCGAACTTCTTATCGAGCCTTTAGCGGCCTACGACCCCTCGTGCCGGGCCATCAACGCCAGCCCAAGTGCAGATCATCACATGTCCAGTCCGCCGTTCACGGGGACCACGGCCCCCGTGATGTACGCGGCGCGATCATCGAGCAGGCTCATCACCACGTAGGCGACCTCTTCGGGCGAGCCGAGGCGCCCGACGGGGATGCGCGCCACGATCTTTTCGAGTACGGCTTCGGGCACCGAGGCCATCATGTCGGTGTCGATGAAGCCGGGCGCCACGCAGTTGACCGTGATGCCCTTGCCCGCGAGCTCCAAGGCGAGGGTCTTGGTGAGCCCGTGCATGCCGGACTTCGCGGTCGCGTAGTTGGCCTGGCCGACGTTGCCCGTCTCGCCGATGATGGAGCTGATGTTGACGATCCGGCCCGACTGTCGCGCGATCATGGGCTCGATCGTGGCCTTCACCATGTAGAAGCAGCCCGAGATGTTGATCCGCATGACGGCGTGCCACTCCTCGACCGTCATTCGGCGCACGGTCCGGTCGATGTTGATGCCGGCGTTGTTGATCAGATAGTCGACCTGGCCGCTCTTCTCGAGGACCTCGTTGATGAATTTGACGCACGCCTCGGGCTCGCCGACGTCCATCTGGTGCACGCTGATCGACGGGGCCAGGTCACCGGCCCCTTCGCGCATCGCCTCGGCCGCGTCGCGATTGGACAGGTAGCTCGCCCATACGTGCGCGCCACTTCCGGCCAGAGCCATCGTGATGGCCTTGCCGATCCCCCGGGTACCGCCAGTTACTACTGCAACTTTCTGCTCGGCCATCTCGACCACCCCCTACGCGTCACCCTACCGAGTTGCCGGTGGGCCGACAAACGCCGACGACGGTGTTAGGAGATGTCGGAGAGGGCCTTGGCGATGATCATCGTTTCGCTGTCGAGCGAGGAGGGTTCGTGCACGCGCGTCGGGTCCAGCTCGTCGATGCGCGAGATTTGGTTAGCAATCGCCTCGGGCGTGTTCTCCTTCAGCACCACGCCGTAGGTCTCGCCAACGAAGATTCGCGCGATGCGTCCGCCGGCGACCGAGTAGATGTTCCCGTTCACGGTGCACTCCTCGTTGGTGAGGTACGCGACGAGCGGACTGACCGACTCGGGTGAGACCTTCGAGGCGAGCTCGCCGAGGATCCCTTCGGTCATGCGGGTATGGGCGATCGGCGCGATCGCGTTGACCGTGATGCCGTGCTCCTCACCCTCGAGAGCGAGCACCCGGGTGAGACCGGCCAAGCCGGCCTTGGCCGCCCCGTAGTTGGCCTGGCCGAAGTTACCGAAGAGCCCCGAGGCCGAGCTCGTGTTCACAATCCTTCCGTAGCCCTGCTCGCGCATCAGGGTGAAGGTCGGCTGGCAGAGGTAGAGGGCGCCCTTTAAGTGCACGTCGATGACCTGGTCGATCATCTCGGCGTCCATCTTGTGAAAGGCCTTGTCGCGCAGGATCCCGGCGTTGTTGATCAACACGTCGACCCGGCCGAAGGCGTCGAGCGCGCTCTGGACGATCGCCTCGCCCCCGCGCCACGTGGCGACGCTGTCGTGATTGGGCGCGGCGACGCCGCCCGCGGCCACGATCTCGTCGACGACGCGCTGGGCGGCCGAAGCCGACGATCCGCTGCCGTCGAGTGCCCCGCCGAGGTCGTTCACGAGCACCTTGGCCCCGCGACTGGCGAGGGTGAGCGCGTGCGAGCGCCCGAGGCCGCCGCCGGCTCCGGTGATGATCGCGACACGCCCGTCAAAGCGCAGTTCTTCCATGTTCAATTCCTTCTTTCGTTGCGAGGGGTTGGCTACAACGCCGGGCTATCGAACCGATCTGCCCACGACCCCGCGAGCGGGTCCTCCCAGGCGCCGCGCCCGAGGAACGTCTCGACGACGCGGGCCAAGGCTTCGGCGGGCTCGGGACGCTGCAGGTCGTGTCCGTAGGGCAAGGTGACGAGTTCGGCGCCGGAAATGCGCGCGGCGAGAGCCTGCGAATTGGCGAGGGGCGCGACACGGTCCTGCGTCCCACAGACGACAAGGGTTGGGGCCTTGATCGCACCGAGGAACGGGATACTCGACCACGTGGAGATCGCGACCGCGCGCCAGAGCGTCGAGAGCACGTCCGAGCGCAGTACGGCTTTCGAGGTGACGGCGCGGCTGTCGAACGTGCCCCAACTGCCCATCGTCGAACCCGCCCCGCACGAGGTGGATACCAGAATCAGCCGACGGACCCGCTCGGGGCTCTGAAACGCGAACTGCTGGGCGACGGCGCCGCCGTGGGAGTAGCCGAGGACGTCGACGGGGCCCAGCCCCACTTCATCGAGCACGGCGAGGGCGACCTCGGCCAGCTGGGCGATGGAGAGCGGCAGCATGGGCGCGGGGCTGTCGCCGGCGCCGGGCGCGTCAAAGCTGACGACGGTCCTCTCGCCAAGGGCATTTGTGAAGGGGGACCACGCCTCCTTCGAACGGGTCAGACCATTGAGTACGAGCAGCGGCTCTCCCTCGCCCCGCACGCGCACCGAGACCTCGTGGCCCCTCACCTGTACGACGCGCGCGTTGACGCTCTCTGCGGTGAGGCTCATACGCGCACCCGCACGTAGCTGCCCGGGGCCGGCTCGATGAGCGGGTAGTTCGCGTCGCCGAGGCGCTCGGGAGCCGCCACTTCCGCTCCGGCCCGTTCGCCGATCCACTCGATCCAGTCGTCCCACCACGTGTCATCGACGAGCTTGGCCGCGTTCTTCCACGCCTCCGCGTCATCGGGACGGGCCTCGTTCGTCCAGTACTTGGCCTTGGGGCTCGGCGGGTTGACGACCCCGGCGATGTGGCCGGACGTGCTCAGCACGAAGCGGTTGGGGCCAGAGAAGATCTGCGCCGTCTTGTAGCTCGAGACCCACGGCACGATGTGGTCGTTGATCGCCGCCACGACGTAGGTGTCGACCTTGACGTCCTTGGGGTAGAGCTTGCGACCATCGACCTCGAACTCGCCCCGGGCGAACTCGTTGCGCACGTAGAACGACTTCAGGTACTGGGTGTGCATCTTGAAGGGCATGCGCGTGGAGTCGGCGTTCCACACCAGGATGTCGAAGGCCGGCGGCTGCTTGCCGAGCAGCCAGTTGTTGCCGATGTACTGAAAGATCAGATCGTTCGCCCGAAGGGTGTCGAACACGTGGGCCATGGTGTCGCCCTCTAAGTACCCGTGCTCGGCCATCTGCTCTTCGAGCTCGGCGATGGTGGCCTCGTCGGTGAACAGTCCGAGCACGCCGGGCTCGGAGAAGTCGGTGTTGGTGTTGAGCAGCGTCGCGGACTTGATCGAGTCGTCGCCGACGGCGGCGTTGTAGGCGAGCCCGAGTGCGGTGAGAGTGCCCCCAAGGCAGAGCGACACCGTGTTCACCTCGAGGGCGCCCGTGATCTCGCGCACGACGCGCAGCGCGTCGAAAAGACCGCGGCGCAGGTAGTCCTCGAGGGTGAGATCGCGCATGTTCGCGTCGGGGTTGCGGTAGCTGATGGCAAAGCAGGTGTGGCCGTGCTGGACGGCCCACTCGATCAGACTCTTGCCCGGGGCGAGGTCGAGGATGTAGTACTTGTTGATCCACGGCGGGGAAAAAAGCAGCGGCACCGCGTGGACCTTCTCCGTCTGGGGCGCGTACTGGATGAGCTCGATGAGCTCGTTGCGGTAGACGACGGCGCCGGGCGTCGCCGCGAGGTTGACCCCGAGCTCGAAGCCCGAGCTGTCGACCTGGTTCGGCCAGCCCCGGTTGTGGGCGAGGTCCTCGAGCATGTTCTTCGCCCCGCGCACCAGGCTCTCGCCGCCCGTTTCGAAGGCCTCGCGCAGTGCGGCCGGGTTGCCGAGGAGAGTGTTCGTCGGCGCGAGCGCGTCAAGGACGAACTTCGCGGCGAAGCGGGCCTTGGCGTCTTCGGTCTCTTCGAGCTGCGCGGCGTCGATCAGCTCGTTCACGTACTGGCAGCCGACCAGGTACTCCTGCTCCAAGAGGAAGAACAAGGGGTTCTCTGCGTAAGCGGGGTCGCTGAAGCGCTTGTCCCCCGCCGGCGGGGCCATGGGAGCGGTCGGCGTCGCGCCCGCGGCGCAGTCCAGCGTCGCGCGCACCGCCGCGTCGAGGCCGATGAGGAGTCGGCTGTTCGCGGCGGCGACCTCGGCCGGCTTCTTCAACAGTGCCCCTTGGGCTGCCCGCAGCGCCCCAAGGAACGAGACGGGATCAGCCTCCCGAGTGATCTTCTCGATGAAGGCCTGCTGGGAGGCGTGAAGCTCCTGGGCGAAGGTGAAGAGCTCCGCGGGCGCGGGGACCGCCTCGGTCTTGGGCACGGTGACCATCTCGGTCAGGTGGGAGACGAGCTCCCCGGCGCCCTTAAACCAGGCGCTGACGAACTGCATCGTCGCCTCTTGGCTCGACTCCAGGGCGCCCAGTAACTGGTTCGCCAGATCGGAATTCTCGTCGCCGGCGCCTGAGGCTTTGTTGCTCTCTGCGGCCAAAGTTGAATCCCCAGTTTCTAGACGGTTAACGGCGTGTGAAGGTAACAGTACTGACCACTCGCTTGGCATGTCAAGCATGCTGCGTCGCCTTATTGCCGAATACAACGCTACGTGCTGGGCGAGAAGAGCGGTGCTGTACGGCTCGCCACCAGGAAGTTCACCACAAACGCTTTCGAGCGGCGGCGGAACGGCATCGATTTTGGGCGTTGCGCCCGGGTCCGGTGCCATTTTGAGAGCCCGCTACAACTGAGATCGGCCGGCGGGCGTCATCGAAGGATTCCCTAGGTTTCCTCGCGGTTGCTCTCGACGTAGCTGCGATAGACACCGAGCAGCGCGCGGCGCTGGGCCTCGGTGAGCCGCTGATCAGCGCGAATGGCGCTCTCGGTGGCCTCAACCGACTTGTCCGACGCGTTAATCAACCCGGCCTGTTCGAAGAGAATCTCCGAGGAAACGTTGAGGGCGTCCGCGATGGACTTGAGCACGCGGATCGAGGGTTCGTGCAGCCCGCGCTCGATCTGGCTGAGGTAGGGATTGGAGATCTCGGTGAGCGCCGAAAGCTGGCGCAGCGACAGATTGGCTATCTGTCGCTGCGCCCGGATGAAGCTTCCCAGCACTTGGCGGGGATCATTTTCCGATGCCGTCGCTCGATCTTCCGTGCTCAGCATCGTAACTGGTTCCGTTAGGCGGACTGGGGGGTCTTCTCTGGAACCAGCGCGTTCGCGAGCTCCAAAGCGAAGGCCCGCTGAACCTTCAACAGGTCGGCCGCGAAGTCGAAGGCGAACTTGGTGACGGCTTCGGCGCTGGGCAGGTCCGCAACACCAGGAACGGTGGGCAGATCGGCGACCGGCAGGACCGACGCGGCCTTCACGAAGTTCTGCGCGGCTTCAACGGAGAACTGCTGGCTCTGCTTGACAGCCGACAGCCACTGGTCGCGGATCTTCTGGGCAAACTCGGGTACTTCAGTGGTGGTGGTCTTTGTCGTAACCATGGGGGGTCTCATTTCTTACGTCTGGCACGGCAACTCCGCGCTAAGTAAAGTATATACCCCAATTGCTAGATATGTCAAGCACCGGCGCGGGCCGAGTCGACTTCACCATCGAGTAACTGTCTCCCCTGGTCAAGGGGAAGTTGAGCGGTCAGTCGTGCTTTTCGTGTCCGGGCAGGGCGTCGATCAACTTCTTCACGAACTCCTGCTGGGAGTGCATGAGCTCTTGCGCGAACTCGAAGAATTGGTCGGAGAGCTCGTGGGGCTTGGGCAGCTTGTCCACGAGCGGCAGCTTGGGCATCTCGGGCAACTTGTCGGTCAGCTTCGAGACGCTCTCACTCCACGCGCTCACAATCTCGAGCGTCGCCTCCTGGGTTCGCTTGATCGCGTCAATCACCTGCTTCTGGGCACGCGCCGCCTCCGAGGCCGCTTCCTTCTCAGTGGTCTTCTTCGTGCTATCCGCTGGCTTGTCGGCTGGCTTATCGGCTGGCATCTCGAACTCCTTTGGGTCGTGAATGAACCGCATCGGTACTACGACCGAACCCTACACAGGAGGTGCTTGGAATGTCAAGCAGAAGATCGTTCGCCCGCGCGACCGACGACGCAACGCGCCCACTCGCCTGTCATCCAACTGATAACGTACAACCATATGGTTGCACGTTCGGCCGCTGAGCAGAGGGCCAACGAGGTGTTCCACGCGCTCGCAGACCCGACCCGTCGCGACATCCTTCAACGCTGCCTTCGCAACGAACAGTCGGTTTCGATGATTGCTTCGCACTACCCGATGAGCTTTGCCGCAGTCCAGAAGCACGTCGCGGTGCTGGCGCGGGCCGACCTCGTCACGAAGCAGCGTCGAGGCCGTGAGCAGTGGGTGCGCGGCGACTCGCCCACCATTAGCTTCGCACTCCACCTGCTCGAGCGGCTAGAAGTCGAGTGGCGCGGCCGGCTCGAACGCTTCGACGAAGTTCTGCAGAGCCAACTAGAGGAAGGAATCCCATGGGCGTGACCAACGTTGAAAAGGACCCCACCGAACTGACCCTCACCATCACCGCTGAGTTCAACGCGCCGGTGACGCGGGTCTGGGAGTTATGGGAGATTCCGCGACAGCTCGAGCGGTGGTGGGGGCCACCGACCTACCCGGCCACGTTCCAAAGTCACGATCTCTCCCCAGGGGGAACCTCGTCCTACTTCATGACCGGACCCGAGGGCGATCAGCCGCACGGCTGGTGGCGCGTGCTCATCGCCGAGCCACCGCACCGCCTCGTGTTCGAGAACGGGATCGCCGATGACTCCGGCGAGCCGAATCCGTCAATTCCCTCCAATACTGTTCGCGCCGAGCTGAGTGAGCCGTCCCCGACAACGACACGCATGGAAGCCGTGACCACGTTCCAGACGGTGGCGTCGATGGAGATGATGCTGGCGATGGGCATGGAAGAAGGCATGAAGTTGGCGATTGGGCAGATTGACGATCTGTTGCGATGAGCTCTGAACGTCAGTCGTAGGGAAGATCCTCTGGTCGNACGTTNCNNAAGTCNGGNTCCGGCTGTTCAGTCAGTTGCACCGCGGCGACGGTCGCTCGCCCTTCGAGNAGACAGCGCGCGACGCGGTGCATGCCGTCCATGACCTGGCCGTCGGTGCCGAGGATTATGGGAAACGAGAGATCGGCNTCGTTGATCAGTCGCTCGTGACTGACGATGACGCGAACGGTCGTCGGTTCGTTCTGCGCCCCAAACCAGTGGCCGGTGTCGAGCTCGCGGATCGAGGCCAGGGGAACTTCCACCACGGGCAGGGCCGCGGCAAGGGCGGCGAGATGATCGACATCCCAGGCGTCGTAACCGTCGTCGCTCGGCCGAAAATAATACTGCTTACGCACCTTCAAGGGTCCGTTCGTTGCAGATAAATCACATTCTCGCTGCGAGAACACTCGCCCCGTCACCGGAGGGGTCAACCAGCGCGCCCTTTCGTCCCGTCATGGCGAGAATCAGCGACGGCAGCGGTCCTGCGACTTCGGGCCTCCCGCCGTGCATCCAGAGGGCGTCCGTCGCGCGCAGTTGCAGTCCGGCGTTGCGACGCTTGGTCCCAATAAGGAGATTCGTGTTCTTGCAGTTGTCGGCGAGCGCGACGCGCGCCTCCAGTGGAACGCGATGCTCCAAGCCGAGCGGACGACGGATGTCCTCGCCGTGCACGATGATCTCGCCGAGGGTGGCGAATGCGTCGTTCAANTGTGCGATGGGCTCATCGGCGATGAACGCGA
>JGI12269J14319_10003813_pt1 | contig 14028 bp, 14 predicted proteins | sample PeaSoiSIISIP2007_FD_14319 | JGI IMG/M metagenome (IMG submission 14319) | reverse complement strand
TAAATCGCTTGTAACCAATTGATATTCGCCAAAGCTGATAAAAGGCCGATTTAATCCTGTAGCTTTGAGATAATTGATAATTATCACTTCTTCAACGACTCCCATCTTCGCCATTTTTCTATACTTAATCCTTCTTAATCTGTGGTTTCTCTTATCGTTCTTTTCATGTGCAATCTGTGGTTCCCCGTTCAGAATTCCCCAAGGCGAATTTACAGTGTTTTTCCTTGTAGGTATAAAAAAATACGGGATTTTAGGTTATATGACGCTTCGATTTCTTTGGACAAGTCTGCCTTCTACCCAGACCATAACCGGAAACCCTTGTAAGGTTTTGCCCAAGAACGGGGTATTGCGCGCTTTCGAAACCAACTGAGCCGAATCAATCACTTCTGAGTAATCTGGATCAAAGAGCACCATATCGGCTGGAGCTCCAGGTTTTAACGATCCTCCAGGCAAACCGAACCGCTTGGCCGGAGATACGCTCCAAGCCTCAATCACCCTATCTAATGACAATCGTCCTGATAGCACCAGATATTGCCATACCGCACTCAATGCTGTCTCTAAACTTGCTATCCCAAAAGGAGCCTCTGCAAAGGGCCGAGCCTTTTCTGACTGAGTGTGTGGAGCGTGGTCGGTAGCGATCATATCTAATGTCCCATCACGAAGTCCTTCAATGAGTGACTCTCTGTCCCTTCTGGAACCTAAGGGTGGATTAACTTTCAGAGCCGTATCCGTTATACTCAGCTCTTCCTCACAGAAGATCAAATGGTGAGGATTGACCTCTGCACTAACATTGACACCCCGTGCTTTGGCTTGTCTGATTAAATCGACACTCTCCGTTGTAGAAATATGAGCCAGATGCAGTTTTCCGCCTGTTTCCTCAGCTAGAAGCAAATCCCTAGCTACAATCACGCTTTCCGCACTAGCAGGGATCCCTTTTAAGCCCATCCGTGCTGAGGCCATCCCGCGACGCATTTGCCCCTCTCCAGCCAAGTCCTTATCCTCGCAATGACTGATAATAGGTAGCCCCGTCAGTTTGGCATATTCTAAAGCGAGCCGCATCACTTCGGCATTTTGAATATTTTTGCCGTCATCGGAAAAGGCCGCGGCTCCACCCGCTTTCATATCCACCATTTCGGCCAATTCGCCCCCCTGCATGCCTTTAGTCACAGTCCCGATCGGTAGGACATGGGCATATCCTGCGCGTTCACCCTGCAAGCGCACGAATTCGACCAGGGCCCGATTATCAATCACCGGTTGGGTATTCGCCATGGCCAGAATCGTTGTAAACCCTCCACGTACTGCGGCGCGAGAGCCACTGAGAATATCCTCTTTTTCCTCTTGTCCAGGTTCACGCAAGTGAGTGTGGACATCAATCAGCCCCGGAAAAATAAACTTTCCTCTACCATCAATCGTTTCCACCTGTTCTCCCTGCGCTAACTCCAAGACCTCTTCCTCTGTCAACGCTGAAGACATTTCTAACACTTGCCCGCCTTTAACGAGAACATCCCGAGGAGCAGATAGGTTTTGGCTCGGATCAATTACCCATACCTCTTTAAGCCACCACATTGCTAGACCCCCCAATCAGTAAATAAATTAGAGCCATGCGAATGGCCACACCGTTCGTAACCTGGCGCTCGATTAAAGCTTGTGCGCTATCCGCCACATCATCAGAAATCTCTACGTTACGATTCATAGGTCCGGGGTGTAATACGATACTCTGTTTCCCTGTTTTCTTCAAGCGCTCTGTCGTCAAGCCATAGAGATGGCTATACTCACGCAGGCTAGGAAATAGGCCGCTTTTCTGACGTTCAAGTTGGAGGCGAAGTGCCATCACCACGTCCGCTCCAGGTAAAGCGCCGTCCAGATCATGGGTTAGTTTAACCCCCAGACCTTCCATTTCAACGGGAACCAGAGTCGGTGGACCCACAAAGGTCACATCCACACCCATTTTCTGAAGACACCAAGCGTTGCTCCGGGCAACCCTAGAATGCAAAACATCCCCAACGATGACAACTTTCTTACCCTCTAGGTCTCCTAACTGCTCCTCCATCGTGTAAATGTCCAGTAACGCTTGGGTTGGATGCGCATGCTGACCGTCTCCTGCATTAATAACCCCCGCAGCAAGGATATCCGCTAAAAATTGTGCAGAACCTGAGCTTGAATGCCGAATTATCACAAGGTCCGCTCGCATTGCCTGAATTGTCTTGGCCGTATCGAATAAACTCTCCCCTTTGCTCACGCTGCTCTGAGCAACTGCTATACTTGTCGTATCAGCCCCCAGCACTTTTCCAGCCATTTCGAAGGAAGTTCGAGTCCGTGTACTTGCTTCATAAAAAAGATTAACCACTGATTTCCCTTTTAACGTGGGCAACTTCTTAATCGGGCGCATCAAGATTTCTTTCATCACCTTCGCGGTATGCAGAATATGACGAATCTCTTCCACGCTCATATCCTCAATCGCCAGAACGTCTTTACGCTGCCATTTCATCCATAGCCCTCCCTTACTTCTTTCAATTTTATTATCCCGTATAAACCCACACTTAATCCCAAGGGCAAGCTAGTGGGCAAAAGGTGCAAATGGGGACGGTTCTTGCTTGCATCCTTGTTTACATATTCCACCAGGCACGCTTCCCTTAATCTCTCCACTATCCCCCAATGACTTATCCCTTAAACATCAAAAAAACCTCTTCCCAAGCGGGAGAGGATTCAAAATAGGCATAACCTAAATCCCACTCGCCCCTTGACTATCTCTCTGGATAGCATTTAAAGGTTAAAGTTCATTCAATTCGGGTCCTCTTCACGTTCCAGTAAAAGTACATCTTCTTCCGCATCAACTTCCAGCAAACGCACCGCCACGATTTCGCGCCGCGATGTAGGTAAATTCTTACCGACATAATCAGCACGAATGGGTAACTCTCGATGTCCACGATCTACGAGCACCGCCAATTGTATGCGTTCAGGCCTCCCTAAATCCATCGTCGCATCTAAAGCCGCGCGGGCAGTCCGCCCCGTATACAGCACATCATCAATAAGAACCACGGTTTTCCCCTCAATGCTTACCGGAATATCCGTCTCGTGTACAACCGGATGTATGTCAATAGTACTTAGGTCGTCACGATAAAGAGTAATATCTAGAATTCCCAGTGGAACCTTTACCCCTTCGAATTCCTCAATGTATTGTCGAATTCGTTCCGCTAATGGCACCCCACGTCGACGAATCCCAACCAAGACAAGTTTATTTGTTCCTTTATTCTTTTCCACGATTTCGTGCGCAATGCGAGTTACCGCCCTGCGAATCCCATCCGCATCTAATATTTTGCTTTTAAACGTGCCTACTTCCACAACTTACTAACTCCTTTCAGCCAAAAGCTTATCTTTGAATCAAAACATTTGAAAAGAAGGGTAATAAAAAAACCGTCTGAACAGCAGACAGTCCTCCCTCGCTTCCGTCTGCCTTCCCAAGCCTCTCGGGACTTCATTAAAGGCCTTAACACTTTTAATTAAGTTTACTTTACGATCGACTGAAAGTCAATAAGACCGACTTAATATTTGACCATTTCGGTTAATAGCAGTAGAATTCATTAACCAAATCGGTCAACAGGAATAAGTGAAATAATTAAATACAAACGTCATATCGGAGAGGTAAAAAATGACAGAAACGGCTCATTCTCAGGTATTCTGTCAAGTTGATAGGCTAAAAATATATCTCCAAGAATATTTTCATACGTATTTTCTTAGTCATAAAGAGGCTGCGTCTCTAGTGTTTTAAAGAAGCAGCCTCTTATATTTAAAATTATAGTTTACTCAAGGACCGTAGTGATAATAGCCATCTTGTAAACTTCTTCTGCGTTACACCCTCTGGAAAGGTCATTGATAGGCGCATTCAGACCTTGGAGAATTGGACCGATAGCCTCAAAGCCCCCCAGGCGCTGAGCGATCTTATAGCCGATGTTACCTGCATTAATATCCGGGAAAATAAAGGTGTTAGCTTGACCTGCAACAAGTGAGGTCGAGCACTTAATCTTAGCAACTTCAGGCGAGAAAGCAGCATCAAACTGAAGCTCTCCATCCACCGGGAAATCAAGGTTCATAGCCTTTAGCTTCTCTGTAGCGTTACGCATCTTATCAACTGATTCGCCCTTACCTGAACCCATTGTGCTGTAGGAAAGCATGGCAACCTTTGGCTCAACAGAGAAAGCCTTTGCTGATCTGGCAGTTTCTACAGCGATTTCAACAAGCTCATCTTCGGTTGGAAAAAGGTTAATAGCGCAGTCAGCCATTACGTACTTCTCGTCGCCGTTTGCAGTAGTACGATGCATAATAAAGCAGCTCGATACAATCTTGTTGCCGGGCCGGGTTTTGATAAGTTGAAGAGCAGGACGAACTGTATCAGCAGTCGAATAGGTAGCACCGCCCAGAAGACCGTAAGCATAGCCTTGCTTTACAAGCATTGTCCCGAAGTAGTTAGCCTTTGACAGAGCTTCACGACAAGCAAGCTCATCCATCTTACCCTTTCTCAGCTCAACCATCTCAGCAACCATTGCATCTATACCGGCATAGTTCAGTGGATCGATAATTTCAATACCTTCTATCGAGCATCCGCATTTTTCAGCAGCGACCGCTATTTCAGCAGGATTGCCTAAAAGCACAGGAGCAAGGATACCTTCCTTATGTAGCCGACTAGCCGCCTCAATGATCCTTGAATCCAATCCCTCTGTTAAAATAAGCTTTTTCTGATTAGCTTTTAGCTTTGCAATCATACTCTCAAACATAATTAACTTCCTCCTTCATTTACATTTTTTTCATTAAAAGTATTATACACCTTGTACTCGGGATATATCAATAAGTAGAATCGCAATAGTTTCATTATTCTGAATTGATCCTTCCCACTTCTTTCCTTAACTTTTCGATCAAGACTGCAAACTTTCTGGGCACAGGAGCCTCGAACTTCATCCACTTTCCACTTCTAGGATGCTCAAATCCCAAATGCGCAGCATGAAGCATTTGGCCTTGCAATCCAAATCGATCCTTTTTAAGTCCATACACAGGGTCTCCAAGAACCGGATGCTTAATATAGCGCATATGAACCCTAATCTGGTGAGTTCGTCCAGTCTCTAATTGCACTTCTACATAGGTACTTTCTCTAAACCGTTCCAACACCTTATAATGCGACACAGCAAGTTTCGAATGTTGCATAACCACGGCCATCCGCTTACGATCTGCAGGATCACGTCCAATCGGAGCGTCTACCGTTCCGGAGGGTTCTAAAACCACCCCGTGAACTAACGCCAAGTATTTCCGATCCATAGTATGCGCTTTAAGCTGAGCGGCGAGCCCTTGATGAGCGATATCATTCTTAGCAACGACTAAAATCCCCGAAGTATCTTTATCAATACGATGTACGATCCCTGGACGTAATATCCCATTGATACCTGACAGATCATGACAGTGATACAGTAAGGCATTAACTAAGGTTCCCGTCCAGGCGCCCGGAGCAGGATGGACAACCATATCCTGTGGCTTATTCACAACCAAAACGTCTTCATCCTCATACAGGATCTCAATCGGAATATTTTCAGGTTCAGCTGTCGCTTCACGCGGGGAAGGAAACGCCACCTCAATCTTATCTCCCTGCCGCACCCTATAATTGGCTTTTTTGGCTGAGCCATTCACTATTACACATTCTTGAGCAATGATTCCTTGAACGAAAGATCTACTCTTTCCTAGAATATCGGTCAAGCCAATATCCAGTCGAATTCCTTCTGGCAGTTCAAAAGTTTCCTGTTCAGTCAATAGTTCAGCGCCTGAAAAGGGACTCTCTTCGTCAGAAACTTGTTCGTCAAATTCGAAGTCCTCTAGGGCGGATTCTTGTATCTCTTTTTCCACTCTCATTATCCCGCCAATTCTTTAGGCACATTCAAGAAAATAGCCAGTCAGTCTGCCAGTCTATTTTGACATCTTTGACTTGTTATTTTCTTTCATATGCCTTAATAAAACTAAAATCTTATTTTGTGAGTTCATCTCGATGACTAACTGCCACTTAACTTCTACATTATGAATTAGAAGTAAGTGGCAGCTAGTCTCTCAAAAATATCTGAATTAATTCACTTCTCCAAAATAGCCTTGTTCTTGACCCTTTCCTCCAGACATAAACGGAGCATGAATAACGCCACCCCTGCAACAATCATGCTATCTGCAAAATTAAAAACAAAGGGCCAAATCTGAAAATCCAAATAATCCACCACACGTCCGATAATAAGGCGGTCATAAAGGTTTCCTAAAGCCCCGCCCCCGATCATTCCTATGGACAAACGTGTGAGCATTTCTCTGCGAGGAATATGAAACTGGCCATAAATTACCCCGCCTACAACTAATAACGCGGTAATAACAAAAATCCAGGTTCGACCAGCCATCAGACCAAACGCCGCGCCTGGATTTAAGACAAACGTCAAATGAAATACTTTGGGGATGACTATCAACGTCTCTCCCGGAAAGAAGTTCGTTTGAATTAATACTTTTAAGAAGCGATCAATAATCCATACTCCAATCATTGTAAGCCAAACCAGCAACCTTCTAACCCCCCAGTGTTTTTCTTCATCTTAACACAAGGTTTTCGCCGGGGCAAACTATTCGTGTACAAACGGACTATGCACTTCCTCCCTATGTCCGACCATGCTCCTTACTATAGTGGATTGAATTCCCCCTCCCTTCCGGTTCTTTTTCAGTTTCAATAGTTTCGATAAATTGGACCGCCCCGGTGACTTCGTCCGCATCTTCATATACCTCATTCGGATCCCGAACATCTCGATTTGTCCCCAAATCTTGAGCGGAATCCGAAGTCCCATAGCGAGCCACAGCCTGCCAAGAATCCTCGCCATCAAACCCAACCCTATCTGTACCATCGTTGAAAGTTCGAGAAAAGGGGCGATTCAAAAGTTCGTTCTCGACCGGTTCACGGTGTAACGAGTGTTGCTCTTCCTTCTCTTCCTCGCGACTACATTCCATACATACAGTAGTGTAGGGCAAAGCTTCGAGCCGTTCAAACGGGATTTCTTCACCACAATGCTCGCATAAGCCATACTTGCCTTGGTCATAGCGAGATATAGCAACATCAATTGCTTCAACCCTGTGGAGCAAACGATCATGTTGAGCCACATCTCGAGACCGCTCATAAACCTCAGTCGCAACGTCTGCCGGATGATTGTCTATGAGCGATAATTCACCCAAGGATTCTCGCATATCTTCAGTGATAAGTTCTGTCGCAGTTTCCAGCAAATATTTTTTCTCTTCACACAGCCTCTCAATTAGTTTCGTATAACGCATTTGTTCTCCCATAATCTCTGCCTCCTATCTTATCTGTACCGTTTAACGGATTTAATGAGTACTGCAATAAGCCCTCCAAACCGACTGAGAAATTATCCAACCACGAGTGCAACCGAGAACCGACCCTGCTTGCATGCTGCCTCTCTTATCTATGGCTGATCACGTACTTACTCAGTTCTGCGACAAACCCGCCAATAACTGGCAAATTGAGGACCACAATACGTTTTAAAAGAAAATAGGCAACTCCCGCGAGGAGTCCCGCTCCCAGCGCAGTCCCTAATCCTCGCACAAGCCCGACTAGAAAGTTTAACCAAAGAAGGCGTCCAGGACGACTAAGAAACGCTATATAATCTGCCAATCTCATCGTTTCAAGAGTTTCTGCTAATAATGTGAGCTGATATTTTAAGGAGGTCCACTCTTGTGCTTGCAAAGGAGTGTCTTCTTCGCTCGTCGTAGAAGATAATGTTGATTTGTCTTTTTCATTTATATCAGTCACATTTTCACCCCATATTAAACATCAATTTTAGTGTTCCCCTCGGGTGCAAAATTTACACCGTGATTTTAAAGATGACTTGGCTGGTCCAGCACTGGATTATCAACAAAAAGGCAAGCTCAGTATAATCTATACACTTGTCTCCATCGTACTGGCTTTCGGGGTTTCTTTAGTGCTGGGCATCATTTTAAGCAATAAAATTTCCAGGCAAATTGTTGAGGTTGCTGAAAATGCCGAAGAAATAGCTAAAGGTAATTTAAAAGTTAACAACTTTAACAATAATTCCAAAGACGAGATTGGCCAGCTAGGTAGGGCTTTTAATACTATGACGGGAAACCTAACCCAACTTGTTCAACAAGTGTCCTTGTCCTCAACGCAGGTTGCTTCGTCGTCCCAACTATTGAGTACGGGAGCAGAACAATCCGCACAAGCTTCCCAACAGGTAGCTGTAGCTATCATGGATGTCTCCCTAGGGGCAGAAAGACAACTCAATGCAGTTAATGAAACATCTGCGGTGGTGCAGCAAATGTCTGCCGGAATCCAACAGATATTAGAAAATACGAAGATAGCCGTCGAGACCACAGGCATAACGGCGCTTTCAGCTCTCAAGGGGAGTCAGGCAATCGATAAAACTATTCAGCAAATGATCAGTATTGAAAAAACAGTGACAGGTTCTGCCAATGTTGTCATTAATTTAGGGGAGCGTTCTCGGGAGATCGGACAGATTGTCGATACTATATCGGGCATTGCTGCACAGACGAACCTTCTCGCCTTAAATGCGGCGATTGAGGCTGCTCGAGCAGGAGAGCAAGGTAGAGGGTTTGCTGTTGTCGCGGATGAAGTGCGTAAGTTAGCAGAACAATCACAAGAAGCCTCCCAACAAATTGCTTTACTGATTAAAGAAATTCAACAAGACACTCAAAATGCTGTAATTTCGATGAATGAGGGAACCCACCAGGTCAAACTGGGGACAGAAGTCGTCGAAACTGCCGGTCAAGTATTTATAGAAATTAAGACATTAGTCGACCAGGTATCGTCTCAGGTTGGATAAATCTCAGAAGAGATTCAACAAATGGCAGTAGGTAGTAAAAGAATTGTTACTTCTGTTGCTGAGATATATGAGACAAGTCAGGATATTTCAGTTCAGACACAAACAGTATCTGCTGCAACGGAGGAGCAGACCGCCTCAGTAGAGGAAATTGCCTCTTCGAGTCAGGTTTTAGCAACAATGGCGGATGAGCTGCAACAATCCTTAGAGAAATTTAATATATCTTGAATTTCCTGGAAGAAGAGTCCGAGTTTCGTCGGGCTTTTCTTTTGTTATTAAGGGCGAAGGACATTTGACCTTTAATGTTATGATAAAAAGGAGCGAACCCTTAAAATTTCTTTAAGGTTCGCTCCTAACGTTAGGCACATTTTATAAGTTAATTATCCATTGACTATGCTAACCATTTTCCTCNGTGAACCAGACAATTTCGCCATCTTCAAAGACAGGAATAATGGGCAAAATGTTGAGAGTAGAGCAATAAACGACATCTTGTTCATATCCTAAAGAGATAAGTTTCTTGCCATGAACTGAATCGCGGATCTTATCCGCAAGATGATTTTCTGAACTGCGATATAACATGCGTGCGGCTTCACCCAAATCGTTGAGAACAACATTCGGTCCTAATGCATCTATGAGCATTCCCGCACAAAGCGTGTCCGGAAGATCAAAACGTTCTTCTGTACCCGCACAAAACACCACAATTCCCTGGAATCTACAATCATCTTCAAACAAACCAAGAATAGCCGAAATGATGCTTTGCATGTTTAGAAAAGAAGCCATCCAAATCATAGGCGCAGCAATTGCATCTCGAATGGCCCGTGTGCCATTCGTTGTCGTCATAATGACCCGTTTGCCCCCCACCTTTTCCGGAACATAGTCAAAGGGTGAATTGCCGAGATCAAACCCTTCCATCGGCAATGCCTGGCGTTCCCCACCCAATAAAGATCCTGGAAGGGTTAAACGCCTTGCCAAAGCCTCTTCCGGTGTAAGCGCTGGAATAATAGCCTGACACCCGTTAGCTAAAGCAGTTACCATGGTACTTGTGGCTCTTAAAACATCTATCACGATGACTAATTTATCTTCTAGATAGGGCAACCGCGGCGAACCCGCATTTGGTAATACTTCAATCTGTATGCTCCTCACCCCTATCCCTGATGATTAAGATTACGACATGTCTGCTCTAGAAGAATGTATATCTTCGCCATATCATAATTATGGTTATAGATTCAACTTTCTCATCTGGAAATCCTGCCTGGGGTCCAAAAGAATATTAATCTCAATGCTTGGAAAAATGACGTTCCATTATTATCCCTCTTGCCGCCAACGCAAATTGGGTTTCCGCGACGCGCCCACTTCATCTAGCCGCGTCACTAATGTGGTATGTGGTGCACTCTTGACGAGATCTGTTTGACTGCGAGCTTCCTCTGCAATCTGGATGAGAACCTTCGCAAATTCGTCAAGCGTTTCAACACTTTCCGTTTCCGTTGGCTCGATCATCATGGCCTCTTCAACGATCATGGGGAAATAGATGGTCGGTGGATGATAGCCATAGTCCAACATGCGCTTGGCAATATCTAAGGTAATGACCCCCGTGAATTTTAGATTTTTAGGCGTGATGACAAATTCGTGTTTACATATTCGGTCATACGGCAGAAAATAATGTTCTTTAAGAATACTCATTAAGTAGTTCGCATTCAAGACCGCATTTTCCGATGCAGTCTTCAACCCTTGCCCACCAAGACTTCGAATATAGGCATAGGCCTTAACGAGGACAGAGAAGTTGGCATAAAACGTCCGGACACGACCAATCGATAGTGGCAAGTCATCTTCCAACGTAAATACCCCATCCTCCCGACGAAGCACCATTGGTTTGGGAAGGAAAGGTGCTAGGAATTCTTTGACCCCGACTGGGCCAGCCCCAGGCCCTCCGCCACCGTGAGGCGTCGAGAAGGTCTTATGTAAATTGAGATGCACAACATCAAAGCCCATATCTCCTGGGCGAGCGATGCCCATCACTGCGTTAGTATTCGCTCCATCGTAGTACAATAACCCTCCCACATCATGGATCAACTTAGTTATTTCTAAGATATTTTCATCGAAGAGACCTACCGTGTTGGGATTCGTCAGCATGAGTGCGGCAACTTGATCATTAGCGACTTTTTTTAAAGCCTCAAGGTCAACCCCTCCGCGCTCATTGGAAGGAACCTGAATGATGTCATATCCGACCATCGCTGCCGTCGCGGGATTCGTACCGTGAGCCGAATCTGGAACAATTACGATTGTGCGTTCGGTATCTCCTCGGTGCAGATGATAGGCCTTAATGATGAGCATTCCGGTCATTTCCCCATGGGCACCGGCAGCAGGCTGGAGAGTAAACCTGTCCATTCCCGTCAATTCGCAGAAATCTTCTTGAAGTTCCGCCATGAGTTGCAAAGCCCCTTGAGTCAATGATTCAGGCTGGTAAGGGTGAAGAGCCGTAAAGCCCGGCAGACGAGCCAGCCTTTCATTGACCTTCGGGTTATATTTCATGGTACAAGACCCCAAGGGGTAGAAGCCAGTGTCCAAGCCGTAATTGAAGGTGGAAAGATGGGTAAAATGACGAACTAAATCCACTTCCGAGAGTTCTGGAAGATGCGACTCCTGCTGCTTGAGCATATGTTCAGGAATGATCATTTCAATTGGAACCTCCGGCACATCACAGTCTGGTAAGCTGACCGCACTACGCCCTCTGGCGCTGAGTTCAAAAATAAGCGGTTCTAATGCTTGCATTAGATTTCCTCCAATCTGGCAACAAGCCGGTCAATATCTGCTTTACGCTTTGTCTCGGTCACACAAAACAAGAGGTGATGATCGAGCTCCGGATAGAAACGAGCCAGATCAAGTCCCCCGATAATCTGATCTTCCAATAGTAAGGCATTCACTTTAGCTGGTGCAAGCTTTGTCTCCACTACAAATTCATGGAAGAATGCCCCTGAGAAAGCCAACCTCATCCCAGGAATTTTGGCAATTTCCCGAGCGGCATAGTGAGCGTTTTGCAAATTCAAATAAGCTAATTTATGAATTCCAGTTTTCCCAAGTGCACTTAAATGCATAGTAAAGGCTAACGCACAGAGCGCTTCATTAGAGCAAATATTAGACGTGGCTTTCTCTCGCCGAATATGTTGTTCGCGTGCCTGTAGGGTTAATACATAGCCCTTTCTCCCATTTTTGTCCGTCGCAACACCAACGATACGCCCGGGCATTCGCCGAACAAATTTGTCCCGGGTGGCCAAAAACCCCAGATAAGGACCCCCAAAATTCAGGGAGTTACCAAGGGCTTGCCCTTCCCCAACAACAATATCCGCTCCATTTTCTCCTGGCGACTTTAGTAATCCCAACGAAATTGGATTGACCGCCATGACCACAAGGGCCCCTTTAGCATGCGCAAGCTGCACGATTTCTTCCGCCTTTTCAATACTTCCAAAAAAATTGGGGTTTTGAACAAGCACACCCGCGATATCCTCTTGAAGAGCCGCTTCGAGGACTGATATATCCGTCACACCATCCGAATAGGGGATTTCAACTAGTTCTACGCCCCGGGTTGGCAGATAGGTCCTCAGGACTTCGCGATATTCGGGGTGCACTGTTTGCAGGACAAGTACTTTTTGCCGTCGTGTCGCATCGCAACTCATCAAGGCCGCTTCCGCTAAAGCCGAAGCGCCTTCATACATCGAGGCATTTGCCGCATCCATCCCGGTTAATTCACAGACTAACGTCTGATATTCATAAATAGCCTGCAACGTCCCCTGACTTATCTCCGGTTGGTAAGGCGTATAAGCAGTATAAAATTCGGAACGCAGTAATAATTGGTCCACAAAACTAGGTATAAAGTGTTCATAAGCACCGGCTCCGATCTCCGGTTGGTAAGGAGTATAAGCTGTATAAAATTCGGAACGTTGTAATAACTGGTCCACAAAACTCGGAATGAAATGTTCATAAGCACCGGCTCCGAGATAAGAGCTGTATTCCTCCACTGTTTTATTTTGCTTGGCCAACCCGCTGACGTGTTTAACCAATTCCTGCTCCGACATTCCTCCTCGTATAGCGAGAGGACGTTTCAAATGGACTTCCTCAGGTATATCGGTAAAGAGATCCGCTACCGACTTAACCCCAATACGGGCTAAGAGCCGTTCCTGTTGGCTGTCCGTATTTGGTACAAAATTCATGCTAATGTTCCTCCACGGACAACAAAGTTTCATACTCGGCAACCGTCATCATACTTTCAAGAGGGGATAAATCATCCCCTGCCACCTTAATCAACCAGCCTTCACCATAAGGATCACTATTGAGCAAAGCCGGCGTATCCAAAACCAGAGTATTCACTTCAACGACTTTGCCACTGATTGAAGCCACAAGATCAGAGACGGCTTTCACCGATTCCACTGTGCCGTAGGATTTTCCAACCGTCACCATTGCCCCTACATCGGGAAGGTCAGCAAACACAACATCTCCCAGACTTTTTTGCGCATGATCCGTAATCCCAAACGTCACAATGTTTCCCTCAACCTTGGCGTACTCATGGTTTTTGTTGTACTTTAACTCTACTGGATTCATGTAATCATCCTCCTAATATTTGATTTATCTTACCCTTGGGTATACAGAAACATCCCAGCGAAGCTCAATTCCCTCGTTTATAAAACAAGGTAGGGATTATTTTAGCAGGCACGATTTTCCCACGAATCAGCACGTCTAAGACATCACCTATTTATCTTACCCTTGGGTATACAGAAACATCCCAGCGAAGCTCAATTCTCTCGTTTATAAAACAAGGTAGGGATTATTTTAGCAGGCACGATTTTCCCACGAATCAGCACGTCTAAGACATCACCTTGAATGACCAGATCTGTTCGGATAAGTCCTAACGCAATATTTTTACCAAGTGTCGGGGAGAACGAACCCGAGGTGACAAATCCTATGTTTTCACCGTTTTTTTGCAGTGGATAATGAGAGCGGGCAATACCCCGTCCAATCATTTCCAAACCTACAAGCTGGCGCGGGATTCCTCGTTCTTTTTGAACTTGAAGTGCCTCTCTACCGATAAAAGCGACCTTATCTAATTTAACAAAACAGGTCAAACCTGCTTCTAACGGAGAAATGTCCGCACCTAGCTCATTACCATACAAAG
>JGI12269J14319_10003810_pt1 | contig 14033 bp, 13 predicted proteins | sample PeaSoiSIISIP2007_FD_14319 | JGI IMG/M metagenome (IMG submission 14319) | reverse complement strand
GGGGCGGGTCGGAGACCCGCCACCACACCAGCATCGGCGGGTCGCAGGCTCGGCTCGATCCTGTCCACATTCATGAACATAAACCGCGCCGCGTTCCAAATCTTGTTGGCAAAATTCCGATAGCCCTCCGTGCGGCTCTCGCTGAACGCAATATCAGTTCCCGGCGCCGCCATCGCCGCCAGCGTGAAGCGGGTCGCATCTGTTCCATAATGCCCGATCACCTCGATCGGATCGAGCACATTCCCCTTCGTCTTCGACATCTTCTGCCGGTCGGCATCGCGCACCAGCGCGTGGATGTAGACCTCGCGAAAAGGAACGCTCGCGCGCAACCGATCTTCCTCGGATCCCGAACTTTTGCCGGGCTTATGCGGCGGCATCATGAACCAGCACCCCAGCATGATCATGCGGGCCACCCAGAAAAACAGGATGTCGAAGCCGGTAATCATCAGCGAATTGGGATAAAACACTTCTTCGTCGCGCGTCGCCGCAGGCCAGCCTAGCGTCGTAAACGGCAACAAGCCCGACGAAAACCAGGTATCGAGCACGTCGGTGTCCTGCTCCAGCTTCGTGCTGCCGCACTTGCACGCCGCGGGCGCCTCGCGCGCTACGACCACTTCCTTGCACGAACCGCAATACCAGGCAGGAATCCGGTGTCCCCACCAGAGCTGCCGCGAGATGCACCAGTCATGGATGTCACGCATCCAGTTCAAATAAATCTGCCCGTAATTTTCGGGCGCGAAGCGGATGTATCCTTTCTCCACGACCTCAATGGCGCGCTTGGCCAACGGCGCGATCTTGACGAACCACTGCGTCGAGAGCCGCGGTTCGACAATCGTGCCGGAGCGGGTACACTTGCCGAGCGCAATCGTGTAATCCTTCGTGCCCACCAGAAACCCCTGCTCAGCGAGGTCTTCCACCACATGCGCGCGCGCGGCAAAACGATCCAGCCCCGCGTAGGGGCCGGCATTCGCATTCATTTTCGAGTGCTCGTCGATCACTTCGATCTGCGGCAGGTTGTGTCGCTGTCCGGCCTCAAAGTCATTGGCATCGTGCGCCGGCGTCACCTTCACTGCGCCGGTGCCGAACTCCGGCTGCGCCAGTTCGTCGGTAATGATCGGAATTTCGCGATTCATCAGCGGCAGCATCACATGCTTGCCGTGCAGATGGGTGTAGCGCTCGTCCTTCGGATTCACCGCAACCGCCGTATCGCCCAGCATGGTCTCGGGCCTGGTGGTCGCGACCGTGATGAATTCGTTGGAACCGATTACTGGATAACGGATCTCATACAGCTTGCCCGCAACGTCTTCGTGCTTCACTTCGAGATCGGAGATCGCGGTGCCGCAGTCCGAGCACCAGTTCACGATGTACTTCCCGCGATAAATCAGCCCTTCTTCATAGAGCCGGACGAACACTTCTTTCACCGCGTGCGACAGCTTGTCGTCCATGGTGAAGTATTCGCGGCCCCAATCGACCGAGGCGCCCAGCCGCTTCATCTGCTCGAGGATCGCACCGCCGTATTCGCGCCGCCATTCCCAAACGCGTTCGAGAAACTTCTCGCGCCCCATCTCGCGCCGCTTCTTGCCTTCTTTCAAAAGCTGGCGCTCCACCAGCATCTGGGTGGCGATGCCGGCGTGATCGGTGCCCGGCAGCCACAGCGAAACGAAGCCGCGCATGCGGTGCCAGCGCACGATGACGTCCATCTGCGTCTGTTCCATCATGTGCCCCATGTGCAGCCGCCCGGTCACGTTCGGCGGAGGTAAGAGCAGCGTGAACACCGGACGCGAGTCTTCTTCGGACGAACCGGGCGGAGGTGTCTCCACGTGAAACAGTTTTTCCCGGACCCAATACTCGGCCCAGCGCGCTTCAATCGCGCCCGGTTCGTAAGCTTTCGGCAATTCGTGCGGCATGTTGATCCTGATCGCGTAGGGACGGCCGCCCTCGACCGTCCAACCGGGAGAAACCCGGCAACATTGTCGGCGGAGGGGGAAACTGTTGATCTTAAATGGGCAAGAAAAGAAGGGTCAAACCGTCGGTGGAAACGTCGGCCATCCTCATCCGAGATGCGGGCCACCCGCCAGGCGGAAGACAAGATTAGTGGTGATGGAGCGCCGTTGCGATCGGGCCTTGGACCCGACGTCCAAACGCAGCCAAATGAACCGTCCGATGCGGCTGAGGCGGACTTGTTGGGGAGTAAGTCTGGCGGTATAGCTGGAGGCAATGCGGGCCATTTCGGCCAGATCGTTCATCGGTCCGAACTCCACGTCGCTGGGGCGGGGGAGTTGGCGCATGGCTTCCAGGTTTCGGGAGACACTCTTGCGTTCGGCAACGCAGGGCTGGGTGCGGCAATCGAGAATCTTTTCGATGGCGTACAGAGCGGCGTGGTCCACGCGCTCTCCGCAGGCCAGGCAGAGAGTGTTGGTTGAGGCCACGTAATTGAAGGGGAGCATCTGAAAGGCTTCGAGGATGGAAAGCGGAATCCTGCCTGGAGAATGAATATTAGAGGGATCAAAGGAAGAGGCGACGGGACATCCCCACTGCAGAGCCAGAGCGGTGGTGACTTCCTGCTCCGAGGCAAAGCCAAGTTTTTCGATCCAGTCACCGATTTTTCCATAATCGCAAGCGCCGTTGCGCATGGCTTCGACTGCGTCGGGCACGCAACCATAGGCGGTCAGCAGGATCACCGCCGTGCGCGCCGACGAGGTTTGCACTTCGCGCATCAGCTCGAAGCCGTCGCGCCCCGGCATGCGCACATCCGTGATCACCAGCGAGTGCAAACCAGCGCGAAACTTCTGCAACGCCTCGGTGCCGTTCACGGCGACATCGACCAGCCAGCCGCGGCGCTGGAAGCGTGTTTCGAGAGCGGCACGCATTCCGGCATCGTCATCCGCGATGAGCAGCCGCTTCATGGCCGAGCTCCCGATCCGGCAGCGGATACAAGGGCAGGCTCGAGCGCATATTCGGGAGCATTACCGGATGAAGGGTCGAGCAGGGTTCGAACCCCCATCGGTCCATGCCGCGGAAGCCGGAGCCGGAACGTGGCCCCGTGACCGGCGCGGCTCTCGGCCTCAATCGAGCCTCCGTGTTGTTCGAGGATGCGGCGGCAGACCGCAAGCCCGAGTCCGGAGCTGCCGGGGCGAGTGCTGAATCCCGCGTCAAAGATGCGCGGCAGGTCGGCGGGCGCAATGCCCGGCCCGGTGTCGCGCACCACGATTTCCACGCCGTCGCCCTCCAAGCTTTCGGACATCGCACAGTCCATGCCGCGAATCGAGAGCCATCCGCCGCCCGGCATGAAACGAAATGCGTTGAGCGCCAGGTTGAGCAGCACCTGCTCGAGGCGGTGCCGGTCGGCATGAATGGTGACGCCGTTGAGACCGTTGATGACCTGCATTTCGACGCGCGCCTGCTTGGCTAGGGGCAAGAGAAACTCGTAGGCCCAGTCGAGCAACTGGCCCACGTCGGTTTCCGCGAGTTCAGGCTGCGGCGTGTTGTGCAGGTGCAGCACGTTGTTAACGGTGGCCGAAAGCGTGCGTAGGCCCGCCTGAACGTGTTCGATCCAGCGGCGGCTGTCGCCCGCCAGATTGGCTTCGGCTAAGAGTCCCGCGAACAGTTCGAGGCTGCCCAGGGGATTGCGGATTTCATGCGCCAGCAGGGCCGACATTTCGACCAGCGCCTGCTGCCGCCGGAGATGCTCGCGATCCTGTTCCAGCTTCTTTGCTTCGCTGACATCACGCAGGATAAACACCGAAGTGGCGTGGGCCTGACTTTGCTCCAGCCAGGCGTGGCGAATCGCGACCCAGACGGGTTCGGCCGGATGAGGATGGGAAGAAGAAGGGGTCAAATGAGAGAGCAGCAATTCCGGCTCTTCTCCAGTCTGTCGAGCCCGGTCGAGTGCCGCGGTGAGCGCGGCCGGCAACGCCCCGGCCGTTTCGAAGCTGCCCCCGACCAGGCGCGCTGCTTCAGGATTCAGAGTCGTGATCCGCTCTCCGGCTTCGATCACCAGAACGCCGCACGGTAAGCCTTCCAGAATGCGGCGCAGGCGTTCCCGCATACGATGGTTTTCTTCCAGACTGGTCGCCAGATCGCGATTGGTAACTTCCAGTTCCTGGCGGAGATGAGCGACCTGCCCTTGCAGTTGGCCATACGTACGTTCGAGGGAACCCGCCGCTTCGGTGAACGAAGCGAAGGCGCGAGCCAGCGGATGCTCGGCGTCATGCGCGTTATCTCGCGGGGTGGGAAAAGAAGTGGACATGATGATCACCCTGCAAGAGTCATACCAGCCCGGCATAAATTGCCTTAGAACGCTCTCAGGCGGAGTGCGGAGGGAGACGACCTGTTGCCGGAATTGCGCTCCGTGGGAAAATTGTTCCCGCGCGCTAGCGCGAGTTGCAAAGGCTCGCGTCGCTGAGCCATAAATGCTCGGGACGAATCGCTCGCTGGCCCTCGCCGAGGATCAGCGCCCGTTCGATCACGTTTTGCAATTCGCGGATGTTGCCAGCCCAGGGCTGCGTTTTCAGCAATACGAGCGCCTCGGCGGATAATTCCGGCGCGGGCGGGCGGGTGACATATTTTTCCAGGAAGTGCATGGCCAGTGGCCGAACGTCTTCGATCCGTTCGCGCAAGGGCGGGATTTCGATAGGGAAGGCCGAGAGACGATAGTACAGATCTTCGCGAAACTTTCCCTCCCGTACCAGGGTTAGCAGGTGCGCATTGGTGGCGGAGATGACGCGGGCATCCACCCGCACAACTTCAGCGCTGCCCAGACGCTGCAGTTCTTTCTGCTCCAGAAAACGCAGCAGCTTGGGCTGGAGACTCAGCGGCATCTCGCCGATTTCGTCGAGGAAAAGCGTGCCTCCCTGCGCCGTCTGGATTCTTCCCGCATAGGCTTGCATCGCCCCCGTGAACGCACCGCGGGCATATCCAAACAGTTCGGCTTCGAGCAGAGTCTCGGGAATGGCCGCGCAGTTCACCACTGCAAAGGTGTGCCCGGCGCGCGGACTCAATTGATGGATGGCGCGGGCCACGACTTCCTTGCCGCAGCCGGTCGGACCCGTGATCAGCACGGTGGTGTTGTGCGGCGCCAGCAGGCGCGCCAGGTGATACACGGGTTGCATGCTGCGTGAGGTGCCGATCATCCCCGGCAACGGCGCTTCGGGCAAGGCCTGGGCGGCGGTGCCCGTGTCGGATAAAATCTCGCCCTCGTCTTTCTTTTTGTTCTCGGACGCAACCGGACACATCTCCGGAAGCAAATTGTTCTTCCCTTGGGCCGCGTCGGGGGCGGCATCGCTCGAGGGGTCGAGCAGCACAACTTCGATTCCCGGAAACCGCTGGCGCACGATCTGGCTCAGTTCCTCGGCGTCGAGATCGGGCAGGCTGCGATCGAGAAAAAGCACCTGCCAAGAGCCGCTCTCCAAGTGGACCATGGCTTCCGCCCCTCCGCTGGCTTGCTCGAAGCGGCGGGATGGGGAACGTAGGCTTTCGAGGACGCGCTGGCGCACCGCTGGACTGGGGCTAGCCACGAGGACGCGGTCAGCATGGTTGGGCGGGATTGGGAAACTCGTCATACCGTCGATTGGAAGCGACTGCGGTTAGAAACAGATTAGATGGAGATTAGAAAACTCTGTCGGAAGGAAACCTTGGTGTAGCGCGCTGGGCAAGTTTTTCTTTACAAGCGCTGCACTTAGAGTGGCGGCATTTTCTGCAGCGGCTGTTATTTCTCGACGAATACCAGCTCGCCGTTTTCTACTTTGAGATCTTTCACGTTATCGGGAAGCTTGAGCTGATCGTGCTGCCCGGCCAGTTTTTTCTGCAAGGCTTCGTTGACCAGCGACACGGGTACGGAGAGATCGCCGACCTTAACCTCGGTGGCATCGAAAGTGGCGTAGCCGTCTTTGGAACCGAGATGTCCGGCCAGGGTGAGGTAGACGTCTTTGCCCGCGATCTGCGTAAGGAACTGACCGCGAACGATGTCTCCATCCATAGAGACCTGGTAATCCTTGATAGCAGGAACTGCGCCAGGGAACTCCATTGCCGGGCCGGCGTCGCTAGGGCTGGCAGAAGAGCTGGTGGAAGCGTTCGCCGGCGTCGCCGCCGTCAGCAGCCCGGCAGCTTGCGCGAGGCCGGCCGACAACTCCCCGGAATTCATGCGAACTTCAGTCCCGCCTTCGCCGGGTGCCTTGGGCTGCGCGAGTTGGTTCACCTTTTCCTGAAACGACTGCGCATTGGCGGCAGCGGCAGCAGGCGCCTGCACGGGCGCAACCGGCGCAGGCCGCTTTAACACCAGGACGAGTGTGAGAATCGAGATTGCCAAGGTTGCGAAACTGATGATCCGCTGCAGCTTCACGAAGATACCTCCGCGGTTGCTATCTTCTATCTGTCCTAGCCTTCCATGGTACGCGCAAAGCCAGACTGGTTTGAGATGACGTAGGTGCTAGGGCCGGGGGCGTTCTGCTATGACCTCGCGAGCTACGGACTTCTCAAAGGAGTGGAAGGAGGGTGGAAACCATCCTCGCGATTGTGAATTCGGATGCCTTGGCGGATACTCTGACGGGTAGTACATCTCATACGCCCGGAGTCTAAGGTGATTCAGCGAGCACGTCGTGCGATTCCCGCTTTGTTAGTGTCATGGCTGCTTGGTGTCGCTTCTTTTGCAGCCGCCTCTGATCTTCCCACGGTCCTGCCGCAGAATGTAAAAGTCGTCCATTTTCCCAGCGCCTCGCTTGGCGATGAGCGAACCCTGCTGGTGATGTTGCCGGCGGATTACGATACTGCGCTCCGCCGTTACCCCACGCTGTATCTCCTGCACGGTTACGATGCGGACATTACCGGCTGGGCGCGCGGAACCAATCTCTCGGCCTACGCAGCACGGCACCAACTCATCATTGTCACGCCTGACGCTTCGCGAGGGTGGTATGTCAACAGCGTCTCCGATCCAAAAGCGCGGTTTGAAGACTTCATCGTCAAGGACGTCATCGCTCACGTGGACGCTCATTTCCGCACCATTCCCGAACCGTTTGCGCGCGCCATTGCGGGTGTGTCCATGGGCGGATTCGGCGCCACCTTGCTGGGGCTGAAGCATCACGATACGTTTGCCGCGATCGGCAGCTTCAGCGGCGCTCTTGCTGCTGCGCATGAAAAGCCTCCGGCACTCGCGGCGGATGCACCCGAAGCAATGCGAAAGGCCCTGCGGGATTATGAGGCGCTCGTCGGCCGGTTTGGCTCCCAGGAGCAAAAGGACAGAGATCCGTTTGAACTAGCCGCGAAGATTCCGGTGGAAGACGTGCCGATGCTCTTTATCGTATGCGGCGGCGAAGACCAAAACTCCGAGACGACGCATGAGTTCCTGTCTGTGCTCGCCAAGCGCCGGATTCCCTATGAATACCGCGAAATATCTCCCCGTGAGCATGATTGGAGAATATGGGATGAGGAGATTCCAGTGTTTCTCGACAAACTCGATCGTCTGGAAGGTTTTGGGTCCGCCATGACGGAAGGCCGGCCGGAGCATCCCAGGCCTTAATTGGCGGGGTTATTCCACGATGGCCAAGATGTCCCCAGGGTTCACTGCCGCCCCTGGGATCGCCGAGATTTTTTTCACCGCCCCTTTTTTCGGCGACTTGATCTCGTTTTGCATTTTCATGGCTTCGACAACGACGATGCCCTGCCCGGCTTCGACCTCGGAACCCTCCGCCACCAACAGACGCACGACTCGCCCGGGCATGGGCGCCAGGATCTTTCTCGGTCCCTTCTCGTCTCCGCCAGCTTTCTGGCGCGAGCGCAAAGAGCGCGGATCGCGCAACTCAACCGCCAAGCGTGTACTGCCCACCCACAGGTGGAGATCGGTGGCTGTCTGCTCGCGCTTGATTTCGTAGGCGTGCCCGTCCACCAGCAACGACAAAACGTCGCGGCGCGGAATGACCGCATCGATATGGATGGGTTGCCCATCCAGGCGGCATTCCCATCCCGCAGCGGCTTTTTCCAGTTCGAGCCGGTGGAGCTTGCCACCCTCTTCGCCGCCAACCATGATTTCGTAGACCATAAAATCAGCGCAGTCCTTCCGAGCGTGCCTTCTGTTTCCAGGCGGATGGAACCAAGGCTGCCGGGCGTGAACCTGGTCCGCCGCTATTCCCATTCTTGCTGGCCGGCGAAGCCGGATCGAGCACAGCGAACATTCCAGCAGCAATGGCGGCAATCGTCTCCAGGGATTTGGTCTCAGCGCTCGCCGCGCTCGCGGCGGAAGTGTGGTTGGCTTTCGCCAGCAGGCGATCCAGGTATCCGGTATCGAGTTTTCCTGCCTGAAAATCGGGGTCTCGCAGAATGCGCCGGAACAGCGAAATATTCGTCTTGATGCCGGCCACGAAATATTCGTAGAGCGCTCGCTCCAACCGCATGACGGCCTGCTGCCGGTCGGTTCCGTATCCGATCAGTTTGGCGAGCAGCGGATCGTAATCCATGGGAACATTCCAGCCTTCGTACATGCCGCTGTCGCGCCGGATTCCCGGTCCTGAGGGCTGGAGCAGCACCGTGATCTTTCCGGGGCTGGGGAAGTAATTGTTGTCAGGGTCTTCGGCGTAGATGCGGCACTCGATGGCGTGCCCGCGAATCGCCACGTCAGACTGCTTGAAGGGAAGCTTCTCGCCGGCCGCGATCCTGATCTGCAGATGCACAAGATCGAGTCCGGTGGTCAACTCCGTGACCGGATGTTCCACCTGCAGGCGCGTGTTCATTTCGAGGAAGTAGAAGTTCTTCTGCTGATCGACCAGGAATTCGACCGTCCCGGCATTAGTGTAGTGGGCCGCCTGCGCAACTTTGACGGCAACTTCGCCCATGCGGCGGCGCATGTCGGGATCGACAATCGGCGAAGGCGCCTCCTCGAGAACTTTCTGGTGGCGGCGTTGGATCGAACACTCGCGCTCGCCCAGCCAGACCGTGTTGCCGTGCTCGTCGGCCAGCACCTGCATCTCGATGTGACGCGGATTGACGATTGCCTTTTCGATATAGACTTCGCTGTCGCCGAACGACCGCTGCGCTTCGCTCTGGGCAGATTCGAGCGCGGAACGAAGTTCCTGACGGGTGTGCACCAGGCGCATGCCCTTGCCGCCCCCGCCGGCGGCGGCTTTCAGCATGACGGGATAACCGGCGCGTTCGGCTACTTCCTCGCCCTCTTCGGGGGAAGCGAGACCGCGCGAGGTTCCGGGAACGAAGGGGACCCCGGCTTTTTCCATGTGCTGACGGGCGCTGGTTTTCGATCCCATCATCCTCATGGAATGTGGAGTGGGGCCGATAAATTTCACGCCTGCGTCTACGCACGCCTGGGCGAACTTGGCGTTTTCCGAAAGAAAGCCGTACCCGGGGTGGATGGCCTCCGCCCCAGAGCGTTTGGCTACGTCGAGAATCTTGTCCATCCGAAGATACGAGTCGGCGGCTGGAGCCGGACCGATCAGGTAAGCTTCGTCGGACTTGCGGACGTGGAGCGCGGCGCGGTCCACGTCGGAATAGACGGAGACGGTGGCGATGCCCATTTCGCGGCAAGCGCGAATGACGCGCACCGCGATCTCCCCCCGATTGGCGATCAGAATCTTCTTGAACATCTTGGGTTGAATTTGCCCGTTGCCCAGGTACGTGCCCGCGTGAAGCCTTGATTTTACCCGCAGAAGCAGGGATTGGCGTGATGCAAATCACTTGCGATTGTGATAGCAAGAGGCGGGGAGTTAAAGGCGAGGCCGGACTGCGCTCTGTGGGGACGGATGAGCGCGCCCGTCCCCACGCAAGAGCGAAAAATCACTTACTTGTTCTGATCCACGACGATCTGGCCGCTGGGCTGCTTTTCAGCCTTGGCCTTCTTGGTCGCCATGGTTTTGTCGACCCACTCGTCGGCGGTCTTCAGATCGGCGTTATGGGCTTCCGGGTCATCGCACTGGATATCCGCGCGTTCCCGGTACATCAGGTTCATGTAGGCCATTGCGTCGTCGTAGTCAGGACGAAGTTTGAGCGCCTTGTTCAGGTTATCGATGCCTTCCTGAACATTGGCCGAATTTTGCTCCTTCATCGTGGCACAGACCTTCTTGTCCTTGGCGGGCAGAGACTCCTCTGGCTTCATGCCAAGTTTGGCGCGCTCTTCCTGACGGGGCACGTAGGTTTGCGTCCAGTCGATGACGGCGACCGAGTAATACGGTTCAGGATCGTTCGGATCGAGACTGGAGGCCTGCTTGTAGAAGTCCTTGGCCTGGGGGAACTTCTTCATCTGCAGGTAGAGATAGGCGATGCCCTTAATACTGTTGATATTCCTGGGATCGACTGCCAGCACTTGCTTGTACTGGTCAATCGCCTGCTCGCCAAAGCGGTTGTTGTCGGGAGCATCGACGCCCGGAATGTACTGCTGGGCCAAAGCTGTGGCCAGATACAGGCGGGCATTGATCAGGGTCGGATCGAGGGCGACGGCCTGCTGGAAGTGGTCAATCGCCTGTTCGAATTTGGAGTTTTTGAAGGCTTGCACACCCTTGTTGAGGTGGTCGCGCGCCTTGAGCTTGGCGCATCCAACGCTGGAGAGAATCACCAGCAGGGCGGCGAAGATCACCAGTAGTTTTTGAGTTGTTTTCATTGCCTTATGAATCTCCCTTTACCACGGAGTTGGGAAAAGAACTTAAGACGGAACGGGCGGCCAGGCGCAAAAAGCGGTAAGCAAGCCGTTCGCCGCCGGATCGTCGCTTAAAGATTCTCGGATCACCCGATGAGCGATGATCCGATCACCCGATTCTAGCTGCCGGCTTCGATCTTCGCTGTGATCAAACCGACTTTATCGACGCCGGCCGAATGCCCGATGTCAATGACGTTGGCGACGTCGGCGAAGGGCACATTGTCATCACCCTTCACAAACATGATCTTCTCGGCGCGGGTCTTGAAAATATCTTCCAAACGGCCCTGCAGAGTTTCCCAGGTGACGTCGTCCTGATTGATCTTGACGCCGGGAGCGTTGCCCGGGCCGCGGTCAATCAACTGCACCACGATTGTGCGATCGGGCGTGGGAGGTGTTTTCTGGTCCTTTGGCGGCGGTTGCGGCACCAACGCTTCCAAACCCTTGGGCGTCAGCGGCGTAATCACCATGAAAATGATGAGCAGCACCAGCAACACGTCAATCAGCGGCGTGACGTTCATGTTCGCGTTCTGGCCCCCTTTGGGGCCGACTGCCATACTCATATCGATCTCCTATCAAACTCTCGATCGAACTTCCAAAGCCTGCGCTTGCCTGGCTACTGCCCGCCCGTCGGCGACGTGGCGCCGGTCGGCGGAGCCAGGGCTCCCGACTTCTTCTGATCGGTCAAAAGGCCGAGTTGATCCACGCCAGCGGCGCGGACATTATCGACAACCTCGACCACCCAGCCATACTTCGCCCGCTGGTCGGCTTTCAGATAGACAGTCTTGTCGGTCCGGTTCGCCAGTTTGTCCTTGATCTTATCGGTCAGGTCATTCACCTGGACAGGATCCGGCCCGAAGAAGACCTTGTCGTCGCGGGTGACCGCAACCAGTAGCGCGTCTTCCTTATCGGCGTCGTGCATGTCCTTAGGACTGTTGACTTTCGCCATATCCACTGGGACGCCGTGTTGCAGCATGGGCGTGACCACCATGAAGATGATCAGCAGCACCAGCATCACGTCCACCATCGGTGTGACGTTGATGTCGGAACTGACGTTCGCCCCTTCGTTTCGCTTTGCTAATGCCATGAATTATGTCTCCTGCGTATGCTTGCTTGGCCGGGGACCGCAACCACGTAGATGAGGAGAGTGGGCGCCGGTCGGAAAACCGGCGCCACTTCAGCAACTCATGTTTGCGAACCGCTAGTCCTGAGACCTAAGACTGGTCTCTTAGGACCGGCGCATGCTCCGGCGCTTCAGGAAGTAATCGATCAGTTCGCTCGAGGAGTTATCCATCTCCACGTCGAACGCTTCCACGCGACCGGTCAAATAGTTGAACATCATGACGGCCGGAATCGCCACGAACAGGCCGACGGCGGTGGTTACGAGCGCTTCGGAAATGCCGCCCGCGACCGCTGCCAGTCCGGTTGCCTTTTCCTTGGCAATACCGTTGAAGGCGTTCAGAATGCCGACCACCGTTCCGAACAGTCCCACGAAGGGAGCCGTCGAGCCGATTGTCGCCAGACCGCCCAAGCCACGTTTCAGTTCGGCGTGCACGATGGCTTCGGTGCGCTCCAATGCGCGCTTGGAAGCTTCAATGGTCTCGCCAGGAATCTCACCCGGGCTATCCTGATGAGCTTTGAATTCCATCAGGCCGGCGGTGACAACCTTGGCCAGGTGACTCTTCTTGTTGCGCTCGGCGACTTTGATCGCCTCGTCAATCTTGCCCTCGCGCAGCGCTCCGGCAACCGCGGGAGCGAACGAGCGGGACTGATTGCGGGCGGCGTTGAAAGCCATCCAGCGGTCAATCATCACGCCGATCGACCACCCCGACATGATGAACAGAACGATAACCACGACCTTCGCCAGAATGCCCATCTGCTTCCACAGCGAAATCGGGTCCCAACCGACCGAGCCCTCGTCAAAGAGCCAGGCGGCAAAAAGATGGAAATTACAGAGTGCGACTGCTGCCAGGTTCACTACCATGAGTTGCTTTTCCTCCTCAGAAATGAGTCGTACCAAGGCATCGCCTGAGCGATGCCCCAAGCGCTTCGAAATCAGGCGCCCCTTTTGGGGCTGGGCAATCGAAATTGGATTCCTTCGACCGCCTGCTCGTCTGAACCGTTTGATGCCAGAAAACCAATGTGGGCAGAATTGCCCGGGCGCCAAAACCACCCTGGTTTCCCGCCTGCGGAAAAGGCGGGATGGGGGAAGTTTTAATCGCCAAAGCCAGCCGGAGAGTCTAGCCTCCGGACAAGCTAAAGTTCACAACTACCTGGGTCTCCACGGCCACCGGCTCGCCATTGAGCAGGTATGGCTTGTAACGCCACTGTTTCACGGCCTCGATCGCCGCCGGCGCCAGCATGGGGTGCCCGCTAATCAACTGCAGGTTCTGAATGGTTCCCTCTTTGCTGATTTCCGCCTGCAGCACGACCGCCCCCTGAATGCGGGCCTGTTTGGCCAGCGGCGGATAATTGGGCGTAACCTTGCGGATCAAAAGACCGGTCGACACGCCCGACGAAACGCGGATGCGCTGCGGAGTCGCCACTTTCGGGAGGTTGGCTGTAGAGCTGACGATGCCGCCGATCACTCCGCCCGCCGAGCCGCCCGGAATGCCACCCGGGACACCACCCGGGACGCCGCCAGCACCCAGATCCGGTGGCGCTTCTTCTTCTTTGATCATCTGAACTCTCTGGGGAATCTTGGTGGGTTGGCGCAACTGGCCATTGATCAGTTCGCTTTGCATCTTCACCACCTTAACCGCAGCGACTGGCGGCGGCGGTGGAGGTGGTGGTGGCGGCGGCGCGACCAGGAAGGTCATGAGCTGCGTTTTCGGCAGCGCGTCGGTATAAATCAGTGGGATCAGGATCAAGATCGCGATGAGCAGACACTGCAGAGTGAAGGAAAAGATCGTGGTGCTCAACCGTTTGGTCTTAAATCTATTGCCTGACTCAATAAGGCTGTCTTCAAACATAAGCGTTCTCCTACACGAAACCCTAAGACAATTTAGACACCGGCCGCATCCTCTTTGCTCCCGCTCTTTCCAGCTTTCCGCTCCAGCATTCCTGCCTCTTCGGGCAGGTCCATGATTTTACGCCACATGGCCGGATTCATACCTTAATTTTTTCCTTCGACTGGGCCCCGTTGCCGGACCGCAGCGGCATGGCAATCGGCTTCTTGCCGCGCTCGCCACGCCATTCCTGATAGGCAACCAGAATCGGGGCGGCAATCGCGATCGAGGAATAGGTTCCGATCAGGATTCCGATGACCAGAGCGAAGCTGAATCCATGCAACACCTCGCCGCCGAAAAGAAACAACGCAAGAACGGTAAGGAAAGTCAGGCCCGCTGTCAAGATAGTTCGGCTTAAGGTCTGATTAATACTTTTGTTGACAATATCCGCCAGCCGG
>JGI12269J14319_10003809_pt1 | contig 14034 bp, 11 predicted proteins | sample PeaSoiSIISIP2007_FD_14319 | JGI IMG/M metagenome (IMG submission 14319) | reverse complement strand
CGCCGCCGTACCCGGGGCCACAGTTGAGTCCCACGAACCCGAGCGTTTCGATCTCGAGCGTCAGGGGCTTGCCGCCGCGGGTGCGCATCTGCAGCACGGCCGCCTCGGGGTGCCGTGTCCCGGGGCGGTAGCGGACCTCGACCTCGGGCCACCCGAGCTGCTCGGGCGGGCGGCCGGATGCGGCGGGGAAGACCCGGACCGCCTCGTTGAGCAGGCGCGTACCGTCGCCGTCCTCCTGGGCGATGATCACGATGGCGAAGTCGTCGAAGCGCAGCGGCACGTAGGTCCACCAGAAGCCGAACCCCTCCTCGGGCTCCGACGCGGCGCGTCCGGGCGGCTCGGCCTCCCCTACGGGCCGGATGCCCCAGGACCGGTCGCGGGTGCCGACCCAGCGGTCGTCGCCGACCGAGATCTCCTCGCCCCCGACGACGAGCGAACCCGACCACGTGCCGACCTGGGCGAAGCGACAGGCGTCGAGGATGATGCGCCCGCCCTGGCGCATGACGTGGGACGGCTCCTCCACGGTGGGGAACGACCCCGTCCACGTGAGATCGAACGCGACCCCGTGGTCTGCGCCGTCGCACACCACGCGCACGCGCTCGAGCGGCTCGAGGACCTCGATGCGGTACGGGCCGACCCGCTGGTCCATGCGGTCGTCACCCAGGGCGTCCGAGGTCCGCACCGTGTACTGCTCGTCACCGCGCCGGACCGTGGCGTAGGCGTCGATGACCCCCAGGTTGGGGTACACGCCCATGCCCGTCACGAGGAACACATCGCCGGTGCGGTCGTGCGCGTTGAAGTAGCAACGGTCGTACGCGTTCCGATCGCTCGTCGCCATGTGGCGCATCGACAGCGGCACCTGATGGACGGGATACTCGTCGAGCGGCACGGGCATGTGATCGGTTCCCCCTCGTTGCTCTCGGCACCGGCGTCGCCCGGTGCCCCTGTCAACCCGAGCCAATCAACGTAGTCCCTGCCCGTGGGATCTCACCTCGTGTCGGTGGCTGGGCCCACCCGGCGCCCGGACCCCGGGCGCGTGTCGGCCACAATCGGGGGATGCGGGACGGCTCGAGTCAGCGGTGACACGGGTCCCCGAGACGTCGCCACCGGGATCGCCGGAATCACCGGGATCAACCGGAGAACTGGGATCCTCCGCCGGCGCCCCCTCGTGGCGCGCCGGGGCCGGTCGGAGCGGCCTCGGCCCGGCATGGGCGGCGTGGGGCCTGGCGGTCAGTGCGTACTTCGTGGCCGTCTTCCACCGCACCAGCCTGGGAGTGGCGTCACTCGAGGCCGAGCGACGCTTCCACACCGGACCGTCGGTGCTCGCCACCTTCGTCGCAGCCCAGCTGGCGGTGTACGCAGCGCTGCAGATCCCCACCGGGGCGATGGCCGATCGGTTCGGGCCTCGTCGCATGCTCACCGTCGCGCTCGTGTTCCTGGCTGTGGGAGAGGCGCTCTTCGGATGGGGCACCTCGGTGGCTACCGCACTCACGGGGCGCGCCCTGGTGGGCGTGGGCGACGGTCTCACGTTCCTCAATGTGCTCCGGCTCGTCCAGAACTGGTTCCCCGCGTCGCGCTACGGGCTCGTCACCGCCCTCACCTCCCTCACCGGCGGCGTGGGCCAGTTGGTGTCGACCGAACCGTTGCGGCTCAGCCTCTCGCACCTCGGTTGGGTCACCACCTTCGTCGGATCGGCCGCGGTGACCGGCGGTGTCGCTCTCGTCATCGCGCTGTTCGTGCGAGATCGCCCTGACGGCGCGGCGCGCCTGCCGTTGCGGGAACGTCCCAGCATGAGCCGCGCCGTCCGCCACGCCATGCGCAACGCCGGCACGTGGCGGGGGATGTGGGCCCACTTCACCCTGACGGGTCCCTTCGTCATCTTCACGGCGCTGTGGGGCTACCCGTTCCTCGTCCGGGCCCAGCACTACTCGGGGCAGCGTGCGAGCCTCACCTTGGGGCTCGTGGTCCTCAGTGCGGTGCTGAGCGCGCCGTTCGTCGGCATGTTGATCGTCCGGGCCCCCCGGGCGCGCTCGGGCGCGGTGATGGTGAGCGCGCTCGTCCTGCTGGCGACGTGGACCTTGGTGCTGGGCTGGAGTGGCGGCACGCTTCCGGCCGCCGTCGTGGTGCTGTTGGCCGTCGTCACCGGCGCGGGCGGGTCGGTCTCTGTCATCGCCTTCGACCTGGCTCGCGAGGCCAACCCGCCCGAACGCGGGGGTGCGGCCACCGGCGTCGTCAACATCGGCGGGTTTGCCTGTGCGGTGGTCGGCGACCTCGTGATCGGGTGGGTCCTCACCGGTGTCGGCCACGGCGGCCGGGACGCCGTCGGCTACCGCGCCGCGCTGGCGGTGGTGCCGCTCATGATCACCTTCGGTCTGGTGCAGTTCTGGCGGCTCGGGCGTCGCGTTGATCTTGCCCGAAAATAGATCTACTATCACTAGTACCATGTTCTTGGTCGAGGTCGACCGCACCGGATCCGGGCACCTCCACGACCAGGTCGCGGCCGAGATCCGGCGAGCCATCGCCGACGGCGAAGCTGGCCCCGGGGAGCGACTGCCCCTGGCCAAGGACATCGCGGCGGTGCTCGGTGTCAACAAGAACACGGTCCTGCGCGCACTGCACCTGCTGCGCGACGAGGGGCTCCTGGAGTTCCGGCGGGGACGCGGCATCACCGTGGCCGGCACCCCGCAGCAAGGTGCCGTGGTGACCCGGGTGAGGGAATTGGTCGAATTCGCGCGGCGCTCGGGCTACCGACCCGATGAAGTGATCGAGATGATCCGCACCCTCGCCCCGACGACGCCGACGACCCGGTCGGCGACGCCGGTCGCCACGACGGGCCGCGGGGCATGACGCTCACCGAGCTCCTCGTCGGGCGCACCTCGCAGAACCCGCAGGATCTCTTCGAAGAGGCCCACCGCCGACGTCGCCGCCGACGCGGCGTGGCCGGGGCCGCGGTGGTGGCGGTCGCCCTCACCGCGTCGCTGGTGGTTTCGGTGTTCGTGGGCGGGGGGTCGGGCGCGACGGTTGTGCCCACGGCGGCCCCGAAATTCGCCACGGTGGTGACCGACGCCACGCGCGCCGCGGGCAGCGCCCGGATCCTCGTCACCGTGCGCCGCAGCCAGCCCGGGTGTCCCTGGTCCCAGACCGTGTCCACCGGGTGGGTCGATTTCGCCGGGCACCGGATGGAGACGACGACGGTGTCGGCCCACAGCGCGTACGACCTCTGTACCGATCCGACCGGTGGCCACGTCAGGCAGACCGGGGACGTCGTCTACGCGTCGGTCCCGGTGTCGAGGTGTCGGCCCGCGGGGTGCCACCTGACGGTCTCGAGTTCGGCGCCCCGTCCGGGGAGCTGGATCCGGTACGTCGGGTCGGATGCGCTGTCGGGTGTCTCCCCCGGGGACGGGGCGGGCGTCGTCGTGTCGCCCTACGGGTTGACACTGCTGCGGGCCATCCCCGGTGCGGTCCATCGCGTGGGTCCCACCGATGTCAACGGGTCGGCGGCCACGGAGTACTCGGCCACCATGAGCCTGGCTGATCTCCAGAACGCGGTGCGGGCCGGCCGCGGTCAGGCCTACGACGCGTTGAGCGGCGCGCTGACACCGGCGCAGGGCATCCCATCCTCCTCGGCCATCCCGATCCAGGTGCACGTCTGGGTCGATGCGAAGGGACGGGTCGTGCGCGTGACGGCGAGACAGCCGAGCTACATGATCAATTTCGTCGGCGGGGCGTCGAGCGGCGCGGACCAGTTCCCGCCCGGCTACTTCGAGCCGAGCGCCGTGCCTTCGGACCGCCCCTACCAGCAGGGGTACGTCCAGGTCACCGTGGACTACTCAGGCTTCGGGACTCCGCATCAGATGGTCTTTCCGCCCGCCGGTCAGGTGACCAGCGCCCGGTGAGATCGGCGAACGCCTGATCAGACGAGCGATCAGACCACCGATCAGACGACGAGGCCGATCAGACGACGAGGCCGATCAGACGACGAGGCCGATCAGACGACGAGGCCCCGACCGGTGACGAGGGGAAGGTCGAGCGCGGTGAGCAGACCCGCGGGCGCTTGCACCACGGCGGGAACCGCGTTCACCAGTCGCATGGCTGTCGCTTTGAGGCCCCCCGTGTTGTGGTCCCCGTCGGTCCCCACGAGCTGGAGGTCGACGGTGTAGTTGGGCTCGCCCCGCACGACGACGCGATAACCACCCTGGCCGGTGGGCTGGGGCCAGTCGGGCCCGATGTCGTCGGCGAGCCGGGTCACGTGCTCGAGGACCACAACGGCACGTCCGGCGCGCATGCCGCGTACCTCGAAGCGCAGCCCCGCCGCGGTGCCCTTGTCGATGGTCCCCGACGCGATTGCGATCTCCCGGGGTGCGGGCAGGCGCTCGTAGTGCTCTTCGACCCCGTCGAGCTCGACGTCGAGCCCGGCCGCGATCTGTCGCACGACGCTGCCCCACGCCATCGTCAGCACCCCCGGCAGCAGGAGCATGGGGATGTCGTCGAGGGCGCGTCCGAAACCCATGATGTCGAACATCACCATGGGTTGGTCGTAAGTGGCGTAGTTGAGGATCTCGAGGCAGCGGACCTCTTCGATGCGCTCGCTGATGCCGGTGACGACGAGCGGGAGCCAGTCGTTGGCGAAACCGGGGTCGATGCCGTTGACCCACAAAGAGACACCCGCACCGGTCGCGGCGTGACGGAGGGGATCGGTCATCTCGGCGGGGACGACGCCTTCGGGGTACTGCAGGAACACCGGTCCGCTCGAGACGACGTTGATCCCGGCCCGCAGGATCTTCTCGAGATCGGCGAGGGCCTCGGGCAGGCGGTGATCGGCCATGGCGGTGTGCACGATGCAATCGGGACGAAGGGCGAAGATCGCGTCGACGTTGTCGGTGGCGGCGACCCCTAGGGAGCGCCCCAGCCCCGCCAGGTCCCCGGCGTCGCGCCCGACCTTGTCGGGGTTCGACACCCATACCCCCACGAGCTCGAGGTCGGGTCGGGCGTCGATACCGGCCAGTGCGTGCCGGCCCACGTTGCCCGTGCCCCACAGCACGACTCGGTAGCTCACTGTGCTCTCCTTGGCCCGGTCAGCCCAGGTCGACCTGGGGACGCTCGGCGCCGCCGTCGATCTCGAAGATCTTCCCGGTGACGAAGTCGCTCGCGGGTGAGGCCAGGTAGACGACACAGGCGGCGATGTCGTCGGGTTGGCCGATGCGGTGCACCAGGGACGTCTCCTCGATGAAGGCCAACATGGCCGCGTCCTGTGCGACGACGTCGAGGGCAGAGGTGGCGATGGTGCCCACGGCGATGGCGTTGACCCGGATGCGCGGGGCCAGTTCGGCCGCGGCCAGACGCGTGTAGTGCGACAACGCGGCTTTGGCCGTGGCGTAGGCGGTGAAGCCGCGCGGTGCGACGCGCCCGGCCATCGACGAGATGTTGACGACCGCCCCTCCGGCCCCGGCCGACATGGCGGGCACCGCGGCGCGCACCAGCGCGTGGGCGCTGCTCACGTTGTAGCGGAAGGCCCGCTCGAGATGACCGGGGGAGACGTCCAGCAGTGGGCGCGGCATCCAGCCCCCGTGGTTGTTCACGATGATGTCGAGGCGCCCGAAGGCGTCGGTGGCCTTGTCGACGAGCTGTGCCATCACGTCGAGGTCGTTCAGATCGGCGGGCACCACCACGGCGCGCCTTCCCGCCGCCTCGATCTTCTTCGCCACCTCGAGCAATTGCTCCTCGGTGCGTGCCGCGATGACGACGTCCGCGCCCGCTTCGGCCAGGGCCACCGCGGTCGCCGCGCCGATGCCGCGCCCTGCCCCGGTCACGATGGCGGCGCGGTCGGTGAGGCGGAACAGGTCCAGGATCATCGGCGCCGACCCTAGCTCAGGGCCCGGCGCAGTGAAACGTGTTCCAGTGCTACCCCGGTCGGACCCGATCCCAGCCCGGGGGCGCCTCAGCCCGGACGGGTGGAGGGCAGGCCCAACTTGCGGTGGTCCCACGACACGGTGCGCTCGACGTGCAACGCGATGACCACACGCTTGTGGAGCATGGTCTCCACGAACGGTCGGAGCTCCTCGGTGTAGGTCCCGTAGTAGCGCTCGAACAGGTTGATGCCGAGCTCGAACATGCGGTCGGGGTCGTCGATGAACTCGGCCGTGCCGACGAGCTCGACGCCGCGCAGCTCCTCGTAGTAGTCGCCGTCCTCGGCCATGCACGTCATGCGGGGGCTGCGTCGGAGGTTCTGCGCCTTCTGCGACTTGGCCTTGGTCTCGAAGGCGAGCATCCCGTCGAGGAACCCGTACCACATGGCCACGGCGTGGATCGAGCCGTCGTGGTTGATCGAGCACAGCGAGACGGGCCTCCGCTCGTGGAGGAACCCTTCGATCTCCTCGGGGGTCATCTTGATCTGGGCCCGCTGGTTGACCCCGTGGCCCATCGGTGCCGGCGTGTCGCTCATCGGGCGAGCGTACCGGTGCGGCGCCGCCCGGGTCAGGCCGATGCCACCGCCGCGAAGCAGGCCAGCAGCGCGCTCCATCCGCCTTCGCCGCCGACCGAATCGCGGATCTCCTCGGCGCGATCGCCGTAGCTGTCGAAGCCGCGGTGCTCGAGCTCGACGCGCGTCACCACTAACTCAAATTTCCCACAAGGGTCGGCCAGGTCGAGACCCGGACCCGGTCGACACTGTGAGGGAGCGCCGCTTTTCGATGCCTTGCGAGGTGAGGGCACTCTCGGCCCATGGGTCGTCGCCCAGGGGTGGAGGTTCAGTAGGCGCAGGGCAGGTGCTTGATGCCGTTGATGAAGTTCGACCGCAGTCGGTCGGGTTCGGCCGTGGCGCGGATGTCGGGGAGGTGGCGGAACAGCTCGCGGAACATCACCGTGATCTCGGTGCGCGCCAGGTGCGCCCCGAGACAGAAGTGCGGGCCCGGCGCGCCGAAGCCGACGTGCGGGTTGGGATGGCGCAGCACGTCGAAGCGCTGTGGGTCCTCGAACACGTCCTCGTCGCGGTTGGCCGAGTTGTAGAAGAGGATGACCTTGTCACCTGTGGCGAAGGCGTGGCCCGAGAGCGTCGTCGGCGCGGTGACGGTCCGGCGCATGAAGATGACCGGGGAGGCCCAGCGGACGATCTCTTCGACCGCGGTGGGGGCCACGGTGTCGAAGTCCGCCGCCCAGACGGCGCGCTGGTCGGGGTGCTCGGTGAAGGCCCACAGGGCGTGGCTGATGGCGTTTCTCGTCGTTTCGTTCCCGGCCACCACCAGCAGGATGAAGAACGAGGCCAGCTCGGTGTCGGTGAGCGACTCCCCGTCCACGTTGGCGTTGGCCAGGGCGGAGGTCAGGTCGTCGCGGGGGTGCTCGATGCGGTCCGCAGCCAGGCCCCGGATGAGCTCGGCCAGATCGGCGCCGGCGTTCATGAACGCCAGCACGGGATCCTCACCTTCGGGGACGTACTCGGTGTCGCCGAAGGACAAGATGATGTTGGATCGGCTGAAGACGGTGTCGTAGTCGCGCTCGGGCACACCCATCATGTCGCAGATGATCTTCAGCGGTAGCCGGGCCGCGACCTCGGTGACGAAGTCGCACTCCCCTTTGTCGCGTACCGACGCGATGATCTCGTCGGCCACGCGCCCGATGTTGTCCTGGACGGCGCGCACCATGCGGGGATTGAAGGCGGCCGACACGATCCGGCGCATCCGGGCGTGGCGGGGGTCGTCCATGTTGATCATCGAGCCGAAGAACTCGAGCAGCTCGGGCGGCATGTCGAGGATGGTCGTGCCCGACTGCCCCGAGCAGTACAGATCGGGATGCCGGCTGATCTCCACCACGTCCGCGTAACGCGTGATGGCGTAGTAGCCCGGTCCCGGTGGGATCGGAATGATCGTCTCCACCTCGATCTCGGGCTCCGCGAAGAACGCTATGGGGCGCTGTGCCCGCAGCATCGCGAACGCCTCCTCGCGCACCGACCACGGCTTCAGCCAGAAGTCGAGGTTCGACAGCTCGATGTCGTCAACGCCCAGGGTCTCGCGGATCGTCACGCCGTCATCCTCGCGCCGCGGTCACCTTCGTGCCCATCGACGGGGCCGAGGGTCACAACGACACGGACACGCCGCGCCGTTTCGGTGAACCCGCCAGTCCGCGCCGAACCGCCGAGCCGAGCAGCTCGGCCTCGGCCGCGTCGTCGGGCGTGCACGGGTCCGACCCGTAGCTGGCCCGGGCGGCCAGGGCCGCCAGCCGGGCATAGGCGTCGACGGTGGCGTCGATCGTGACGTCGCCCTCGACGGGCCGGTACGGCCCCAACCACCTGGCACCGGCCAGGGACCGCAGCCGGGCGGCGTGCTCCTGCAGCGTCTCGGCCGGCCGGCGCCCCAGCCGGCCTCGACCGAGCACGATGTCAGCGTCGTGCCACTGGGCGAGCACCTCAGCGGTGGGTTCGAGGGGCCGCCCCCGCCGGCGGCGGATGCGGCGCCATGGCGCGAGAAGGTCGCCCCCGCCCCGACCTTGGCGCCGCATCCACAGCCCCAGGGCCAGCGCCAGCACGACGACCACCGCGCCGACCACGGCGAGAACGAGCGCGACGGACGAGGAGGAGCGGTGGGTGGGGAGGGTGGTCACCGTGGCTCGGGGTACCAGGGCGAGCGTCGACGGGACCGGGGGTTTGGCCGATGAGGGGTGGCGCTGGTTCACGAGGGTCGACGCCGTCGTCGCCGTCGAGCGCGCCCCAGGGTTCTGCGGTCCCGACCGCGATCCGGAGTTGACCCCGACCCCGGTCGCCTCGCCCGACGAGGACGGTGTCGGCTCGTACGAGGTCCATCCCGTGGACGGACCGAGATAGACCTCGGGCCACACATGGGCGTCGGCCCCGGTGACGCGGTACCGGTCATGGCTTTGGAACGAGCCCGTCGTGAACCCGACCGCCACCCGAGTAGGCAGGCCGTCGATCCGTGCCAGCACGCCGTAGGCGGCGGCGAACTGCTGGCAGAACCCGGCCCGCGTCGTGAAGAGGAACGACTCGAGCGGATCGCCCCCGTTGGCGGCGGGAGGCGACAGGGTGTAGCGGTACCGGCCGTTGTCGAACCACCGGGCCAGGGCGGCCGCCTCGGCCGCGGGTCCCTTGACCCCGGCGACGATCTGGTGGGCCAGCCGGACCACAGCGACCGGTTCGGTGGGGAGCTGCAGGTAGGGCGCGAGCGCGGCGGGGGCCACGGAGGTCGTCGAACGGGGCGCGTGACCGGTGGGATTGACCGGGACCCGGGCCACGACGTCGTAGTGCTGGCCCGGGGCGGACTCCACCGACTGGACCGCCCCGAACCCGGGCACGAGGTCGGCGGTGCCGGTCACCGACACCGTCGTCGGGGGGAGCGGCAGCAGTGTGCTCGCCAGGGCGCCGATGGTGACCTCGGACCGGAACGTGTCGGTGGACGCGGGCTCGGGCAGCGCGGGCAGGTACGGCACCTGCTTGTCGGGCGGTGACAGGGCGAAGCTCTGGGCCGCGGCCTGCGTGGTCGGGTCGGGCAGCCAGGCGGTGCCGTCGAAGTCGGTGAGCACGGCCACCTGCCAGTACGTCGGCAACGTGGTCTGGGCCGCGAACATCACCTCGGAGTTCTCGTTGACGAGAACGGCCCGCAGGTTGTCGACGAGGTCGATGGCCCGCAGCCCGTTGATCCCCGGGCCGCCTCCGCCGGCACCGTCGATCCCGCCCCCGCCGGCACCCGAGTTGCCGATCGCAAGCCCCAGGCCCGGCGCCTGAGGCGAGCCACCCGGGGTCGAGAAGGGCAGGGCGTTCACCTTGAGCGTGGCCAGGGCCGGGGTGGCCGCGAGAGGGAGCGCCACGGCGAGGGTCGCACCCGCCACGGCGGGGAGCGCACTGCGCAGAACCGAGCCGACTCGGCGGACCGCCGAGCCCGAGCCAGAGCCAGAGCCCGAGCCCGACACCGCCCCCGCCGATCGGAGGACCGCCGGGCTCCCGGTGGCGCGGTCGGCCACGATCACGAAGGCCAGCGCGGCCACGAGGTAGGCGAGCTCGCCCGCGACGCGGTCGACCTGCGAGCTGAGCAGCGCGGTGTAGCAGAAGAGCCCGAACGACGGCACGAGCGCCACCAGCGCCGCCGTCCCGCACGCTTCTCGCCATGCCCACAGGGACCGGGCCGCCACCGCCACGAGACCCGCCCCGGTGGCGATGCACAGGACCACGTCGGCGGTGGCGGGGACGGGGGTGGGATGCGAGCGGATGACGGTGCCGGCCGCGTCGAACCTCGACACGAGCGCCCGCCATGTGCTCGGGGTGGGCAGTCCGTGGCTGGTCGCCCCCGGCAGCTGGCCCCAGATGACCGTCAGGGCGAGGGTGGCCACTCCCGCCGCCACCGCGGTCGGTGCCGAGGCGCCCAGGCGGCGCGCCACCGACGCTCCCAGGTGCCCGGCCACCACCGCGGCGACGATGGGGCCGACGACATGCGCCGCACCGGGGGCCAGGGTCAGCCGGGCCGTGCCCAGCCCCGCCGCCAGCGACACGGCGAGGAGCAGGATGTCGGGGGCGAAGGCCGGGGTGCGGTGCTCCTGCACGGCCGGATGGCCGTGTCGCTCGTTCACGGCACGAGGACAGGGGTGCTCGTTCACGGCACGAGGACAGGGGTGCTCGTTCACGGCACGAGGACCGTCTCGGCCTGGCGCACCAGGGCGTCGGGCAGGGTGCGCTGGGCGGCACCGGTGGGGGTGGTCACGAGCACGACGTCGGCACCGGAGGGGTTCCCGGTGGCCCAGACCGCACCCCCGGTCGGCCGGTCGCCCCAGCGGCGCACGACCGAGGGTGGGGCCGTGGCGGGACCGAGGAGGGCCAGGGCCCGCAGCATCGTGGGGCGGCCGGCCCCGTTGGGTGCGATCACCACGCGCTCGCCCGTGCTCGTGCACAGCTCGACGGTCAAGCCCCGGCTCAGCGCGCCGAGCCCGAAGCCCGCGGCGCGCGAGATGGTCTTCTCGACGGAGTCCGCGCCGTGGACCGAGGGTCGCAGGTCGACCAGCAGCAGCAGCGAACCTGCCTGGGGTTCGACGAACTCGCGCACCACCAGCTCGCCCGTGCGCGCCAGCGACGGCCAGTGCAGGCGGGTGAGCCGGTCACCGGGCTCGTACGCGCGTAGGCCGCTGAGCTCGTCCCCCGACAGCGCGGTGGTGCGCGTCGCGGCGGGGGAACGTCGCGGGCCGGCGCCGTGCGCGCCGCGGGGGCGGCCTTCTTCGGGCACCGAGGCGGGCTCGGGGTAGACGATCACGTGGGCGGGAGGCGACAGCGCGACTCGGCGGGCGACGAGGCCGAAGGGGTCCTCGCACCACACGCCGAGGCCCGACAGTGTCAGCAGGCCGCGCCTGGCGCTGGGTACGGGGATCACGAGCGTCGCGACCGCTCCGGGGGGGAGGTCGGGAAGCTTCTGTGCGCCCGACAGGACCCGCCGGGTGCGGGCCCGCTGGTGCCGGTCCGGTCGGGTGCGCGGGGCGCCGAGCCACGCGGCTGACGGTGTGGCCTGCACCCGGCGGGCGCCGGCCACCGAGCTCTCGCCCAACCCCGGGAACGACACGGCCCACCGGGCACGGGCTTGCTCGACCAGGACGGGAGGCCGGCACCGGCGCCCCCCGTTTGTCACCGACAACTCGACCACGGCCTCCTGCCGGGCGGTGACCTCGGGGGTCGGGGCCTTCACCACGACGTGCAGGTCGCGGCGGCCGGTGCGCACCCGGTACCAGACCGATCCCGCCCCGAGGGCCAGGAGCACCACCACCGCCATGGCCAGAAAGACGAACTCCTCGACGCCGTAGGCCAGGCCGGCGACGGCCGAGCAGGCGGCTCCGACGGCCAGGACCCGTCCCCGCGTCGTGAGCACCGTCGGGCTCAGGTGCCGTGCGGGCGGCTCGGGCACGGCGCCATGGCGTTGCCGGGCGCTCTCGTTACCGAGTGCCGCCGACGGGTACCACCAGGCGCGACAGGATCTCCTCGATCGTCGATGACGCCGTGACGCCGGCCAGCTCCGCAGCGGGATGCACCACCACGCGATGGCCGAGGGCGGGTTCGGCCACGAGCTTCACGTCGTCGGGCGTCACGTAGTCGCGGCCGACCGAGACCGCGACCGCCCCCGCCGCCCTGAGCACGGCCAGCGTGGCCCGGGGCGAGGCGCCCACCGTCAGGTCGGGATGGGACCGGGTCTCCCCGATGAGGTCGAGGACATAGCCGCGCACCTCGGGCGCCACGTGGGTGTGGCGGACCGCGGCGGCGAAGGCTTCGAGGAAGGAGGGGCCGCCCACGCCGTACAGCGCATCGGGCGACGGGCGCGTCAGGGTGGAGGCGAGCAGCTCGTCCTCCTCGGCGCGGTCGGGATATCCCAGGCTGAGCCGGAGCAGGAACCGGTCGCGCTGGCTGTGGGGGAGCGGGAACGTCCCGGCCGCGTCGTAGGGGTTCTGCGTGGCGATCACCATGAAGGGCCGGGGCAGGGGGTGGCTGATCCCGTCCGCGCTCACCTGGTGCTCCTCCATCGACTCCAGCAGCGCGGATTGGGCCTTGGGCGAGGCCCGGTTGAGCTCGTCGGCCAGGAGCACGTTGGTGAACACGGGCCCGGGCCGGAACGCGATGCGACCGCTGTCGCGGTCGAAGATCATCGCCCCGGTGACATCGGCGGGAAGAAGGTCGGCGGTGAACTGCACCCGACCGAAGCCGAGGTCGAGCGACCGGGCCAGGGCCTTGGCAAGCGTGGTCTTGCCCACGCCGGGGTGGTCCTCGACCAGGAGATGTCCCTCGGCCATGAGGCAGCACAGGGCGAGGCGCACCGTCAGGTCGCGGCCCACGTACGCGCTGCGGACGTTGGCCACCACGGCGTCGAAGGTGGAGGCCAGATGGGCGGGGGACGCGTCGGACTCGGGGAACTCGGTGACCGGGAGCACGCCCGTCGGACCGGTCATCGTGTCCCCCGTGCGCGGCACCGTGCCCGCGTCCTCTGCGGACGTCGCCATGGTGTCGAGCCTAGGGCCGGGGCCCCGAGCCCACACCGCGGCGCCCATTGCGAATCCGTTGCAACGCGGTCGAGAGCGGCTTTCAGCGCACCGGCTGGGCCACGGCGTACACCCCGACCCCGTTGTAGGTCAGCGAGTCGGTGATGAGGAACGGTCCGTTGACGATCACGCTGAGCTTGCCGCTCGGGGCCGGACCGGCATCGCCCTCGACGGTGATCACGGCGTCGTCGGGCCACGCCTCGACCACGATGCCGGTATGGACCGAGGTGGCCGTGCTCTGGGGCCCGGTGCCGTAGAGAACGGCGTCGCCCGGCGCGGGCAGGACGTTTCTCGGCAGGATCCGGCCGTTGGCCGCAGCCCACGCGTAGATGTTCCCCGTGAACGGGATGGACGGCACCGGGATCCCGGCGTGGCTCCACACCCACGTGACGAAGAGCGCGCACCACTCTTCACAGGGTCCGTAGGGGTTGCAGTACGGGCCCTGGGCGTTGTCGGGGTCGCCCCCCACCTGGNTGGTCGCCAGTGCCGTGATGGCGGCCGAGTCGCCCAGCGAGTANGGGGACGGAGCGGCGAAGGAGTAGGACCAGTCGTCGGGCTCGAGCAGCCAGTACCCCTGGCCGTCGGAGGTGGGGACGATGGACGACACCGGCGATACCGGGGTCGTCGTGGCGCTCGACCCCAACGCCGGTGCGTCGCCGAAGGTGTACACCGTGCCGTCGTTGCCCACCATCCAGTACCCGGCGCCGTCGGGCGTGGCCGCCATGGCGGCGATGGAGTTCGCCGGGGGCTTGTCGGCCATCGACCCGTAGAAGCCGGCGTCGCCGAAGTTGAACACCCCGCCGTCACCGCCGACCATCCAATATCCCTTGCCGTCGGCGGTGGCGACCATGCCGACCACACCGGCGGCCAGGTGCGTGGCCCCCATCGACCCGTAGAACGCGGCGTCACCGAAGGCGAACACCCCGCCGTCCGCCGCAACGAGCCAGTAGCCCGCACCATCGTGGGTCGCGGCCATGCCCACCACGGGGTGGTCGAGGCGGCTGGCCCCCATCGACCCGTAGAACGCGG
>JGI12269J14319_10003803_pt1 | contig 14049 bp, 11 predicted proteins | sample PeaSoiSIISIP2007_FD_14319 | JGI IMG/M metagenome (IMG submission 14319) | reverse complement strand
CCCGCGCTACCACCGCCTGATCGCCACCTTCGGCGCCATGACGGGCGTGCCGATCCTGCTCAACACCTCGTTCAACGAGAACGAGCCCGTGGTCTGCCGGCCCGAGGAGGCGATCGATTGCTTCCTGCGCACGGACATGGACATGCTCGTGCTCGGCGACTTCATCGTCACGCGACGGCGGTAGCGCGCCGAATCATCGGCGCTCTGCCCCTCTCCCGCAAGCGGGAGAGGGTGTTTCATGCGTGAGGGTGGGGTGACGAACTGCTCGAACTATCGAGAGCCAGCAGCGGCCGCTGCGACAACCTCGGCATAAAGCCGCTCGAGGGCCTCGCCCACCTGCGGCCAGGTGTAGCGCTCGGCGACGAGGCGGCGGCCGCGTTCCCCCATCGCCCGGCGCCCGGCGGCATCGCCGAGCATCGCCGCGAGCGCCTCTGCCACGGCGCCGGCTTCGACCGCCGTCACCTTGCCGGCACCCCCTACCTCCACCTCTGGCGCCAGGTCGACGCGCTCCGAGACGAGCACGGGCAGGCCCGCCGCCATGGCCTCGACCACGGCGATGCCGAAATTCTCGCTATGCGAGGTGAGCGCGAAGACGTCGGCATCGGCGAGGAGCGGCATCTTCTCGTCGTCGCCCAGCATGCCGGTGAAGAGCGTGCGCGCGGCGATGCCCTCCGCTTCGGCCAGGCGCTCGGTCGCGCCGCGCACCCCCTCATCGGGACCGGCGATCACGAGTGCCGCATCGAGCCCGCACCGCGTGCAGGCGGCAAAGGCGCGCACCAGCACGTCGATCCCCTTCTTCTCGTGCAGCCGCCCGAGGAAGAGCACGATCGGGCGCGCGCCGATCTCCGGGTGGCGGGAGCGGAAGGCGCCTGGTGCCGGCAGTGCGGCGAAGGCCGCGGCATCGATGCCGAGCGGGATGACCACGCCGGGCACGCCGAGGGCGTGGGGCGCGGATGCCGCCTTCTCGCGCTCGGTCACATATTGGATGACGGCAGCACCGCGCGTGGCGCGGTCCTGGAAGAGGAGCTCGGCCGCGCGCTTCACCAGCCGCTTGCGGCGGAAGATGTAAGGATCGAGGATGCCGTTCGCCATGATGATGTAAGGCTTATGGTGGCGGCGGCAGGCGCGCGCTACGGCCCAGTCCTGAAAGCGGTGCAGCGCATGGAGATGGACGAGGTCGTAGCCGCCGGTCTCGCGCATGAGGGCTGCCGCCATCGGCCAGGAGGTGGCGAGGCCGCGCGGCCACTCGAGCGGGAAATAGCGGATGGCAACGCCCTGCTCCTCGATCGGGCCGCGCGGGAGTGCTGGCGCAAGGCCGTGATCGGTCGAGAAGACCGTCACCCGATGTCCACGGCGCGCGATGGCGCGCGCCATGCCGAGGCAGGCACGCGGCGGGCCGCCGGTCTCCGGCGCCAAGGAGGCGATGACGTGGAGGATGTTCATCGCCGCGACCATAACAGCCGCCACCGCCTCGGTCGAGGTGCGGTCCCGGGTCGGCGGCGCCGTGTCTCGAGGGAGCCGCCTGTGATATGAAGGCGCTTCATGCCGGGAGTGCCATGGACCGCGTGGAGCGCGTTCTCGTCTATCGTTTGGGCAGCCTCGGAGACACGGTGGTTGCACTGCCGTGCTTCCATCTCATCGCTCGGCATTTCACGCATGCCGAGCGCCGGGTCCTCACCAATTTTCCGGTTGCGGGAAAGGCGGCCCCTCTCATGAGCGTGCTCGAGGGCTGCGGCCTCGTCCATGGCGCCTTCCACTACCCGGTGGGCCTGCGCGATCCGCGCGCCCTCCTAGCACTGCGTGCCGAGATCAGGCACTGGCGGCCGGAGGTACTCGTCTATCTCGCGGCACCGCGCGGCCGCCTCGCCTTGTGGCGCGACCTCGCCTTCTTCCGCCTGTGCGGGATCGGGCGAACGGTCGGCGCACCGCTGTCGCGCGACCTTGCCACGCACAAGGCCCTGCCGGAGGGCTTGTGGGAGGCGGAGGCGTCGCGCCTCGCGCGCTGCCTCGCGCCGCTCGGCGATGCGGCGGTGGACGAGCCCGGCAGCTGGGACCTGCGCCTCGGCCCGGCGGAAGAGACGGCGGCCGAACGGGCGCTTGCCGGCTGGCCGGGCAAAGGGGAGTTTCTCGCCCTTGGCATCGGCACCAAATTCCCGGTCAACGACTGGGGCGAGGCGAACTGGCAAGCAGCAATCGCCGAGCTCGGCCGCCGCCATGGGGCACTCGGCCTCGTGACGCTGGGCGCAGTCGAGGAGGCCGAGCGCTCGCAAGCCGTCGCCGCCGCCTGGCCGGGCCCTCGGCTCGACCTCTGCGGCCGCCTCGCGCCGAGGGAGAGTGCGGCACTCCTTCGCCGCGCCCGCCTCTTCATGGGGCATGACAGCGGTCCCATGCATCTCGCGGCCGCCGTCGGTGTGCGGGTGGTTGCGGTGTTCAGCGCGCGCAACCCTCCGGGCGTCTGGTTTCCCCATGGGCATGGGCACCGCGTGCTCTACCCGGTGACGGCCTGTGCCGAATGCAAGCGCGCCGACTGCCGCCGCTATGGCAAGAGCTGCATAGTTTCGATCACGCCCGCCGAAGTCGCGAGAGCCGTTGACGAGGCGCTCTCGGCACTCGATCCGCTCGGCTAAGACGGGGCAAGCCGCGCGCGCTCTGATCACGGGGCGATTTTTCGGACCTGCTTCTGTATGGTAGGCCAGACCAAACCGTAGCGGCGTTGGATCGGAGGGAGGTTCTCCCGACGGGCGATGAAGGACATCTTCACCTCTTACTTCGCGCAGGCCATCATCCTTCTCGCCAATTTCGTCGGCGGCGTGCTCGCGGCGCGTCTCTTGTTGCCGGTGGGCCGCGGCGAGCTCGGTCAAGTGATGCTCTGGCCGATGCTGATCGCCGCGCTCGGATCCTTCTCGATCAACGACTCGATCATTTATTTCATCGCGAGCCAACGCGCGGAGGCGGCGCGCGTAATCGCATCGGCCTTGGCGATCGGGGCCATCCTCAGTCTCATCCTCGTGCTTGGAGGCCTTGCAGCATTGCCTCGGCTCTATTCCGGTACCAGCCCCGAGGTGCGCAGCATCGCCGATCTCTTCCTCCTCTTCATTCCCCTCAGCTACGCCAGCGGCTATCTCGTATGTGCCTTCCAGGCCGATCGCCGCTTCGCGCTGTGGAATTTCCTGCGCGTCCTCGTGTCGTGCGCCTATGCCGGCTTCGCCGTGGCGTTTTGGCTCGCCGATGAGGCCACCGTGCTAGCGTTCGCCAGCGCTGCGCTTCTGGCCAACCTGATCGTGTGTGCGACCGCCGTCGTCCTCCTCCTTCGCATCGGCGAGTTCGGGCTGAGGCCCGATGTTCGCCTCATGAAGAGGATGATCGGCTACGGCGCCCCGCTCCATGTCGGCACCATGCTGGCACTCGCCAACCAGCGCCTCGATCAGATCCTGGTGACGCAGTGGCTTCCCGCCGCCCAGTTCGGCTATTACCTGGTGGCGATATCCGTGTATTTGAGCGCGACCGGCCTAGTGACGCTGCTCGGCTCCCTGCTCTTTCCCGAGGTCGCCGCCGCCGCGGACGATGCGGCGCGCGCGGCAGCGATGGGACGTTACCTGCGCTTGGCACTGGCCCTCTCGCTCGGCGGCGGCCTCCTGCTTTTGATCCTTGCTCCCTGGCTGATCATCCTCATCTACGGCAAGGCCTACCATCCGACGGTGGCGGCCGCCCAGGTGTTCGCCATCGGCATCGCGCCGACCGCGTGCAAGTCGCTCCTTGGCCAGGCGTTCAAGGCCGTCGGCCGACCTCGGACAATCGTCGCGGCGGAGTTCGCCGCCCTCGTGATGGTCGCCATCGGCCTCGTCCTGCTCCTCCGGCCGTTCGGCATCCTCGGTGCCGCGACGGCATTCGTGCTCGCGCAGACGAGCGGGTTCGCGGTCCTGGCGGTCGAGGTGCGCCGCCAGCTCGGCGTGGCGCCCCTCGCACTCTTTACGCCGTCGACGAGCGATATTTCCTTTGTCGCGAGGCGGCTCAAGGACATGGTCGGCCCGGGCCAGGAGCCGGGCGCGTCATGACCGCGCGCCCTCTGCCGCGCGTCGTCCTGAGCCACACGCACGACCAGGGAGTCGCCTATCGCGCGGCGCTCGCTTGCCAGCACCTCGGCCTGCCGTTCCGGCTCATCACCGGCCTCTATTATCGGCCGGGAAGGCTTCCTTACAGCCTGCTCGGCCTGCTGCCGCAACGCGCGCGCGCGCCGCTCGAGGCGAAGCTCCGGCGGCGGCGGCTCGAAGGGCTCGACGACGGCGCCGTGCTGAGCTTCGGTCTCCCCCTTGCCGAGCTCTCGATGCGACTGACCCGCAGCGACCGTCTCGCCGGTCTCTTCCACGATCGGCTGGTGTCCCGTTGGCTGCGCCGTCACGCGGCGCGCGGCGAATGGACGATCTTCCACGGCTACATCGGCCGCTGTCTCTCGAGCCTTGCCGCCGCCAAGCGCTGCGGCATGAAGGCGCTCGTCGAGGTCACCCTGCCGCCGACGAGTCTTCGCTTCGTCGCCGCGGAAGAGGAGCGCGAAGGCATTCGCCCGGGCGCCTGGCTCGACGCCGACGAGAAGGCGCAGCTCGCGGAGCTCCGCGAGGCGGACTATGTCGTGGCGCAGAATTCCTACAGCGTCTCCGAGCTGAGACGGCTCGGCGTTCCGCCCGCCCGCATTTTCCTGGTTCCGCTTGGTATCGATCTGGAGCGCTTCCGCCCAACGGCGAAGGCCGCCGGGCCGCGGCCCTTCCGCGTCCTCTTCGTGGGGCAGATCAGCATCCGCAAGGGCCTCCATCACCTGTTGCGCGCATGGCTCCGGCTCGGTCTCGAGGGTGCGGAGCTGTGGGTGGCGGGGCATGTCGTGGACGCGGCCGTCGCGGCGGAGCTCAGCCGCACGCCGGGCACCCGCTGGCTCGGCCAGGTGCCGCCGCAGAGCTTGCCGGAAATCTACCGGGACGCCGATGTCCTCGTCTGTCCTTCCCTTTCGGAGGGCGGCCCGTTCGTCGTGCTCGAGGCGCTGGCCAGCGGCCTTCCCGTGATTGCCACGGCCCACGCGCAAACCGGCCTGCGCGACGGTATCGAGGGCTTCGTCGTCCCGGTCGGCGACGTGACGGCGATCGCCGAGCGCATCCGGCGGCTTCACGATGATGCGGACTTGAGAGCGGCACTCGCGGCGAACGCGCGGCAGCGTGCACTGGGTTTCGACTGGGCCGCGCGCGAGCGGCGCATCGGCATGCTCTATCGCCAGATGCTGGAGGGCGCGGAACCGCCGGAGGGAGACTGCATCGACCTTACCGGGCGCTGAGGCAAAGGGGCGGCCTTTCTGGCACCGCAGGTGCCAGTTGTGTTAGGATTCACCGGCATTTTCCGGTGCTGAGAGTACTGCATGATTCTCGTCTTCGCGGTGGGTGCGGTCTTTCTGCTGAGCGTGTGGCTCGTCGCCATCCTGGATTGGCGGCGGATGGTCTACGGCCTGTTGCTCTTGGCACCCTTCACGGGCATCCCCATTCTGCTCTCCGGGCACAATTCGCTGACGCTCGTCCTCAAGGACGTGCTCTTCGTCGTCCCGCTCTATGTCTCGCTCTTCCTGCTCCATCCGCGCGAGGTCAAATCGGGGCACGTGCCGGGACTGCTGAGCGCGGCGCTGGGTTTCCTCGCCGTCCTCGTGCTCGGCCAGACCCTCAATCCGGGCGTAACGGTGATGCTGGCCGCATTGATCGGGGTGAAGGTGTGGCTCTTCTACCTGCCGCTCATCTACGTAATGGCCGCCATGATCCGCCGGCCGGCGGATCACATTCGCCTGCTGCGCCTGATGACGGTGCTCGCCTTGGTCCCGAGCGCCGTCGGACTCTTGCAGTGGTTTCTCTCGCTCAGCATCGGCTACCGTGAAGCCATGCAATGGTTCTACGGCGCCGCGGCCAAGGAGGCGACGCAAGGATTCAGCGAGTTCGACTACGGCGGCAAGTTCTACCGCATTCCCTCGACCTTCTCCTTCGTGACGCAATATTACGGCTTCCTCCTCTCGATGACCGTCGTGTCCTACATCGCGCGGAGGGTCGATCCATCGCGGAAGTGGCGGCGCTTCGCCGGCCTTGTCTTCTACACCGTGATCGTCGCCTCTTTTCTCGCCGGCAGCCGGCAAGCCTATCTCTTCACCCCGGTGACGGTGATCGCCCTTTATCTGCTCGATGGCCGGCTCAAGGGCGTCGCGGCCGCCATCGTCGTGATTCCGGTTCTCGTCTACGGAGCGCTCGATCTCGGCGGCGTCGATCCCCTGGAGGTGCTTGGCGTGACCGGCGAGCTCACCGGCAGATACGGCAAGGAATTCGTTCTCGAGAGTCCGGAGCGCGCCTTGGAGATAGTTCCCTTCGGCATGGGCACGGGTGCGGACACGGGCCCCGCCCGCTACGCGTTTCCCAACCAGTTCCTCCCGGCCTTCAATCTCCCGCTCAATATCGAGAGCTATTACACCAAATCGATCGTGGAGCTGGGCTTTCCGGGACTCATCGCGGTCTTCGGCATCTTCGGCACGCTGATCGCCGTGGGCCTGAGGGCACGCAGCATGTTGCGCACGCCGGAGCTCAAGACGACGGCCGCGGCCTATACGGCCTTCGTCATGATCATGGCCATCAACAGCATCAAGGGCTACGCGATCGACATCGATCCCATCAACATCTACTTCTGGATGTTCGCCGGCATCCTGTGCAAGCTGCCTTATCTCGAGGCGGCTGAGGCGGCGCGGCCGCAAAGAGCGGCAGCGCCGCTGCGCGGCGTCGCCTTCCGGCCGCGCAATGCCAGCCGGCCGGCGCTCGTGCGACGGCCGATGCCGGGACGGCTGCGCTAGATACCAGGAGCCGAGGACCTCTCCGAGCCTGCCTGCGAGACCGCCGTCAACCGCTCGTCTGCAGGAAGCGCCGCGCGCTCCCCTCCAGCACGAGGCAGGTGAGCACGCCCGTGGCATAGGCGCCGGTATCGATGCCGATGCGGTTGGGGCGCACCTGGGGCTCGGTCATGATCGTGTGGCCGTGCACCACCATCTTGCCGTGGTCGCTGGGGTCGTCGAGAAAAGGCTCGCGAATCCACAGCGTGTCCTCGTCGCGCTGCTCCTCGAGGGGGACGCCCGGGCGGATGCCGGCATGGACGAAATAATAATCGCCTTCGATATGCCAGCGCTTGAGCCCGCGCAGGAACGCGAGGTGCCGCTCCGGCAGATTGCGGCCGAGCTGCTCGCACAGATGGCTCATGCGCGTGAGGTCGGTCCCCCGCTCCAGCATGCGTACGCCGTAGCTGTAGAGCGTCGCCCCGCCGCCGTTCATGAACCAACCCGGCCCCGCCTTCGGTTGCTCAAGGAAGCGGAGCATGAATTCCTCGTGGTTCCCCATGAGGTGGACGCTCTCGAAGCCCTCGAGCGGCACGTCGAGGAGAAGGTCGATCACCTCGCGCGACTGCAGGCCGCGGTCGACATAGTCGCCGAGATAGACGACGCATCTTCGCTCGACAGCACCTTGGCTGGCGTCCTCTCTGACCTTGACGTGAAGCGTCTCGAGAAGGTCGGCGCGGCCGTGGATATCGCCGATCGCGTAGACGCGCGTGCCCCGAGGTACGCTGAATACCCTCTCGATCGGCTGCGGACGCGGACGCGACGTGAACAGGTGCTTGAGCATGCTGCTCTCTTGTAACGCGACGATGCCTCGTCCCCTCCCCGGCCGAGCGTGCCCGAGTGCTCAAAGGCGCGCCGCTCTTGTCCGGCGCCGGCCGGGCGTCCCCCTTAGGTGGGATCGGACGGCCGGAATGGCAAAGAACCTAGCGAGCGAAAACGCCGGCCTATTGCCGCGGCAACGTCGAGAACGCGGCCCAGGCGCTGCGGCCCCCCTTGTTGTCGAGGTAGTTGATGAGGGCCGCCACCACCCCCCGATCGAAGCGCGTGCCCATGCCGCGCACCAGAGACTCGGCGGCCGCGTCCATGTCGAGACCGGGGCGATTGAGCCGCGGGCTCACCATGGCGACGAAGGCATTGGCCACGGCGACCACGCGCGCCGTCGGCAGGATGGCCTCGCCCACGAGGCCGCGCGGCCGGCCCGAGCCGTCCCAGTTCTCGCGGCATTGGCGCAGGGTCTCGACCACCGGGCCGTCGAACTCGATGCCCTCGAGGAATTCGGCCGTAGCATCGAGGCTGTCGCGCACGTGCTCGATCTCCTCCTCGCTCAGGCGGCCCGCCTTGGTAAGGATGTCGGCCGGCACCAGAATCTTGCCGAGGTTCATGAGATTGCCGGCGAATTCCGCGGTCTCGACCAACGCCGGATCGAGGCCCATCTCGCTCGCGATCGCGTGCGCCACGGTGGCCACGCGCATGGAGTGATCCGCGGCATAGCGATCGCGCCGGTCGACCAGGCTGACGAGACTCTTCACCAGCTTGGCGAGCGTGCGCTCGCGTCGCTCGCGCTCGCTCACCGCGACCGTCACGTCCTGCTCGACGACGAGGACGCCGCGCGGCACGATGTCCAGCATGGTGGTGAGCGGGATATGCTCGCTTTGCAGCACGCGAAGAGTGCGTCCCGCGCCCAGGCGGTGAACGGCCGAGACCATCTTCTCGTCTTCGAGTGCCTCGCGGTTGAGCCGCTCGAGGCGCTTGGCGGCGTCGGGTCCGAGCACGGAGGCGAGCGTCTTGCCGATCATGTCGGCGGCCGGAATGCCCGCCTCCTCCGCCGACTGGCGATTGGCGAAGCGGTAGCGCGATTCCTCGTCGGCGATGAAGATCGCGTTGGGCTGACTGTCGGTCACGAGGCGCAGGAAATTGCCTTGATGCTCGAAGCGCCCCGCGAGCGCGCGATAGCGCCGAGCGGCCTCCGAGGCGCGCTGGGAGGCACCGTGGCGCCAGATGGCGATGATGCCGGCGGTAAGCAGAAGGATCGCGAGCAGGAAGACCGCAAGCAGATCGCGCGCGCGCCGATCGCTGGCGCCGAGTGCCGTGGCGCGGTCGACCTTGTAGATCAGCAGCCACGGCGTGCCCTCGATTTTCCGGCTGATGAACAGCACGGGCGTATTGCGGTAATCGCGCTTGATTTCGAAGCCGCCGGGTGCAGCGATCGCGGCGGCGGCGTCAAGATCAGGCGTATTGGTCGCGAGCGCGAACGACAAGAGAGCCTTGTTGCCCTGGAGCGGGGAGAGATAGCGGATGACCGCACCCTCCTGGCGCACGAGCACGGCCTCGGCCGTCTCGATATCGCCCGGCTGCTTCAGCTTGGGATAGAGCTCGCTGCCGACCTCCTTGATGCCGAGGACCCAGCCCACCTGCTGGTCCGCCGACGCTTCCGCCTGGATGGCATAGATGGGCACGAGGAAGCCCATGGCGGGCTGCTTGGCGGGATCGAGGAAGATATCGCGGAGCGCGTGCCGGGCCTTCTCCGCCGAGGCGACGAACTGGCGCGTGGCGAGATCGGCCGCCGGCATGCTGCGGGTCGCCACCAGCGTCTTGCCGTCGAGATCGAGCACGGCCATTCCCGCAAGCCCGGTGCGCTGCACGTCGGCGGGGACCTCGGGACCGAGCACAGGGGCCTTGAAGCCGGCGCCGTCGGCCCTCACGATGAGCATGTTCTGGAGATATTCGGCCTGGGCCTCGCCGTCCTGCACCTTGCTTATATCGCCGCCGGCAAGCTTGACCTGGGTCAAAAAAAGCCGCACGGAATCGCTGTCGGCGACATCGCTCAATTCTTGCCATTGCTGGGCGAGCCAGGCCTCCACGGCGTCCTTGCGGCTGTCGGCAACGAGGCCGAGCCGGTCCTGCCAGGTGCGCAGATCGCGCTCCCGCAAGTCATCGACGAAGCGGAAGACCTGCCAGACCCCGAGGGCGGCAACAAGCAAGATCCCCGCCGCGGTGAGAGCGACGCCGGCACTGACGCGCCAACGCTTTCCTTTCGGCTCGGAATTCAGTAAATCGGACATAGGGGCCTCGGACGCTGTCTCCACATGCCCCAGCCATAGGCGGTCTGGGTCGTGGCATAGTATGATCGGATCGGCACCGGCCGGCAGAGAAACGTTCGGCAGAAAGGTGGCCCAGGTTTAACACAAGTTTCGGGCCGCGGGAATCGCCCTCGGCCACGAGGTAGTGCGTGGAATGTCGATGATCGGCGCGTGGATCACGGCAGGCGGCCTGCGCCCGAGGCGGCGTGCAGCAGCCCCAGCCGCCGCGCTCGCTCTCCTGCTCGCCTTATCGGGGCCGTCGCGGGCCTTGGAAGGCGAAAGCCTCTTCGGCAGCATCGGCGTGCAAATGAACGCGACCAACTTGCGTCAGCTGCTGCCCCAATGGGCCGCCGTGATCGACCGCATGAACCAGACCCCCGAGCCGTTCGATAGCCGCTGCGAGGACCCCCGCTTGAGCTTCTGCGCGCTGCAGAAATGGACCCCGTTCCTCGCCGGCCTCAAGGGTCTCGACGAGATGACCCAGCTCAAGCGAATCAACGACTTCATGAACAATGTCCCTTATCTGATTGACGCCGTCTGGGAGACGCCGCTCGAATTCCTCCGCAGATTCGGGATGTGCAGGGATTATGCGGTTGCCAAGTACTGGTCGCTGCGCTACCTCGGCTGGCCGTCGGACCGCCTGCGCATCGTGGTCTTGGACATTCTCGACATGCCTGACGGCCAAACGGGGAGGCCGACCAGCCACGCCGTTCTCGTCGTCCACATCAACGGTCAGAGTCTCGTGCTCGACAATCTGCACAAAGGCTACGTCGTGGATGCGAAAAGCATCGTCGACTATCGCCCCGTATACGCGGTCACGGAGCACACCTTCTGGCTCTATCGTCGCGGATGACCCGGCCTCGCGGGGCCGCGTCATTTCGTTATCATCTTTTTACTTTCAGCGCTTATGGATGGGCAAAGCCCGGCAGCCGGAGGGCGCTTCTGCGGCGCCGCCGCTGGCACCTGCCGCGACCCAGGGAGAGCGGCGCCGCGGCGCGGATTTTGCTCGCTTGACCTTGTTGCGGGGGGACGGGCACGGTCCGCGGCGGCGCCCAAGGTGCGTACGCCCGGTGACACGCGCGGACCCCTCCCGTGCGCTCAGGGGCTCCGGCACCCCGAAGGAGAGCAAGGTAGGGTCATGCTGGGCTTTCAGGCGGCGCTCAGAACGACGGCAAGGAGACCTCTATGCTGCATTGCAGCATATGGCGTCGCGGCCGCCCTCGTCCTCGCGGCGGCACTGCCTAAAGCCGCCCGCGCCGTCGATTATCCCCAGCTTTTCGGCTCCACCGAGACCCGCATGGACAGCGCCAACGTGCGCACCATGCTGCCGCAATGGGGTGGGGTGATGGAGCGGATGAACGAGACCCCGGAGCCGTTCACCAACGTCTGCGAGAATGCCCCCCTCAACTTGTGCGAGCTCAAGCGCTGGACGCCCTTCCTCTTGAGCATCAAGACCCTCGACAAGATGAGCCAGCTCAAGCAGGTCAACGACTTCATGAACAACGTCCCCTATCTCCAGGACCTCATCTGGGAGACTCCGCTCGAGTTCCTCCATAAGCGCGGCATGTGCCGGGATTACGCAGTCGCGAAATACTGGTCGCTGCGCTTTCTCGGCTGGCCTGTTGACGAGCTGCGCATCGTCGTGCTCAAGGATCTCAACCTCAGGGTCGATCACGCCATTCTCGTCGTCTACGTCGACGGACAGGCGCTTGTTCTCGACAACCAGATCAAGAACCAGGTCGTGAACGCCAGGAGCATCGTGCACTACCGCCCCACCTATTCGATCAACGAGCGGTATTTGTGGATCCATCGCGGCTAGTGCTTTGGTCTTGTTAATGCTACTCTTTTCGACACTTGCCAGCAGCCGGGGCAGCGGCCGGACGCAAGCTCGCGGGCGCCCGCGGCAGCGGGCGCGCGAGGCCCCGGCCCGTGGCCATGGCACTCCTCAAGGAGAGATGGCGTGAGCGCGCGCGGAATGGCGATGGCATCGGACGCGCCGACGTTCTTGATGGGGGCGTTGCGCGTCGTGGACGTGGCGCTGGTCATCCTCACAGGCGCGATCGGCTACTGGCTGCGCCACGACACGTGGGATGTGCCCGGCTATTACATCATCGCCTTTCTTACAGGCGGCATCCTCACCCTCAACGTCATGCACGTCGGCAAGGTCTATACGCTCGCGAACCTCCAGCAGCTCGGCTTCCAAATCGGCCAACTTCTCGCCTGCTGGGTCGGCGTCGTGCTGACCCTTGTCGTGCTCGCCTACTTCACAAAGAGCTCGGACGAGTTCTCGCGCGTCTGGCTGGCGCTCTGGGCAGTGATGGCGTTTCTCGCCATGGTGTTCGCGCACGTCGCCGTCTACTGGCAGCTCGCGAGATGGCGCCGGCGCGGCCTGCTGCACGTGAAGATCGCGATCGTGGGCGCCACGCCGCTCGCCGCGCGTTTGCGCCGCCGCCTGCTCGCCCGCGAGGATGAGCAATACGAGTTCGTCGGCGTCTATGACGACCGCCCGCCGAAGTCGCAAGCCGGCGACGAAGAGGTGAGAGTGAATGGAACCATCGCCGACCTTCTCGCGCGCTTTCGCCAAGATCCGGTCGACGAAGTGGTGATCGCGCTTTCCTGGCACGAAAGCGAGCGCATCACCTCGCTCCTCAAGGAGCTGAAGACGCTGCCGGCGAATGTGCGGCTGTGCCCGGAGGCCGCCGGCTTCGACATACCGACGCGCGGCTTCATGACGCTCGGCGGCATCCCCATGCTGGGGGTCTTCGAGCGGCCGCTCCACGGCTGGAATCTGGTGCTCAAGTCCCTCGAGGACAGGATCATCGCCAGCATCATCCTGATCCTCGTGCTGCCGCTGATGGCGCTGATTGCGATCGCGATCAGGCTCGACAGCCCGGGACCCGTGCTCTTCGGGCAGAAGCGCTACGGCTTCAACAACAACGAATTCACCGTCTACAAGTTCCGCACCATGGTGGCAGAGGCGGCGCGCGAGAGCGACTTGCGGCAGGCGACGCGCAACGATCCGCGCATCACGCGCCTAGGCGCCCTGCTGCGGCGCACGAGCCTCGACGAGCTGCCTCAGCTCTTCAACGTGCTCAAGGGCGACATGTCCCTCGTCGGCCCGCGTCCCCACGCGGTCCAGCACAACGAGCAGTTCGCCAAGACCATCGACGACTACATCGGCCGCCACCGCGTCAAGCCCGGCATCACCGGCTGGGCGCAAGTCAACGGGCTCAGGGGCGAGACGGACAGTCTGCGCAAGATGCAGCTACGCGTGCAATGCGATCTCTATTACATCGATCATTGGTCGCTCTTCCTCGACCTCAAGATTCTCTTTCTCACCCTCTTCGTGGGCTTCGTTCATGAGAATGCCTACTAAACAAATCGCGACACCGGCCGGGGGCGACGGCCTTACTACGGCCAAGACGAGCTGGAGTACGATGCATGGTCAAGGATGAGTCGAGCGATCCCTTCCTCGAGAAGTTCTTCAGCCGCATCCACCCTTCGGTCGCCCAGAGCTTCACGCCGGCCCAACTCGCCGCGATCAAGCTGGCCTTCGGCGCCCGCACCTGGGGCTCGCNTACGATCGATATCCGCTGGTCGTTTCCCTTGCTTTGGCGTCGCTTCTACCTCGTCTTCCTGGCCGGCCGGGAGCAGCGCCCCCCCGAGCGCCGCGCCCAGGAGCGCGATCGCCACCCCTTCGCAAACCTGGGGAATGCAATCATCACCGTCATTTTTTGCCTGGTGGTGGGGATCCCGATTCTGCTATCGCTCTATCTGCTGCAAGCGGCGCTCAGCATGGGCGGCGGAGGCTCGGGCTCCTTCTTAGCGCAGCTCATGGAGCAACTGAGCCAGCTGTTCAAGTAGGCGCCCATCCGTGAGGCCACCCGCTCCCCGCATGGCGAACATACTTTTCTGGGCTCTTGTGATCACCGTTGGGCTGGCGCCGCTGCCCCTTGCCAGCAATCGGCCGTGGGCCTGGGGTCTGCTTGGCATCAGCGTCGGTATCCAGCTTGTCGCCTTTTCGCTCGCGGCCCTTTTCGACAGGAGTCTCATTCAGCTCGAATGGCGCCGCTACGG
>JGI12269J14319_10003802_pt1 | contig 14051 bp, 15 predicted proteins | sample PeaSoiSIISIP2007_FD_14319 | JGI IMG/M metagenome (IMG submission 14319) | reverse complement strand
GGCTTCCAGCCAAGCGCGGTTGGCGAAAGCCGGCGCCCCGTCGGGCGCGGCGATCCAGGCGGGGGCGGCGCGGGTGTCGATGAACGCGGCCAGTCGGGCGGCGGAGGGCAGCCGGGCGTCCGCGGCGAGCGGCGACAGGCGCAGGAACGCCAACGCCCCGATCGCGCGCCCTTCCACGCCGACGCCGCCCGACGTCGAGCGCACCTCGAACGCACAGGGCGCGCCGCTCTGGACCAGGGCGTCGATCAGCGGCGCGTGACTGGAATCGGTGCGTCGCAGGGCGGCCAGCACCGCGCCGGCGTCGCCGCCCGCCGCGCCCAACCGCTCGGCGCAGACGGCCAGGCTCTCCTCGCCCGCCACCAGCTGCGCCGCGCCATCGCCGAGCGACAGGATCGCGGTGTCGAACGCCTCGGCGGCCGCTTGGGCGGCGTGCAGGGCGCGGCCGGCCTCGGTGAGCTGCTCGCCCTGGCGGAGCGCGCCGGCGTCGGATGCGCGGCCGGAGACAAGCGCCCATAACGCCGCGCCAACGGCCAGGGCCGCCGCTCCAGCCGCGGCGGCGAGGAGCAGCGCCTGAGGATCCATCCCGTCTCGCTCGAATCAGCCCCCGCGAGCATAGGCGTTCCGTCCAGCGCCCGCATGGCGCATCATAGCCGCATGAGCGCCATCCTCTACCCCGTGGCGGCAAACGCGGAGGCGGCGCTGGCGCGGCCGAAGGGTCGGGCGGCGCGAGAGCGCGAAGCGCAGACCCTCGCCGGCGCGCCGGTGCGGTTCGTCACCGAGCCGACCGGTCCGGGCTTCGCCAGCCGCGAGGCCGCGCTGGACGCCTACCTCGGGCGACTCGATGACGCCCGGCCGGGCCATGGCGTCATCGTCGCGGCCGAAGATCGATACTGCGCCCTCGCCCCGCGAATCGAGCGCGCCGCGACGCCGGCCCCGGTCGAGCCTGCGTTCAAGGGCGGACGTCGCTGGCCGAAGACCGCGGCCGCGCGCGGCCCCACCGTGTTCCGACTGATGATCAGCTACTGGAAGCTCGGCGAGACCGAGGCGGAGATGCTGGAGGACCAGGCCAGGGCCATGCGCCGCCGCGCCGAGGCCGCCGCGCTGGACGCAAACCAGCTGCGGGCGCTGGCCCAGCAACCGCTGCGGCCGTTCAAGCCGCAACAGCCGCTCGACGCCGGCCTGTTCGAGATGCCGGCCCCCGAAGCGCCGCACATCCTGATTCCCGACGAATGAGCGTCTGGAAGGACATGCCCGCGCCGACGCTGGAGGACATCGCGGCCTTGGCCGACGCGGCGTTCGCCGAGTTGCCGGCGACGTTCCGCCGGCAGGCCGGCGAGATTGTCTTCCGCGTCGACGACTTCGCCTCGGACGAGGTGCTGGACGATCTCGGTCTGGAGGACCCGTTCGAGCTGACCGGCCTCTACCAGGGGGTCGATCTTGGCCGCCAATCGGTGCTGGATCCATCCCCCGCGCCGGCGCGGGTGTTCCTCTATCGCCGCCCGATCCTCGACGAGTGGGCCGAGCGCGGCGACGTCAGCCTGGGCGAACTGGTGACGCACGTGTTGGTGCACGAGATCGGCCACCACTTCGGCCTCTCCGACGAGGACATTCACGCGATCGAGGCCGGCGCGGACTGACTCCTCTGCCTTCCCTCGGCAGCCGCGATCAGGAAAGCTATCGCCATCACAGCTGAGCCGTGGCAGGCTCGGCGAAGATGACGGGTGCGTCACCGATCGCGCCCGCGGAGAAGAGGAAACTTCGATGCAGATCCATCCGCTGGTGGCGATCGTCACCCTCGTGGCCTTGTTGGTCTACTTCTACATGGGGCTGCGGGTCGGCCAGGGGCGCACCAAGTACAACGTCCCGGCGCCAGCGGTGACCGGCAATCCCGATTTCGAGCGGGCCTATCGCATCCAGATGAACACCCTGGAATGGCTGCCGCTGTTCCTGGTGTCGCTGTGGCTGTTCGCGATCGCCTGGGGCAGCGACCTGGTCGCGGCGGGGATTGGGCTGGTGTGGATCATCGGCCGCATCCTCTACCTCACCGGCTACTCCAAGGCGGCCGAGGCGCGCGGGCCCGGCTTCGGCATCCAGGCGCTGGCGACCGGCGTGCTGCTGTTCGGCGCCCTGGGAAAGATCATCTGGATGGTGGTTCAGAAGGGCGTCTGACGCTTATCCGGGCGTTTGTCAGCAGTCGGATAGGCCGGCTGCTAAGTCTCAGAATTAATGGAACTTTCCGGATTGTGACGGCATTGATTCGTCTTCTAACGTCGCCGTGGGCGATTCGGAGGGCAACATGGCTGAGGGCGAACTGTCGCGCCAACTGCGCGGCCAGAGGCTGACCACCACCGAGGTGATCTTCTACATGCCGGACCATCCGGCGCTGCTGCAGCGGTTCATGTGGCAGACGCTGGACCTGCCGCCGGACTTCCCCCGCGTCTACCGGTTCCTCGACTTCTGGCGGCGCGAGATCGATGCGGTGATCCACTCGGTGACCTGTTCGGCCGTCGGCCTGGTCGCTCCGGCCAAGCTCAACGTCGGCCGCGAGATCGGCACGCTGCACTGATCCGACGAAGCCAGTTTCGCTGACGGGTGCTTCGCTGTAGATTCGCCGCGGCCGGCGAGTTAGGATTTGGACGTCGATGAAAGCACCCGCCATCGTTGTCGCCGCGCTCCTCGTGCTTGGCCTAGCGGCCTGCGAGACGGCGACCCCTTACCAGCCCCTGGCGCGCGGCACGGTCGTTTCCGGCGGCTACAGCGACCAGATGTTGGACGACACCCACTTCCGCGTCACCTTCAGCGGCAACGACACGACGCCGCGCGAGCAGGTCGAGTCCTATCTGCTCTACCGCGCCGCTGAACTGACGTCCTCAAAGGGCTTCGACTGGTTCGAGATGGTCGACCGCCACACCCAGAACACCGGCGAGAGCTTCGTCGAGCCCTACGGCCCCTGGGGCTATTGGAGTCCGACCTGGCGCTTCCGCGGTCGCCGCGGTTGGTTCTACGGTGGCGGCTTCGGTTACTGGGGCGATCCTTGGGGCCCCTACGGCGACCTCGACACCATCAACCGCTACAGCGCCTCGGCCGAGGTGGTGATAGGCCATGGACCCAAGCCCGGCAACGACCCGCGCGCCTTCGACGCCCACGAGGTGATGCAGAACCTGGGCCCGAAGATCGTGCGCCCAGGCGAGGCGCCCGCGCATTCCTGAACCTGGGGCGCTACGGCGCCTTGGTGTGGAAGGTGAGGTCGACGTCGACCTTCTGGTCGAACACATCGGTCGGGCCATTCGAGGTGAGCCGCCCGGAGAGTTGGCCGTTCGCGCTGCTGAAATCCTTCACCGTAAGCACGCCGGAAATCGAGATCGACCCGCTCGGACTCTGCAGGCCCGAGTGTACCACGTCGACGCCGATCACCGTGCCGTCCGGCTCGATCTTCGCCACGATGGCGTCGCCGAACTTGTTGAACACGGCGTCGAAGGCGGCCTTGTCATCGCCGCCCTGATCCTTGGCGGTGAACACCAGCGCGACGATCGGCTTGCCGTCGAATGGATCGTCCTTGTGCGCGGTCACCTGGGTGAGCGTGGCCTGCTTACCGTTGCCGGTATAGGTGCCCGAGACCGCCGGGCCTGTGTCGGCGGCCGCAGCGGCTGGCGGTGGCGCCGGCGGCGACGCGAGGGCGGCCTGAGGCGCAGGGACAGCGTTCGTATTCTGGGCGACTGGCGCCTTGGAGCAGGCCGCGACCAGCAGCACGCTGGCCAAGCAGACGAGCGTCTTGCGCATTGTGATTTCCCCCCGTCGCCGCGAGGGCGACGGCGCGATGCGTAACATGCGCGGCCGCAAATGGCGAAGCGCGGGTCAGTATCGCGGCGACGACCGCGCGACCGGGCCATCCCCGGTGAGGCTCAGATGGGTCAGGGTCTGCTCGTCGTGGTTCATGCGCCACGACAGCAGCTTCTGCGCGTACGCCAGCACCAGCGGCGCATAGGCGGGATCGGCGGCGAGGTTGCGCGTCTCGCCGGGGTCGGCCGTCAGGTCGAAGAACAGCGGCGGCAGCGCGGTGAAGTGGACGTATTTGTAGCGCTCCCCGCGAACCACGTTCAGCGCGCACTGGTGCAGGGTGAGGCTCAGCGTGCGCTCGACGCTGTCGTCCAGCGGGTTGCGGAAATCGAACTCCCAGTGCGCCTCGTCACGCCAGGCCGGCGGTGTTTCGCCCGACAGGAAGGGCGCGAGGCTGCGGCCATCGCATTGCGCCGGGACCCGCGCGCCGATGGCTTCCAGCAGCGTCGGCATGATGTCGACGTTCTCGGTGAAAGCGTCCACGCGGTCGCCGCGCGCGCCCCCCGGCCTCGGGTCCCGGACGATCAGAGGGATGTGATAGGAGCCGTCGAAATAGCCGCCCTTGCCGATCAGCCAGTGGTCGCCGAGCTCTTCGCCGTGATCGGAGGTGAAGATGACAAGGGTGCGCTCGGCCAGCCCGCTCGCGTCCAGGAACGCCATCAGCCGGCCGATCTCGGCGTCCACCCGGGTCATCAGGCCGAAGTAGACCGCCTTCAGCCGCCGCAGCCGCGCTTCCTGCTCGGTGGCGCGGTGCTGGCGGTGCGAGAGCCGCCAGGCCAGCCACGGATGCTGCAGCCCCTCGGCCTCGGCGGTCGCGTCGCGGCGGAACGGCGGGACCTGCGCCGGGTCATAGAGGGCGTTGTAGGGCTCGGGCGCGACGAACGGCGGGTGCGGGCGCAGCAGCGACAGGTGGGCGACGAACGGCCCCTTCGCGCCCTTCAGATAGTCGATCAGCTGGCCGGTGAGGAAGGCGACGTCGTCGACCTCGGCCGGGAACGCCAGCGGGCGCGGCGCCGGGGCGCCGTCCTCCCACTCCGGCCCAGGCTTGCGCCAGCCGTAGGCGTCGGCGGCGTTCGCCGGCGGTTCGAAGCCCTTGGCGCGCAGCCAGTCGGTCCAGGGCGTCGGGTTGCCGTCGAGGTGCACGATCGGCCGGATGCCCGGCAGCGGCCCCTCGTAGGTGCGCAGCCAAGGACTGTCGTCCGGCTCGCCGCGCGGGTCGCGGCTGGTGTCGGTGTAGCCGAACAGCACCGGGTCGTAGCCAAGCGCGGCCGCCTCCAGCGCCCAGTTGGTGTGGCGCGCGTCGAGCGGCGTGCCGTTGGTGCCCGAGCGGTGGTTCTGCAGGTACATGCCGGTGTGCAGCGAAGCCCGACTGGGTCCGCACGGCGCGGCGTTGGCGTAGTGGCGCTGGAACAGCACGCCCTGGGCGGCCAGCGCGTCGAGGTTCGGTGTCTTCACCATCAGGTGGCCGAGCGCTGAGAGACAGTCCCCCCGCCACTGGTCGGCGGTGATGAAGAGCACGTTCAGCGGCGCGGCCATGGGTCCACCTTACCTGCAATCTTCCCCGCGCAAGCGGCCAAGGTCCAAGGCAAAAGATTGAACCACGGAAAACACGGAAAGCACGGAAATCAGGGCCACGGGCCGGCTTCGATGTCGGTGGCCCCTTCCGTGTTTTCCGTGTTTTCCGTGGCCAATCCTTGATCCCCGCTTGCGCGGGGAAGTGCGGAACCCTACCGCGGCGCCATCCGGATCGCGCCGTCGAGGCGGACGTCCTCGCCGTTGAAGTAGCCGTTCTGGATCATCTCCATCGCCAGCGAGGCGTACTCCTCCGGCCTGCCGAGGCGCTTGGGATAGGGCACCTGGGCGCCCAGCGCGTCGCGCACCTGCTGCGGCGCGCCGGCCAGCAGCGGGGTGTCGAAGATGCCGGGCAGGATGGTGTTGCAGCGGATGCCTTCCGGCGAAAGGTCGCGCGCCACCACCAGGGTCAGGCCGACGACGCCGGCCTTGGAGGCGGTGTAGGCCGCCTGGCCGATCTGGCCGTCCTCGGCCGCGACCGAGGCGGTGTTGACGATCGCGCCGCGGTCGCCGTCTTCCTGCGGCGGCAGGCTCATCATCCCCGCGGCGCTCTTGGCGATGCAGCGGAAGGTGCCGACCAGGTTGATCTGGATGATCAGGTTGAACTGCTCGGTCGGGAAGCTCTTGATCTCGCCGGTCTGGCGATCGCGGCTGGCGGTGCGCGCGGCGTTGCCGGTGCCGGCGCAGTTGACCAGGATCCGCTCCTGGCCGTTGGCCGCGCGGGCCTTGGCGAAGGCCGCGTCGACCTCCTCCTCGGAGGTCACGTTGCAGGCGCAGAACACGCCGCCGCCGATCTCCTTGAACAGCGCCTCGGCTTTCTCCTGCTGCCGCTCGAGATCGAAGACGCCGATCTTGACGCCCTTCTCGGCGAGCCGGCGCACGGTGGCCGCGCCAAGGCCGGAGGCGCCGCCGGTGACGATGGCGGTGACGGAGGAATCGAGCTTCATGGTTTTCGCGGCCCCTTGCCGATGACTGAGCTTTGGCAAGCGTTTAGCCCCGGCGAGGGCGGGCTGGAAGCGTCACGCCACGTCAATAGTAATAGAAGTTGAACCGCGGAGATCGCAGAGAACGCGGAGCGTTCAGAGCCTGGCCGGGTCTGCTTCGCATTCTCTGCGATCTCCGCGGTTAAGTTGGCCCTCGCCAAGAGCCCGCGGCGATCGCCAGGAAGAGGATGAATCCGGCGAACGTGTTGGTCTTGAACAGCGCCAGCGCGCCCGTCGGGTCGTCGAGTTTCAGCCGCAGGGGCTGGCGCAGGAGGGTGAGCGCGTAGAGCGCGGCGAGAGGCCAGAACAGCGGACCCAACCTGCCGACCCACCCGGCGACAGCGACGAGCGCGATCGAGACGACGTAGAAGCCGAACACCGCCTTGGGCGCGCTTGCACCGAGGCGGCGTGCGGACGATTTCACGCCAGCGAGAGCGTCATCCTCCAGGTCCTGCACGGCGTAGATCGTGTCGTAGCCGAGGGTCCAGAACACGGCGCCCGCATATGCAAGCAGCGGCGGACGGATATCGACGTCCACTATCCACCCCGCCTGGGCCCACGGCATGGCTAATACGGCGGGAGCAGCGAACGTGGCGGCGTAGCCCAAGAGAACGCCCCAGTTGAACGTCAGGCCAAGCCAGGCCTGCGGCCACCAGGTGATGCGCTTCATGAACGGGTAGGCGGCCACCAGCGCCAGTGAGATGACGCCGAGCACGACGGCGAAGATGTTGAGGCTGAGCAGGATGACCAAGCTCGCCAGCGAGCAGCCGACCACGAACGCCCACGCGGCCCTGACGCTGATCTGTCCCGAGGCGACCGGGCGCGCGGCCGTGCGGGCGACCTTGGCGTCGATGTCGCGGTCGACGATGTCGTTGTAGGCGCAGCCGGCGGAGCGCATCAGCGTCGCGCCGAGCAAGAACAGCAGCAGCAGGACCGGGTCGGGTGGGCGGTGGCCGATTGCGTCCGCCAGCGCGATCCCCTGCCAGCCCGGCAGCATCAGCAGCCAGATCCCTGTAGGGCGATCGAAGCGGCCGAGCTTCAGCCACGGCCGCAACGCTGGCGGCGCGTGGCGGTCGACCCAGTTGGCCGGCGCGGCGTCGGGGAGGACCGTGGTCATGGCGTCAGCCTAGGCCACCGGGTGCGGCCCAAATGCAACCCCACCGAACCGCGTTCTCGCCGATCTTGACGACAAGCCGACACCGCGCCTACCAAAGCATCCTCGGTCACAGCTCAAGTTCAGGAAGGAGGGTCGCCGACATGCGTTTTGTTCGTCTGATCGCCCTCCCGCGGAAGCCCAAGGCGCCCGGCGCCGCCGCCCGCTCCTCCGACCGGCTCTGACCTAGGAAGTCNCTTCCCGGTCGGCGCCCGCCCTCCGACCGAAGGACTTCTCCCTTGTCACGCCCCGACCANCTCCCGATCGCTCCCGCCGGCATTTTGCGCCCGGCGATGAGAGGCTTTGGCCGCAGAATACCGCAGGCTTCGCGATGACCGTCACCCACAACGAAGACGAGGCAGCCGTCCGTCCCCGCACGATCGAAGACGCAACCGGCGCCGCGCCGGCCACGNCCTCGATGGAGCAGTACGAGGACGACGAGGCGCACCGCGAGCGGGTGCTCAGCAACGGGCAGGTGCTGCGGTTCATCGCCGGCTTNTGGGGGCGCAGGCGCTGGATGGTCGCGGCGACGATCACCACGTCGCTCGCCGCCATCGGCTTCGAGACCTGGACGCCGCGCGCCACCCAGAACCTGATCAACATCGCCGCGGCCGGCCCGATCAAGCCCGACGTGATCTGGCCGGCCTGGGCGGTGCTGGTCGGCGTCTACCTGGGCGCGTCGCTGATCCGCAACATCGGCTTCCGCCTGTTCTGGAACCCGATGGCCGCGCGCAACATGGAGGAGATGACCAACGAGGGGTTCCGCCGCGTGCAGAGCTTCTCGGCCGACTGGCACGGCGACACCTTCGCCGGCGCCACCGTGCGGCGGCTGTCGCGGGCGATGTGGGGCTACGACGTGGCCTCGGACTCAGTGATCATGTGGGTAGGCCCGGCGCTGATCGTGCTGCTGGCGCTGTCGGTGTCGCTGATGCTGCGCCTGCCGCTGATCGGCGCCTTCTCGCTGGCGATGGTGGTGGTCTACATCGGCGCGACCATCGCCTTCTCCACCTTCTACGTGCAGTCGGCCAATCGCCGCTCGGTGGCGATGGATTCGCGCATCGGCGGGGCGCTGTCGGACGCGATCTCGTCCAACCCGACGGTGAAGGGCTTCGGCGCCGAGGCGCGCGAGGAGGCGCGGATCGGCCTCGTCACCCGCGACTGGCGCAAGACGACGCTGATCACCTGGAACCGCTACATGACCGTGTGGCTGTGCCAGAATCTGCTGCTGGCCACCCTGCAGGCGGGCCTGACGGCGCTGGTGGTGGCGAGCGCGCTGCAGGGCAAGGCCACGCCCGGCGACGTCGCCTTCGTCATCACCACCTTCCTGATCATGAGCGGCTATTTGCGCAACATGGGCGACAACATCCGCATGCTGCAGCGGGGCCTCGCCGACGTCGAGGACGTGGCCCGCTATGCGCGGATGGCGCCCGACGTGGTCGACGCGCCGGCCGCCGCGCCATTCCTGCCTGGCCTTGGCGAGGTCAGGCTTCAGGGCGTCAGCTTCCGCTACAAGTCCGCCGACCGGCCGATCTACCAGGACTTCTCGCTGACGATCCGTCCTGGGGAGCGGGTGGCGCTGGTGGGACCGACGGGGTCTGGGAAGTCGACGTTCGTGAAGCTGCTGCAGCGGCTCTACGACGTGCAGGGCGGGCGCATCCTGATCGACGACCAGGACATCGCGCGGGTGAAGCAGGTGGACCTGCGCCGGGCGATCGCGGTGGTGCCGCAGGACCCGGCGCTGTTCCACCGCACCATCGCCGAGAACATCGGCTACGCCCGGCCGGACGCGACGGTGGAGGAGATCCAGCTGGCGGCCAAGCGGGCCAGAGCCCACGACTTCATCGCCTCGCTGCCGAAGGGCTACGACACCCTGGTCGGCGAGCGCGGGGTGAAGCTCTCGGGCGGGGAGCGGCAGCGGGTGGCGATCGCAAGAGCCTTCCTGGCCGACGCGCCGATCCTGGTGCTGGACGAGGCCACCTCCTCGCTCGACGTGGAGACCGAAGTGCAGGTGCAGGCGGCGACCGAGGAGCTGATGGCGGGGCGCACCACCATCGTCATCGCCCACCGGCTGTCGACCATCCGCGGGGCGGACCGGATCCTGGTGTTCGAGGGCGGGCGCATCGTCGAGGAAGGCCGCCACGGCGAGCTGGTGGCCAAGGGCGGCGCCTACGCGCGGCTGCACGCGGTGACCCAGGGGGCTTAGGGGGGCGTCTTGCCGCCGCTCAGCCGCCGGCCGCGGCGTCCATGATCTTCGCCAGCGTCACATCCAGCTCGGTCACGCCGCCCGCGTCATGGGTGGCGAGCAGCACCTCGACGCGGGAGTAGACGTTGAACCACTCCGGATGGTGGTCGAGCTTTTCGGCGGCCAGGGCGACGCGGGTCATCCAGCCGAACGCGGCGTTGAAGTCGGCGAATTTGTAGGTCTTGGTGATCGCGTCGCGCCCCTCGGCGGCGGACCAGCCGGTCAGTTGCGCGAGCGCGGCCACCGCGCCGATCTTGGCCGGGCGGCTCATGCGGCCACCGCCTCTGGGAAGGTGAGGCCCGTGGCGGCGGCGAGATCGTCCAGCGCCTGGGCCTCGGTCACCACCTTGATCGCCTTCATGCCGAGTTCCGCCGCCGGCTTGCAGTTGACGCCCAGGTCGTCGAGGTAAACGCACGCCGCCGGTTCGGACCCGATCAGTTCGCAGGCCATCCGGTAGATGCGCGGGTCGGGCTTGCGGACCCCCGACTTCGAACTTTCGATCACGCAGTCGAACATGGCCATGATCGCCGCGGTGCGCGAGGCGCCGGCCTCGGAGCTGGCCATGCTCGGTCCATGACCCTGGGCCATGTTGTTGGTGATGCAGCCGACCTTGAAGTGCTGCTTGCACAGCTTCAGCGCCTCGACCATGCGCGGCCGCACGTCGCCGGACAGCAGCGGCAGCACCTCGGCCCCGCGCACCGGGTGGCCGAGTGCGGTCGATTCCTCGAGGAACTTCATGTCGAAGCCGTCGCGGTCGATCTCGGCGCGCTCAAACAGCGCCCAGGCGTTCCCGTGCGGATTGGTGGCGTTGACGGTGCGGATCAGGTCCTTGGGAATGCCCTTGGACGCCTCGTAGCGATTGAACGCCTCGAACGGCGAGGTGGTGAAGACGCCGCCGAAATCCCACAGCACTGCCTCGATCGCCACGCGCAAGATCTCCGATGCGGAAAGCCGCGCGACGCTAGAGACGCCGGCCGGCGTCCGCAAGTGCGCGGGACGGCTGCCGACGACACAACCGCCATGCGCCCCGCGCCCGCCGGGTAAAACGCCTTTCTTCGTGTCAGGGGCGAATGGGTGGGCGGCGGGGCGCGGAAGGTGGTTAACTTCGGATGAACCTTGCGGTCCGCTTCACGAGCAGAGATTTGGTCATGCGTCTGAGCTTCGCCGTCCCGGCCCTCGCCGGCCTGCTTTTCGGATGGGCCGCGCTCGCCCAGGCCGCCGACGCGCCACCGGCCGCGCCGATCTTCTACTGCCCGACGCCGGGCAAACCCGGGCCAGCGCCGGCGGCGACCCCGGCCAGGGCCGCGGCGCACGGCGCCCACGTCATCCATGCCAGCGGCCATCGCCGCGAGGGCTGTCCGACCCTGCGCGTCGCCGCCGAGCACCATCGGTGGCGCGGCCGTGAACACGGCCCGAGAGTTGTGGCGAGCGACGACGTTTCCGCCAGCCAGGCGTTCATCTACCGCTACGAGCGCGCGCTGCATGGCCTTGATGCTCGGGCCGCCGATGAGGCCTGGGCCGACGGCCGCCATCCCTGCCCGCCGCACGCCGACCACTGCCCCGGCGCGTGGCGTCACGAGGGCCCGCCGATGGAGCAGGGCCCGGTCCTGGCGCAGCGCGAGATCGCGCCGCCGTGCCCGCACCACTGCCCGGGGCCGGAAGGCTGGCGCCGCGGCGACGACCACGTCTTCGCCGAGCGCGCGCCGGTCCCGCCAGTCGAGGCGCGGCCGCTGCCGCCACTGCCCGAGCCCGCCGCACCGCGCATCGTGGAGCGCCATCTCGCGCCCCCCGCCGCCGCGCCGGCGGAGCGCCCTTCGGTCCACGCCTATGCCTGGCAGGACGGTCAGACCGGCCGCGTTTACGTCGAGCGCGACGAGCAGACCGAGCGCGCCGGCGGCTGGCGCTACAGCGAGCAGGACGGCCACGGCCACTACCAGCACTGGGGCGACCACTTCGCCGGCGATCCCGACTGGGACGCCCATGGCGAAGTTCGTCATGACGACGGGCGCTATGACGACGGGCGCTATGACGACGGCCAGGGCGAGCGGCATCGGGCGGAAGGGCCGCGCTATCGCTGCCCGCCGCCGGTTCCGGCCAGCTCGTGCAGCGCCGGACCGGATGCGCCCGTGCGTCATTCCGACGTCGCCGTGGCCGGCCGCGACGCCGCCGGCTACCTGACCTGGCCCGGCAAGACCGAGTAGCGCCTCAGGCGCCGCCGCACATGTGCTCGGAGTCGGGGGCGGACCAGGCGCCGAGCGTGCGCAGGTTGGCCACCGCGTAGGTCTTGCCGCGGTCGTCGCCGGGCGGGCAGTCGCTGGGGAGCGCGACTAGGCAGACCAACGCCGGATCGCCCAGCCGCGAGGCATCCGCCGCGGGGATCTGGTCGTAGGAGACCTGCGCCGCGCCGTTCGCCTCTCGAAGGTCGCTGCCGCTGCCGGGCGTGCCGTCGAGCCGGGTGGCCACCTGCGTCACGGTCGACACCGAGCAAGCGCCGACGCGTGAGGGCAGCGCCGGCGAGAGCCGCAGGCCCGAGCGCAGCCAGCCGAGCTCGTCGGTCATCAGCAGGCGCAGGCAGGTGCGGTCCTTGCCGCAGCCGACGTTGCGCGCCTTCAGCCAGCCGCGCTGGATCTGCCGGATCGACGGCTCCTGCGCCAGCCGCTGGGCGTAGGCGACGCCGATCGCGCTATCGAGCGAAGAGAGCTGCGGATCGCCGCAGATGGCGAACTCGCTCGGCGCCGCGGCCTGGTTGCAGTTGAACGACGCCGCGCGCGCGGCGCTGTGGGGTGTCGAACTGGCAACGGAGATCAGCGCGCCGGCCGCAAGCAATGCCGGGACCGCCGCCAAGGATCGGGTGCGCATATCGTGAGGCTCCAACTCCCCTCCCCCATAGCGGGGAGGGTCGGGGGTGGGGGTGCGAGCGTCAGCGTCAGCCAGTTGGGGCGCTAAGACAATCCCCAAGCCAGGTGAGGGGAATCCGGGTGGCGCATTCCCACCCATCACGGCATTGTCCGCCGCCATGGCGCTGATCCTCAACATCCTGTGGTTCATCTTCGGCGGCTTCATCTCCGGGCTGGCCTGGCTGCTGGCGGGCGTGCTGCTGGGGATCACCATCGTCGGTCTGCCGTGGAGCGCCGCGGCGTTTCGGATCGCGGGGTTCTCGTTCGCCCCGTTCGGCCGCCACGTCGTGCCGCGCCAGGCGCTGAACGGTCGCGGCGATGTTGGGACCGGGCCGATCGGCTTTCTCGGCAACGTGATCTGGGTGCTGCTGGCCGGCTGGTGGCTGGCGTTGCACCACGTGGTGCTGGGCATCGGCGTGATGGTGACCATCATCGGCATTCCGTTCGGCCTGCAGCACCTGAAGCTGGCGCTGATCTCGTTCGCGCCGATCGGCCAGGAAGTTGTCGAAGGCTAGGGGCGGAGGGTTGAGATGGCGAACTGGCGTTACACCCACGGCCTGCACGAGCTTGGCAACGGCGGCTGGGCCTGGCTGCAGCCGGACGGCGGCTGGGGCTGGAGCAACGCCGGCCTGATCGAGAGCGACGGCGAGGCGCTGCTGGTCGACACCCTGATGGGGGTCGGCCTGACCAAGGACATGCTGGCGGCGATGCGCGCCTCGGTGCCGGCCGCGGCGAACATCGGCCAGCTCGTCAATACCCACTCCAACGTCGACCACACGCTGGGCAACCAGGTGATGGCGGGCGCCGAGATCATCGCCGCCGAGGCCACCGCCAAGGCCATCGCGGCGTTCGATCCGGCCTCGCTCGCCGATGTCGCGGCCTGGGAGCAGCGCGGCGAGGCCGGCGACTTCTTCCTGGAGACCATGGGACGGCGGTTCGACTTCACCGGCGTCGTCACCACTGCCCCAACCCGCACCTTCGAGCATGATCTGACCCTGCAGGTGGGGTCCAAGACCGTGCAGCTGACCAATCTCGGCCCCGCCCACACCGAGGCCGACACCATTGTGCACGTGCCGGCGGACAAGGTGGTGTTCACCGGCGACCTGCTGTTCAACGAGGGTCATCCGATCGTCTGGGACGGCCCGATCAGCAACTGGATCGCCGCCTGCGACCACATCGCGGCGCTGGACGTCGAGACCGTGGTGCCCGGCCACGGTGCGATCGCCGACAAGCAGGCGGTCCGCAACCTGAAGGGCTACTTCGAGTTCGTGCTGCGCGAGGCCAAGACCCGACTCGAAGCCGGCATGGGCTGGGAAGAAGCCGGCAATGACATCGCGCTCGACGGCTTCCGCGGCTGGGGCGAGGCC
>JGI12269J14319_10003798_pt1 | contig 14063 bp, 9 predicted proteins | sample PeaSoiSIISIP2007_FD_14319 | JGI IMG/M metagenome (IMG submission 14319) | reverse complement strand
CCGTGGCTCTCCGCCCTTCCTACCATGAAAATAACCTGGCGGTGGCCGCGGGCGGTATGGCTGGCACACGATCAGGCGGCCTTCGGAGCGATCTGCACGTCATATCCCATCTGGCGCAACCGACGGACCAGATTGCCGGCAGTGCGATGGGTATTGAGCTGATCGAGGTATCCCTCGCCGAGTTCCTTGTAGTCGCTGCCGGTGACCATCATACGATAGGCAGTGACAAGTATCTTGTGGCCGATGGCAACCGCGGCCCGCATGGCGCCGCGACGGGCCTTCAGGCGACGGTATTTGTCGGCGAGATAGGTTCCTTTGGTCTTGCCGGCGGCGTTGGCGGCCATCACCAGCGCCGTCTTGAGGTGGACGTTGCCCTTGCGGGTCCTGCCGCCGCGCTGCTTGCCGGCACTTTCGTAGCTGCCCGGGCACATGGTGGCCCAGGAGGCGAGATGCTCGGCGCTGTGGAACGCGCTCATGTCCACGCCGATCTCGGCAATGATCGTCGCGGCGATCACCCAATCGACGCCCGGGATCTGCCGCAGCAGGCGCATCTCTCGGCTGTATGGAGCGAGCTTCTCGCGCAGTCGCCTGTCGAGTTCCGCCACGTCGGCCTCCATCGCCTCGATCCGACGCATCTGAACGCCAAGCAGAAAGCGATGGTGCTCTTCCAGCCGGCCGGTCAGCGCCCGCTGCAACTCGGGCAGCTTGCGCCGCAGCCGCCGGCGCGCCAGTTGCGCCATCTCGGCGGGCGACTGCTTGCCCTCGACGAGGGCCTGCAGCATCGCCCAGCCGGACACGCCGAACACGTCGCTGGCTACGCTGGACAGTTTGATGTTGGCGCTCTCCAGCAGCTTGAGCAGCCGGTTGCGCTCTGCCGAGGTGGCCTGCACCAGTTTGCAGCGGTAGCGGGTCAGGTCGCGCAGCTCGCGGATCGGCCGGGGTGGCACGAAACTCTTGGCGATCAGGCCGTGACGGGCCAGATCGCTGATCCAGTCGCAGTCTTTCACGTCGGTCTTGCGGCCCGGCACGTTCTTGATGTGATGGGCGTTGCCGACCACCATCTCGAAGTGGTCCTCCAGCACGGCATGGACCGGCTTCCAGTAGACGCCGGTGCTCTCCATCGCCACCAGCGCGCAGCCGTTGGCCGTCAGCCAATCCCGCAGATCCTCGAGATCGGGCAGGGTTGCGCCGAAGGTGCGGACCTCCTTGGTGGGCCTGGCGTCCGCGGCGCCAACATTCAGGCAGGCCACGACGGTTGCCTGGTGCACATCCAGGCCGGCACAACGTTCTACGATGGCATCCATCATCTCCTCCATGACAAGGGACAGACAGGCCGATCGTTACGCCGCGCGGTTTATTCAGTCTCTACCATGCGTGCTCGCCATTGCTGGCGGCGACAAAGGGCAATACCCTTCAGGCGGCGCGGGTCAAACTCCGTGTCGGGGACGGCAATGCCACCGTGGAAGCTTGCGACCTCGAACGATCGCAGGCGGAAACTACATGGGTCGGCCCGCGCCGCCACTACCACGCACCCGGACCGCTCCGGGCCATTTTCAGCCATGGCGGTGCGGCCGCGGCCGCTGGCTAACTCCGTGTTGAAAATGCCTTGCGGTATCGCGTGCCAGCACCGGCGATGCGGGAGGACAGGCTGCACCGCCGGCCCGGCCAATGCGATGCTCCTGGCGGTGGTCCGTTGCGCTACGCCGTTGCGGAAGTTGATGGACCACGGCGCCAACGTGCTGCACAGTAGTTGTATCGGGCGAGTAGTGAAGCGCGCATGGCGGACGTCGTCTTCAAGGTGATGGTGTCCAGCAACTTCCAGGAGTTGCAGCAGGAGCGTGCGGCCGTCCGCGACGCCATCCTGGGTCAGGGCATGCTGCCACTGATGATGGAGACCGACTCCGCAATCCCGGACCGCGGCATCATCACCAACTCGCTGAAAATGGTGGACGAGGCCGATGGCTACGTCGTGCTGATCAGCAACTATCGTTACGGCCGCATCTGCGACGACCCCGAGCGGAACTCAAAGGAATTCTCCACGACCGAGCTGGAATTCGATCACGCCGAGAAGCGCGGCCTACCGGTCTGCGTGTATTTGATGGACGAGGCCTTGCCCGCCCCGATCCCGCCGGCGCAGGTCCAGGCGGAGGCCGCGACCGCGCCTCGATTGCAGGCATTCCGCGAGCGCGCCTCGCATCACAGTCGCATCACCGCAACCTTCACGTCGTCCGCGGACCTGAAGGCCAAGGTGACCCAGACGCTCGCAGCATTGAAGGCAGAACGCGCGGGCCAGGGGGGGCCGGAAGAGCATGCAAAGTCACCTGCGCCAGCCAGCACACTCCCGGCCCCGCCCGCTTTCGTCGCCCTGCCTCCCTACGTGCCCGGCCACGCCTTCAAGGGCCGCGCCGAGGAACTGGCGATCCTGCGCGAATGGGCCACCTCGCCCGAGCCGGTGCTATTGTTCGAAGCGATCGGCGGCATGGGCAAGAGCACGGTGACCTGGGAATGGGTCACCAACCACGCCGTTACCGACCGCTCCGATTGGGCCGGCCGCCTGTGGTACAGCTTCTACGAGCGCGGCGCCGACATGCGCGACTTCAAGGTCACCGCGCTCGCCTACATGACCAACCAACCGCCGGAGACGTTCCGCGTCCGCCCCGAGGCCGAACTGACCCGCGACCTGCTCGAGCGCCTCGGCCGGGCGCCCTGGCTGCTGGTGCTGGACGGGCTGGAGCGGGTGCTGGCCGCCTATCACCGCGCCGACGCCGCGCAACTGCGCGACGAGGACGTCCGGCGGGAGGCCAACACCGGCCTGGCCGGCCGCCAGCCGCAGGACTGCATCCGGCCGGACGACCACGACCTGCTGTTCCACCTCGCCGCCGCAGCGCCATCGAAGCTGCTGATCTCCTCGCGCCTGATGCCGCGCGCTTTGCTGAACGCCTCCAGCGCGCCGTTGCCGGGCGTGCGCCACGTCATGCTGCACGGGCTGGCGCCGGAGGATGCCGAGGCGATGCTGACCGGAAACGGCATCCACGGCGACAGTGAGCATATGCGGCGCTACCTGAAGCAGGCGTTCGATTGCCACCCGCTGGTAGTCGGCTTCGTCGCCGGGCTGGTGCGCAAGTCCCCCTGGGCGCGGATGGATTTCGACCGCTGGGTGGACGACCCGCGCGGCGGCGCGGCGGTCAACCTGGCCGATCCCGACCTGCGGCGGCGCCAGACCAACATCCTGAAGCTGGCGTTCGATGCGGTGGAGCCGCGGGCGCGCGAGTTGCTGGCGCGGCTGGGCATACTCTCCAACGCCGCGCCGTTCGACGTGGTGCAGGCGCTGAACCCCGCGCGCCCTGACCCGCCGAAGGAGGTGGAGAAGCCGACGCCGCCTGATCAGAATGGGTGGCTCAACCTCCTGCAACGGCGGTTGCGCGACGCCAAGGAGGAGGCCCGGGCGGACCTTCAACTCCGCATCATCGAGCATCGGAAAAACCTGGATCAACAATATGAAGCCAACCGCCGCGCCTATGCGGCATATCAGGCGACGCTCGACGCGTGGCGCCATTCCCCGGCACTGCGCGAGGCGTCGCGCTGGCTGGACTCGACGCTGGCCGATCTTGAAGCGCGCGGCCTGCTGCAATGGGACCGGTCCGCCGGAAGCTTCGATCTGCACCCCGTGGTGCGTGGCTATGCGATCGGCGCGCTGAGCCGGGAGGTGCGCGGCCAGGCGGGCCAGCGCGTTGCCGACCTTTTCGCCTCCCGCGCCGAGCCTGACTACGACAAGGTGGCGTCCCCGCGGGAGCTGGCGGATCGCATCCAGGTGGCGCAGGCGCTCAGCCTCGCCGGCAGGACGCGCCAGGCCTGGGCCGTACTGTGGCCCGGGGCACTGACCGCATTGTACCGCCTGGAATGCTACCATGAAACCTTGGCCTTGCTGCAGCCGCTGTTCCCGGACGGTTGGTCGTCGCCACCGTCGGGCGTGGATGATGCTGGGTTCATCGCGAGTCATGCCGCGTTGGCGCTCAGGGCCATAGGCAGGGCACAGGAGGAGGAGGCGCAAGATGTCTTCTCCATCCGTAACGCCATCACCAAGGGCCTCAGCGCGAACCTAGGCGTCAGGGTTCACAACCACTACCTTATCCTGCGTGGCCGCAACGAACTCGCCCGGGCGGCGCGCGTCCTCACACTAGCCCGCGAGGTCGCCGCGGCGCTTGGCGAGGACCAACAGACACTCTGGTCCGACGTTTGCACGGTAATGGATGGCACGGATCAGGGGCAACCCGGCGAGGCGCGCCGGCTGTGGGCGGACATGGCCGGCCAGCCGGCATGGCAGCGCCGCGAAGGGCAACTGCAAGCGCAATGCCTGCGCGCGGAGGGCTGGCTGCTTCGTAGGGAGAACGCCCTCACCGCCGCATTCCTCGACACCGCCATCGACCGCGTCCGCGCGCTCGGCCAACGTTGGTGCGAACGCGGGCTGTCGCAGCTGGTCGGCGATTGGCTCCAGTCCGCCAGCGCGCACGTCGAGGCCGTGGAAGCCTTCGCCCACGCCATCGAAATGGCCCGTGCGGTCGGCCTGAGCGACACGGACTCGGAGGCAAGACGCGGCCTCTCCCTCGCCCGACTCGGCCGCCGGCGAGAGGCGGAGGCCGCTGCCGCCTCGGCCGAGCGCGCGCCGTCGCACGTCTTCCTGGCCGAGCTCTATCTGGCGCTGGAGCAGCGCGACCAGGCGCGCGCACACGCCCTGGCCGGCTACGAGTCGGCCTGGGCCGACGGCCCGCCCTATCACCACCACTGGCAGTTGAAGCGCTGCCGCGCCGTGCTGCTGGCGCTCGGCGAGCCGGAGCCGCAACTCCCGCCCTTCGACGCCGCCAAGGTCAAGCCGATCGACTACGAACCCGACATTCGTCGCCTACTCGCCGAACACGCCGCGAAGCAGCGCGACTAACCCGAGCCCCTGCGTGGCGACTTTCTTCCTGTGACCTTCAACTACCGCGGCACGCCATCCTGTAGTCCTCGCTCACTCCCGCATGGTCCAATTTGCGCACCGCCTGCGCGGTCGCACGATCCATCACGCGCTGCCATTCGCCGCGCATAACCTGCCAAAGGCGCGGCACCGTCGGGCCGTCCGAAAGCTGGTGCTGCCCGGCGCGAAGGGTCTGGAAGGCAATGGAAACGGAAACCGGCATGATAGGTCTCCTCCAGGATTATAGGTAACGTCCATGTTGTGATGGGCAGCCTGGGCCCGGAGCCGACGCCCGGCTGTGAACCAGATCACAGGGCGCGGCATTTTTTCGGCTGCGACTCCACCCCTTCCCGCTGCGCATTGCGGCATTCACCCATCGCCGAGCGGCGGCACAGCGCGACCGCTCATACGTCCGCATGCTGAGCGTGCTCCGTTGTGAAATCTTACGCTGCCTCCCGGCACAATCTGCCGGGCCGTTAACTCGCGGGTAAGCCGACCAGGGCAAGGTCCCGGCCACGGCAGGACGCCGGCCAGAGATCGAACCGTGATCGTGCAAGGTACCGATTTGGCACAAGGGTGCACGCGATGAAGGCCCTGCTCGAGGGGCTGAAGGCGCTTGGCCCGGCGCGCATCGCCGCGCTGGCCGCCGTCGCCATCGGCATGCTGGGCATGCTGGCCTTGATGACGCTGCGCGGCACCACCGACCAGATGGCGCTGCTGTACGGCGACCTCGACACGCGCGATGCCTCCCAGATGGTGGATCTGCTTGGCCGCAATCACGTGCCCTATCGGATCGGGCCAGGCGGCAACCAGATATTGGTGCCGGCCGAACAAGTGCCGGACGCGCGGCTGATGCTGGCAAAGGACGGGCTGCCGGCCGGCGGCTCGGTCGGCTACGAAATCTTCGATCGCGGCGATGGCTTCGCCTCGACCGACTTCCAGCAGAAGATCAACGAGACCCGCGCGCTAGAGGGCGAACTGGCGCGCACCATCCGCGCCATGCGCGGCGTACGTGCCGTCCGTGTGCATCTGGTGCTGCCGCGGCGCGAACCGTTCGCCCGCGACACGCAGGACGCGCAGGCCGGCGTCATGCTCACCATGGTCGGCGCCGCCCGGCTTGACCATGAGGGCGTGCAGGCGATCCTCAACCTCGTCGCCGCCGCCGTGCCCGGCCTGCGGCCGCAGAACATCGCCATCATCGACTCGCGCGGCGGCCTGCTGGCGCGGGCCGGGGAACCCGTCGATGCGGCGGGCGCCGCGCTGTCCACCGAGGAACTGCGCCATGCCACCGAACTGCGCATCGCCCGCGCGGTAGAGGAGATTCTCGAGAGCAGCCTCGGCCCCGGCAAGGTGCGCGCGGAAGCCGCGGTGCGCATGAACTTCGATAAGATCAACGAAACGCATGAGAGCTACGATCCAGACGGCCAGGTGACGCGCAGCACGCAGACCACGAACTCGACCAGCAAGTCGACGCAAGCGAACGGCACCGTGTCGGTGCAGAACAACCTGCCGAACGCGGATGCAGGCACCACCGGCGCCGGCTCGCAGGAAGCGCACCAGGTAGAAACCACGAATTACGAAATCAGCAAGACGGTCCGCACGCTGATCCACGAGCAACCGCAGATCGACCGCATCAGCCTGGCAGTGATGGTGGCCGACGTCGATACCGTCGGCGCCGACGGCAAGCATGTACGCCAGTCGCGTCCCTCGGCGGAGCTGGACCGCATCGCCATCCTGGTCAAGAGCGCGATCGGCTTCGACGCGAAGCGCGGCGACCAGGTTGACGTGGTGAGCATGCACTTTGCCGATGACGAAACCGCATCGGCCCCAGAGCAATCCGCCCTGTTCGGTTTCCGGTTGGAAAAAGCCGACCTGCTGCATCTCGCGCAGAGCGGGCTGTTCGGCCTGGTGGCACTGCTGGCCTTGCTGTTCGTGCTGCGTCCGATGGTGGCACGGCTGACCACTCTCGGGCCGGGTGGCGGGATGGCAAGTCTGGCGGCGCCGGGTGGAACCCAGGTTGCGCTTGCCGGCCCTGCCGGCACGGCACTGCTGGCCAGCAGCCCCGGCGCACAGGCGTTGCGCCCCGGCATGTCCACGACCCCGCTGCTGGAGGACGAGAGCATGGTGAACCTCGCCCAGATCGAGGGCCAGATCCGCGCCTCGTCGTTGCGCCGGGTTACCGAGCTGGTCGACAAGCACCCGGACGAGACCCTGTCCATCGTGCGCGGCTGGATGGTGCAGGAGAGTGGCTGACAGCGGCCTGAAATCCGAGGAGTACCGAGGCCTCAGCGGCGTGCAGAAGGCGGCGATGCTGATGCTCGCGCTCGGCGAGGACCAATGCGCCCGCCTGTTCGGCATGATGCACGAGGACGAGTTGAAGGACATCTCCGCCGCGATGGCGCAACTCGGCTCGGTGCGCGCCGATATGGTGGAGCGGCTCTGCCTCGACTTCGCGGAAAGCATGGGCGGCGCCGGCAATCTGGTCGGCAGCTTCGAGAGTACGGAACGTCTGCTGCAAAAGGCACTGCCGCGCGATCGCGCCTCGCAGATCATGGAGGAGATCCGCGGCCCGGCCGGGCGGACCATGTGGGACAAGCTCGGCAACGTCAACGAGAGCGTGCTGGCAAACTATTTGAAGAACGAGTATCCGCAGACCGTCGCGGTGGTGCTGTCCAAGGTGCGCCCGGAGCATGCGGCGCGCGTGCTGGCGTTGCTGCCCGATTCCTTCGCCATGGAAGTGGTAATGCGCATGTTGCGCATGGAAAGCGTGCAGAAGGATGTGCTGGACGGCGTGGAAAAGACGCTGCGCGCCGAGTTCATGTCCAACCTCGCGCGCAGCACCAGGCGGGACGCGCACGAGATGATGGCCGACATCTTCAACAACCTCGACCGGCAGTCGGAGGGCCGCTTCCTCGCCGCGCTGGAGGAACGCAACCGAGAGGCGGCGGAGCGCATCAAGTCGCTGATGTTCACCTTCGACGACCTGGCGCGGCTCACCCCGCAATCGGTGCAGTTGCTGTTGCGCTCGATCGAGAAGGACAAGCTGCCGATTGCCCTGAAGGGTGCATCGGAGAAGCTGCGCGAGCTGTTCCTGAGCAGTATGTCGGAACGCGCGGGAAAGATGCTGCGCGAGGATATCGAGGGGCTGGGTCCGGTACGTGTGCGCGACGTGGACGAGGCGCAGGCCGCCATCGTGCAGCTCGCCAAGGAACTGTCGGCGCAGGGATCGATCGAGATCAGCAGCGGCAAGGATGAGGAGCTGATCTATTGATTATGACCTTAAAGCCACTCCCGCCTTCGGCGGGAAAGGTCGAGACGCGAAGTGCCGAGGGTGAGGGTGATCGGGGCGGCACGCTGCTGTTACGTGCCGCCTCGATTACCCTCACCCTCGGCACTTACGGTTGGTTCGCTCCGCGACGCAACCGCGTCGATCCGCTTCGCGGCCTTGGTCCAGTTCGCGGCCCAAGCCCGCGAAGCGGAAGAGGTTTTGGGGACCTTCGACCATGGACGTGAACCTGGACTTCGAACGCCGCCCATCGGGCAAGGTGCTGTTCGCCGAGGACTTCGACCTGTTGCCGGCGCGGGACAATGCGCCCGAGCCGGAAGTGATCGAACCGACCTTTTCGGCCGCGGAGCTGGAAGCGGCGCGCGCCGAAGCCTGGCAGGCCGGAAGCGACGCCGCGTCGGCCGATGCGGCCGTGGCCGACCATGCCGTGATTCGCCAGGCCATCGCCACTATCGCCGAACAGCTTGCTGCCGCCCACAACGAACTTCTCGATCTCGCCGAACAATCCGCCGCGACGATCGCCCGCCTGCTGCTCGGCAGTCTCGGCGTGGTGCTGCCGGAGCTTGCCACCCGTTACGGCGAGGCGGAGTTGCACGCGATCATCCGCATCGTGTTGCCCGGGCTGTTCAAGGAGCCAGCGGTAACGCTGCGGATCAACCCACAGCATTGCACCACGGTGGCGCGCGAAATCGAACGGCTGGACCCCGACCTCGCCGCGCGCCTGCAGATTGTACCAACCGAGTCCATCCCAGCCGGCGATGTGCGCATCGCCTGGCGCAACGGCGGCGCCACACGCGACGCGGCCGCATTGTGGGACCAAGTGGCCGCCACGCTTGCGCTGGGGGGACTACCGCCATTGCTCGCCGAACCCAAGGAGATTGAACATGCCGGATGACATGGAGCTCACCGAGCTCAATGAGACCACAGAAGGCAGCGGCACGCGCACCGTGCGCGAGCTGGAGGCGGTGTACGACATCCCGGTCACCGTCAGCGCCGTACTGGGCAAGACAACGATGCAGGTCAACCAGTTGCTGAAGCTCGGCCGCGGTGCGGTGGTGGAACTGGACCGCAAGCTGGGTGAGGCGATCGACATCTACGTCAACAACCGGCTGGTGGCGCGCGGCGAAGTTGTAATGGTGGACGACAGCCGACTGGGCGTGACGATGACTGAAATCGTCAAGGCGGACCGGCAGTGACGTACACCTCGCCCACGCAGTGGGAGAGGTCGCGGAGCGAAGCGACGCGGGTGAGGGTGCAGCGAGGCAACCCGATCACCCTCACCCTCGCCGCTGACGCGTCTCGACCTCTCCCGCGCTCAGCGCGGGAGAGGTGAAGGTGATCCCATGCGCGTCCTGATCATCGGCTCGTTGGCGGCTGAACTCGGCCAGGCGGCGCGCATCGCGATCGCGCGCGGGGCGAAGCTCGATCAAGCCGACGACGCCGACACCGCACTGGCCCATCTGCGCGCCGACGCGCGCGTGGACCTGGTTCTGTGCGATCTTGCCCACGACGTCGGCGCCGTGGTGCGCGCGCTGGCGGCAGAGCGCATCGCCGTGCCGGTGGTAGCCTGTGGCACCACCCGCGACCCGGAAGCGGCCTTGCGTGCGATTCGCGATGGCGCGCGCGAATTCCTGCCGCTGCCGCCAGACCCGGACCTGATCGCAGCCATTCTCGAAGCCGCCGCCGGCGAGAGCCACACCCTGGTGGTACGCGACCCGGTGATGACCGCGACGGTGCGGCGGGCCGAGCAAGTGGCGAAGTCCGAGGCGTCGGTGTTGATCTGCGGCGAGTCGGGCACCGGCAAGGAGATACTGGCGAGGCACCTGCACCGCCGCTCGCGCCGCTCCGCCGGCCCCTTCATCGCCCTGAACTGTGCCGCCATCCCGGAGAATCTGCTGGAATCCGAGATGTTCGGCCATGAGAAAGGCGCCTTCTCCGGCGCCGTGGCGCGTCGGGTGGGGAAATTCGAGGCCGCCAACGGCGGTACCCTACTGCTCGACGAAATCAGCGAAATGGATGTGCGGCTGCAGGCCAAGCTGCTGCGCGCGGTGCAGGAGCGCGAGATCGACCGGTTGGGCGGCGCCGCCCCGGTCAAGGTGGACGTGCGGATCCTGGCGACCAGCAATCGCGACCTGCCGGCCGAAGTGCGGCGCGGCGCCTTTCGCGAGGACCTGTATTTCCGGCTGAACGTGGTGTCGTTGCGCATCCCCGCCTTGCGCGAGCGGCCCGGCGACATCGCGCCGCTGGCCGAGCATTTCGCCCGCAAATATGCCGACGTGAACGGCTTGCCGATCCGCCCGCTGTCGGCCGACGCGATGCTGCGCCTGACCGCGCATGGCTGGCGGGGCAACGTGCGCGAGCTGGAGAATACCCTGCATCGCGCCGTGCTGCTGGCATCGGGAAGTGAGATTGGCATCGAGGCGATCGAGCTTGGCCAGTCCGACGGCCTAACCGAGTCCCCCTTCCTTGGTGGGCTTGGACCGCGAAGCGGAGCAACACCAGGGAGCCCAGGTGGGATCGGCATCGCATCCCTGGTCGGCCGCAAGATGGAGGAGGTCGAGCGCGACCTGATCATTGAGACGCTCGGCCATACGCTCGGCAACCGCACACACGCCGCGACGATCCTTGGCATTTCCATCCGCGCCCTGCGCAACAAGCTGCGCGATTACGCCGCGCAGGGGGTTGCGGTGCCGCCGCCGGCCGCCGGCGTGGCCGTCGCCTGAGGGCCGGATGCAGCGCCCTTCTATAATTTCGAAGAGTGAGGCGGTGGTTGGGTCGATCCCCTCGCGCACGATGATAGGCGGGACGCAGCAAGGACTACTGCCCCTCCCCTTGTGGGAGGGGACTGGGGGGAGGGGTGGGTCCAGCCACCGGCCGTCAATGAACGCAGCCCTCCCCCCAGCCCCCTCCCACAAGGGGAGGGGGGGAACTGTTACCTCAACCCCTGCCTCCCACGGCGGGGCCCCCTGAACCATGGCCGAAGCCGCCGTCGCCGTCGGATTCCTGCCGGGCCTGACCGCGCGGCTACGACAATTCGCGCCCGGCAGCGATATCGGGCTGGCGCTCGGCGTGGTGGCGTTGCTCTCCGTGCTGGTGCTGCCGCTGCCGCCGCTGCTGCTGGATTTCGGACTGTCGATGTCGATCACTGCCGCGGTGCTGGTGTTGATGGTGTCGCTGTTCCTCAAGCGCCCGCTGGATTTTTCCTCCTTTCCGACGCTGCTGCTGCTGACCACCCTGCTGCGGCTGTCGCTCAACGTCGCGACCACCAGGCTGATCCTGTCGCACGGCAGCGAAGGGCCGCTTGCCGCGGGTCACGTCGTGGCCGCATTCGGCGGCTTCCTTATGGGCGGCGACGTGGTGATCGGGCTGATCCTGTTCTCGATCCTGCTGGTGGTGAACTTCATGGTCATCACCAAGGGCTCCGGCCGCATTGCCGAGGTGGCGGCACGGTTCAGCCTCGATTCGATGCCCGGCAAGCAGATGGCGATCGACGCCGAGATGTCGGCCGGAATGATCGACGAGAAGACGGCCCGCCGGCGGCGCAAGGAGCTGGAGGAGGAGAGCGGCTTCTACGGCGCCATGGACGGCGCCGCCAAGTTCGTGCGCGGTGATGCGATCGCCGGGCTGATCATCACCGTCATTAATATCCTGGGCGGCCTGACGATCGGCGTGGTGCGCCACGGCATGCCGCTGCCCGACGCGATCGCCGCATTCACCACGCTGACCGCGGGCGATGGGCTGGTGACGCAAATTCCGGCGCTCCTGGTCTCAACCGCGGCCGGCATCGTGGTCACCAAGGGTGGCATGGAGGGCAGCGCGGACGCGGCGCTGATCCGCCAGCTCGGCGGCAGTCCGAAGCCGCTGGCGATGGCGGCCGGTGCGGCGGCCGTGCTTGCGTTGCTGCCGGGGCTGCCGATGCTGCCGTTCATGGCACTGGCCGGCTTGGCGGGCGGCGGCGCCTGGTTGCGGCACAAGCATCCCTCGGTGTTCGGCCCCGAGCCGGCGCCGGCACCAACCGTAGCCACCGAGCAACCGATCAGCGACACGCTGCGCATCGACATGCTCCGGGTCGAGCTTGGATACGGGCTGCTGTCCCTGGCGGGTGGCGAGACGGCACGGCTTACAGAGCAAATCAAGGGACTGCGGCGGTCGATCGCCGGCGAGATGGGGTTCGTGCTGCCGCCGGTGCGAATCCAGGACAATATGCAATTGCCGGCCGACGCCTACTCGATCCGCATCAAGGAGATCGAAGCGGGAAGGGGCGAGCTGCGCCCGACCATGCTGCTGGCGATGGATCCCAAGGGCGGCGTGCCCGATTTGCCGGGCGAACGCACCAAGGAACCGGCCTTCGGGCTGCCGGCGCTGTGGATCGACCCCTCGGCAAAAGAGGAAGCGCTGTTTCGCGGCTGCACGGTGGTCGATCCGCCGAGCGTGCTGACCACGCATTTGACCGAACTGGTCCGCGACAATGTCGCCGAGCTGTTGTCCTACGCCGAGACCCAGAAATTGCTCGATGAGCTGCCACGCGAGCAGCAGAAACTGGTGTCGGATATCGTGCCGTCGCAGATCACGGTCGGCGCGGTGCAGCGCGTCCTGCAGTCCTTGCTGTCGGAACGTGTCTCGGTGCGCGACCTGGCGACGGTCCTGGAAGCTATCCAGGAGGCTTGCGGCGGCCCGACTCGCGCCATTCCCGCGATCGTCGCGCATGTGCGGACACGCCTCGCTCGGCAGATCAGCGACAGCCACACCGGCCCGAGCGGCTACATCCCGCTGATCACCCTGTCGCCCGACTGGGAGGGTGCGTTCGCCGAGGCGCTGACCGGTCCGCCGGAGGAACGCCAGCTCGCCATGGCACCGTCGAAGCTGCAGGCCTTCATGCAGGGTCTCCGCACCGAGTTTGATACCGCCGCCGCGGCCGGCGAGGCGCCCGTATTGCTCACCAGCGGCGGCATCCGCCTCCACGTACGCGCGATCGTCGAGCGCATCCGCCCGAACACCCCGGTGCTCGCCCAGGCGGAGATCTCGCCCCGGGCGCGGATTCGCACCGTGGGGACGGTATGAAAACCTCGCCCGCGATGCGGGAGAGGTTTTTGGGGGGCTCCCCGATGCGCCTGAAGCTGTTCCGCGCACCGGCGATGACCGCGGCGATGGCGCAGTTGCGGGCCGAGCTCGGACCCGACGCGCTGATCGTCGGCACCAGACGGGTCGCCGGAGGGGTGGAGATCACCGCCGCCCTGGAGCCCGACGACCCCTTGCCGCCACCACCGCCGGATCCCGCACGCCTCGCCGCGCTGCAGTACCACGCCGTGCCGGCCATGCTGCAGGCCGGCTTGCAGACCGGCGCGCTGGCCACCGCGCTGGCCGAGGCGTTGGTTTTCGACAGCCTGAAGCTCGCCGCCGCGGAACCGCCGCTGCTGCTGTCCGGTCCGCCGGGCGCCGGCAAGACGCTGACCGTGGCCCGGCTCGCCACCCGCCTGGTGCTGGCCGGAGCGATGCCGATGGTGGTCACCGCCGACGGCAAACGGGCCGGCGCGACGGAGCAATTGGCGGCGTTCACCCGGCTGCTGGGCGTCGACCTGATCGTGGCCAGCCACCCCGTCACGCTGGGGAGGGCGCTGACACGGCGGCAGGACGGCGCGCCGGTGCTGATTGACGCGCCCGGCTGCGACCCGTTCGACCCGGCGCAGGTCGAGGAACTCGCCGCACTCGCCGCCACGGCCGCGGCCGGGATCGTCCTGGTGCTGCCGGCCGGCATGGATCCGGCGGAGGCGGCCGACCTCGCCGCGGCGTACGCCGCGGCTGGCGCCAGCCAATTGGTGGCGA
>JGI12269J14319_10003793_pt1 | contig 14075 bp, 4 predicted proteins | sample PeaSoiSIISIP2007_FD_14319 | JGI IMG/M metagenome (IMG submission 14319) | reverse complement strand
GGGGCGGCCGCCGCGCCGGCGCTGCGCGGAGTCCCCGTGGCCGCGCGCGGCCTGGCGGGGTGAGCCTGCTGTGCGTGCCCGGGCAGCGTCTTGCTGCAGATCGGGCAGCGCTCTATGAAGCGGTTGTGGCGGCAGAAGGTCGGCATAGCGCCGGTGGGCGGTATCCGTTCGCGCGCGCACGCTCGGCGCCGGCTCGGCGCTCGGCGGCGAGCTCGTGGAGGTAGTCGTCGAAGTCCACCTGGATGGTGTGACGCTTGGAGGCCACGTAGCGCCGACGCATCGCGGCCTGGTCGGCGGCGATGTCCGCGCGCAGCTGGTCCGGCGGCGGCGGAACGTATTCGCCGAGTAGGTAGTCGCCGATCCACGCGCCCTGCGCCTCGGCGATCGGCATGATCGCGCCGAGCGGCTGCAGCAGCCCGATGAAGAACACGTTGGCGATGTCCGGGTGCAGCACCCTGCGGAACAGCTCGATGTGGTTGTCCGGCGCGGAGATGAAGTCCTCGTCGAAGAACGGGAACGTGATCTTGTAGCCGGTGCAGTAGACGATCACGTCGGCCTCCACGCTGCTCCCGTCCACGAAGCGGACCTGCGAGGAGTCGAGGGACTCGATGTTGGGCTTGGGGGTGATCGTGCCGTGCTGGATGCGGTCGAGGATGCGCCCCGAGATCGTGGGGTGGGCCTCGCCGAAGCGGTGGTTGGGCTTGGGCAGGCCGTAGCGCTCGGGCGGGCCGGCGTAGCTGCGGATCAGCCCCTGGATGAAGCGCTGGCGCACCTTGAAGGGCACGCGCGGGTCGTTGCGAAGCTGGTCCACGGGTTTGCCGAACACGTACTTGGGGACGATCCAGACGCCCTGGCGAGCCGCGAGGCAGGTGCGCTCGGCTACGTAGGAGGCCTCCACGGCGATGTCCATCGCCGAGTTGCCCATCCCCAGCACGACCACCCGCTTGCCGGCGAAGATCGAGTTGTCGATGTAGGAGTGCGCGTGCAGCTGCTCACCCGCGAAGGTGTCCATCCCCGGGAACGGCGGTTCCGGCCAGCGTGGGTTCCAGTGGTGGCCGTTTGCCACGAGCAGCGCCTCGTACTCGCGGGTCTCGCCGCCCTCCAGCGTGATCGTCCAGAGGCCGTCCTCGCCGCGCGCGGCGTGCTCGACGCCGGTCTCGAAGGTGATGCGCTCGCGGAAGCCGAAGTGGTCCACGTAGTCCTCGAAATAGGCCGCGATCTGGGTGTGGTGGGGGAAGTCGGGGTAGGACTCGGGCATCGGGAAGTCGGCGTACTCCATGCGCGGCCGCGAGGTGTTGATGAACAGGTCACGGTAGGCGGCGGACATGCCGTTCTTGTTGGCGAACACCCAGTTGCCGCCGACGCGATCGGACTTCTCGAAGCAGTCGAAGGGTATGCCGCGCTCATGCAGCGCCTTGGCGGCCGTGATGCCCGAGGAGCCGGCGCCGATGATGCACGCGCGCGGCAGCCGTCCCCCCCGTGCNTGCCCGTTCAGCGCCTGCTCGTCCATGCTCCGCTCAGCCTTCCTCGGAGCCGGCCGCGATCGCCGGGTGGACGTGCTGCGGCGGACCCTCGGGGCCTTCGTCGGCGTCGGCGTGGCCTGCCAGGCCGGCGTCCTCGGGAGCGCTGCCGTAGGAGCTCTCGCCGTCGGTGAGGTAGCGGTCGACGATCCGTGCGCACTGCCGGCCCTCGTTGATCGCCCATACGATCAGCGACTGGCCGCGGCGCGCGTCGCCCGCGGCGAAGACGCCGTCCGCCGAGGTCGTGTAGGGGCTGACGGTCTTTACGTTGTTGCGCTGGTCGCGGTCCACGCCGAGCTGATCGAGCAGCTCCTGCTCGGGGCCCGTGAAGCCCATCGCCAGCAGCACGAGCTGCGCGGGGAGCTCGCGCGCGGTGCCCGCGACCGGGGCGAAGGGCGGGCTGGGCTCCGCCTGGGCGATGTGCAGCGCCGTGAGCGCGCCCCGGCCGTCGTCGCCGAAGCCCGTGGTGGTGACGGAGTAGTCCTGCTCTCCCACGCCGAGCTTCTGCGCCTCGTCCATGGCGTAGCTGAGGCGGTACTTCAACGGCCACTGCGGCCACGGCGTGAGGTCGTCCGGACGCTGCGGCGGCGGCTCGGAGAGGAGCTCCAGCTGCGTGATCGAGCGGGCCCCCTCGCGCAGCGCGTTGCCGACGCAGTCGGCTCCCGTGTCGCCGCCGCCGATCACGACGACGTCCTTGTCCCGGGCCGTGATCACCCGCTCGGACGGCGGCTGATCGACGGTCGGCGCCGGCCCGAGCTCGCGGGCGATGAAGCGGTTGCGCTGGTAGAGGTACTCCATCGCGAAATGCACCCCAGCGAGCTCCCTGCCGGGTACGGGCAGGTCGCGCGGAACCCTCGAGCCAGTGGCGAGCACGACCGCGTCGAAGCTGTCGCGCAGCTCCTGCACGCTCACCTCGCGTCCGACCTCCACGCCGCAGCGAAGCTCGACCCCCTCGGCGATCAGCTGCTCGACCCGCCGCTGCACTACCGCCTTCTCGATCTTGAAGTCGGGCACGCCGAAGCGCACAAGCCCGCCGGCCGCCTCGTCGCGCTCGAACAGCGTCACGCGGTGGCCGGCCCGGCGCAGCTGCTGGGCGGCCGCCATGCCCGCGGGCCCCGACCCCACGACCGCGACCGCACGACCTGTTTCGCGCTCGAGCCGCGGCGGGCTGGGCGTGACCCGGCCCTCAGTCCAGGCGCGGTCGATGATCGCGTTCTCGATCTGTTTGATCGTCACCGCGTCGCCCTCGCGGATCTCGAGCACGCAGGCCGCCTCGCACGGGGCGGGGCAGAGGCGGCCGGTGAACTCCGGAAAGTTGTTGGTGGCGTGGAGCTGGACGATCGCGTCGGCAAAGCGGTCGTGGTAGACGAGGTCGTTCCAGTCCGGGATCAGGTTGCCGAGCGGGCAGCCGTTGTGGCAGAAGGGAACGCCGCAGTCCATGCAGCGGGCGCCCTGCTCGCGCAGCTCCTCGGTCGGGCGCTGGAGCTGGAACTCGCGGTAGTCGCGCGCGCGCTCGCGCGGGTCCCGTTGGGGGATGCCGTGGCGCTCGATCTGCAGGAAGCCCCCGAGCTTGCCCATCAGGCGCCCGTCTCGCCGACGGTGTCCAGGGAGCGGCGACCGGCGGGCCTGCCGTTGCTGGCGGCGATCTCCGCGAGCGCCCGCTCCTGCGCGAGTTCGCCCAGCACGCGCTTGAAGTCGTGCGGCATCACCTTGACGAACGCCCGCCGCTGAAGCAGCGCCTCCCACTCGGCGAGCACGCGTGCGGCCACCGGCGAGTCGGTGCGCAGATGATGCTCCTGCACGAGCGCGCGCAGCTCGCTCACGTCCTCCGGCGCGAGCGCTTCGAAGCCGACCATGCCCATGTTGCAGCGCTTGGGGAAGCTGCCGTCCTCGTCCAGCACGTACGCCACCCCGCCGCTCATGCCGGCCGCGAAGTTGCGTCCGGTGGGTCCGAGCACGACCACGCGGCCTCCGGTCATGTACTCGCAGCCGTGGTCTCCTACCCCCTCCACCACCGCGCTCGCGCCCGAGTTGCGCACCGCGAAGCGCTCGCCGGCGAGCCCGCGGAAGAACGCGCGGCCCGCGGTCGCACCGTAGAGGACCGTGTTGCCCACCACCACGTTCTCCTCGGCCTTGAAGTGCTCGCCCATACCGTCGCGGGGGCGGATTGCGAACACGCCGCCCGAGAGCCCCTTGCCGGCATAGTCCTGCGCGTCGCCGCGCAGCGTGAACGTGATCCCCGGTGCCAGCCAGCCGGCGAAGCTCTGCCCGGCCGAGCCCTCGAAGTCGACGACGACCGAGTCCGCGGGCAGCCCCTCGGCGCCGTGCACCTGTGCGATGTGACTCGAGAGGATCCCGCCCACGCAGCGGTTGCGGTTGCGGATCGGCATGCTCACGCTCACCGCGCTCCGCTTCTCGAGCGCCGGCGCAGCGGCCTTCAGCAGCTCCCAGTCCAGCGCATCCTCGAGCACCGCCGGTGGCGCTTCCACGCGGCGGCGAGGGCTGTCGCGGTCGAGCTCGATGTGCTTGAGGATGTGGCTGAGGTCCACGCCGCGCGCCTTCCAGTGGTCGACGGCGCCGCTGACGCCGAGCATGTCCACGCGGCCGATCGCCTCGTCCAGCGAGCGCAGCCCGAGCGAGGCCAGGATCTCGCGCACCTCCTCGGCGACGAAGAAGAAGAAGTTGACGACGTGCTCGGGCGTGCCCTTGAAGCGCCTGCGCAGCTCCGGGTCCTGCGTGGCGATGCCCACTGGGCAGGTGTTCAGATGGCAGGCGCGCATCATGATGCAGCCGGTGGCGATCAGCGGCGCGGTGGAGAAGCCCATCTCGTCCGCGCCGAGCATCGCCGCGATTACCACGTCGCGGCCGGTCTTCAGCTGGCCGTCGGTCTGGACCTTGATGCGCGAGCGCAGGTCGTTGAGCAGCAGCGTCTGCTGGGTCTCGGCCAGGCCGATCTCCCAGGGCACGCCCGCGGCCTGGATCGAGGACAGCGGCGATGCGCCGGTGCCGCCGTCGTGCCCGGCGATCAGCACGCGGTCGGCGTTCGCCTTGGACACTCCGGCCGCGACCGTGCCGACGCCCACCTCGGAGACCAGCTTGACCGACACCTCGGCGGTCGGGTTGGAGCAGCGCAGGTCGTAGATCAGCTGCTTGAGGTCCTCGATCGAGTAGATGTCGTGGTGGGGTGGCGGGGAGATCAGGCCGACCCCGGGCGTGGTGTGGCGGATCGAGCCGATGTACTTGTCGACCTTGTGCCCCGGCAGCTGGCCGCCCTCGCCCGGCTTGGCTCCCTGGGCCATCTTGATCTGCAGCTCGTCGGCGTTGACGAGGTAGTGGATCGTCACGCCGAAGCGACCCGAGGCGACCTGCTTGATCGCCGAACGGCGGCGGTCGCCGTTGGCGTCGGGCGTGAAGCGCGAAGGGTCCTCGCCGCCCTCGCCGGTGTTCGAGCGCCCGCCCAGGCGGTTCATCGCGATCGCGAGCGTCTCGTGCGCCTCGCGCGAGATCGACCCCAGGCTCATCGCGCCGGTGCAGAAGCGCCTGACGATCTCGCTGGCCGACTCGACCTCCTCCAGGGCGATCGGTTCCCGGCCGGCCGCCCCGGGTCCGCCGCCGATCTCGAGCAGCCCGCGCAGCGTGGCCCGCTGCGCGGCGTCCTCGTTGACCGTTCGCGCGTACTCGCGGTACTTCTCGAACGCCGGGCTCTCGCGCACCACCTGCTGCGCCTGCGCGTCACCTGCGATCGCCGCGGCCACGTCCCCGTTGGCCGCCCGCACAGCGTGCTGGACGAGGGCGATCGTCTCGGGGTTCCACATGTGGTGCTCGCCGTCGCGGCGCCAGGCGTAGACGCCGCCGACCGGCAGCAGCTGGTCGTGCGGCGCGGGGAAGGCGCGCGCGTGGCGCTCGATCGCCTCGATTGCGAGGACCTCCAGGCCGACCCCGCCGATGCGCGAGGCGGTGTGGGGGAAGTGCGCGTCGATCAGCTCCCTCTCCAGCCCCACGGCCTCGAAGATCTGCGCGCCGCGATATGACTGGATCGTGGAGATCCCCATCTTGGAGATCGTCTTCAGGAGCCCTTTCCCGAGCGCTTTGACGTAGTTCTGCGCGGCCTGCTCGAGCGCGTCGTTTAGGTCCTCCGGGCTCGGTGGGCGCAGCACGCCATCCCGGGAGGAGGAGCCGATGCGGCCCTGCACCACCATCTCGTCGAGCGTCTCCAGCGCCAGGTAGGGGTTGATCGCGCTGACCCCGTAGCCGATCAGCGTCGCGAAGTGGTGCACCTCGCGCGGCTCGCCGGACTCGAGGATGATCCCCGCGCGCAGGCGGGTGCCCTCGATCACGAGGTGGTGCTGCACGGCGGCCACGGCGAGGAGCGACGGGATCGGGGCGCGCCGCGGGTCCATGTCGCGGTCGGAGAGGACGATGATGTTCACGCCGCGCTCGATCGCCTCGTGCGCCTGGGCGCAGACCCGCTCGAGCGCGGTGCGCATGCCGGCCGGGCCCTCCGCGACGGGCCAGGTGATGTAGATCGTCTCGGCGGAGTAGACGTCGTGCTCGACGTTGCGCAGTGTCTCGAGCTCGCGGTTGAGCAGGATCGGCTGCCCCAGCAGCAGCTTGTGGGCGTGCTCGGGGGTCTCCTCGAAGAGGTTCTGCTCGATGCCGAGACTGGTCGCAAGGCTCATCACGATCTCCTCGCGGATCGGGTCGATCGGCGGGTTGGTGACCTGGGCGAAGAGCTGCTTGAAGTAGGAGAACAGCGGCGGCGCCTGGTCGGAGAGCACGGCCAGCGAGAGGTCGTTGCCCATCGAGCCGACCGGCTCCGCGCCCTCGCTGGCCATCGGGCCGAGCAGCACGCGCAGATCCTCCTGGCTGTAGCCGAACGCGCGCTGGCGCAGGTGCAGCGGCTGCCGCGAGATCGTCACCTGTTCGGAGGGGGGCAGCGACGAGAACGGCACCGCGTTGCGCGCGTACCACTCGCCGTAGGGGTGCCTCGTGGCCACCTCGCGCTTGACCTCCTCGTCCTCCACGATGCGCCCGCGCTGCAGATCGACGAGGAACAGCTTGCCCGGCTGCAAGCGTCCCAGCCGGCGGACCTGCTCGGGCGGGATGTCGAGCAGGCCGGACTCCGACCCGAGCACGACGTAGCCGTCGGTCGTCTCCACCCAGCGACCCGGACGCAGCCCGTTGCGGTCCAGCGTCGCGCCGACCACCCGGCCGTCGGTGAAGGCCACCGAGGCGGGGCCGTCCCAGGGCTCCATCAGGCAGGAGTGGAATGCGTAGAAGCCCTTCAGGTAGTCCGGCAGGTCCTCGCGGTCGCTGTAGGCCTCCGGGATCATCATCATCGCCGCGTGCGGCAGCGAGCGCCCGCTGAGCATCAGCAGCTCGAGCACGTTGTCGAACGTGGCCGAGTCGGAGTTGCCGGGCGAGACGACGGGCAGGATCTTCTCGAGGTCCTCGCCGAACAGCTCGCTGCGCAGCTGGCTCTCGCGTGCGCGCATCCAGTTGACGTTGCCCATCACCGTGTTGATCTCGCCGTTGTGGCATATGACCCTGTAGGGGTGCGCGAGCTCCCAGCTGGGGAAGGTGTTGGTGGAGAAGCGCGAGTGCACGAGCGCCATCGCGCTCTTGGTGCGCTCGTCGCGCAGGTCCGCGTAGAAGGCCGCCAGCTGGTAGCTGATCAGCATCCCCTTGTAGTTGATCGTTTTCGAGGAGCTCGACGCGACGTACAGCCCGGGGTCCTGCGCGGTCAGCTCGCACACGCGCCGGATCACGTAGAGCTTGCGCTCGAAGGCGTCCTGACCATCGCCTTCGGCGGCGGTGCCCCCCTCGTGGTCCGGGCCGGCGCCGACGAACAGCTGGCGGATCTCCGGCCGGCAGGCCGCGGCCACCTCGCCGCTGTGCTCCGGGTTCACAGGCACCTCGCGCCAGCCGAGGACCCGCTGTCCCTCCGCTTGCACGGTGCGCTCGAGCAGGCCTTCCAGGCGCTCGCGCACGCCCTGGTCGGTCGGCAGGAAGCACATCAGCACGCCGTAGGCGCCCGGCGCGGGCAGCTCGAAGTCGACCGCCGCGCGCAGCATCTCGTCGGGCATCTGCATGAGGATGCCGGCGCCGTCGCCGGTGCACGGATCGGCGCCCGTCGCACCCCTGTGCTCGAGGTTCTCGAGCGCGGTGATCGCGCGCGCGATGACCTCGTGGGTCGGCTGGTTGTCCAGCCGCGCGACCATGCCCACGCCGCAGGCGTCGTGCTCGAAGCGGGGGTCGTAGAGGCCTACGGCCTGTGGCGGCTGCGTGGTTTGCGAAGTGATGGAAGTGCTCCCTTTGGGTGGTGCATCCCGCGCACCGGGTGGCTCACCCCCACTTCGGGCATGGCACCGTGGCGCGGTTAGGCGGGCACCTGAGGCGGAGCCCGAAAGCGTAGCAGCGCAAACAGCCCGTAAACCAGCGCGCGGGCGGATTTCTCGCGCCCGCGAGGAGCTGCGTCCAGGCACCCACCGGAGGTCCGGCCGCCGCGCTCAGGCGCTCAGGTGCCCTGCGGCGGCGCGGGTGGCTGCGCGAGGTCCGCCGCGGGCTCCTCGCGCAGTGTCTCGGCCTCCCCCCAGGAACACAGGCTCGCGCGCCCCGGGCAGGTCTGGCAGAGGCCGCGGTGCGGGTTCTCGCTCACAGCGTATCCGCGTGCCCACGCCCGCGCCAGCCGTCGCGACAGGCGCTCTTCGAGCTCCGTCCGCTCGGCCGCCTGGAAGCGGGCACCGACGGGCTCGTGGGGGCGCTGCAGAAACCAGTGGACCACCTCCACGGCTGGCGCTCCGTCGCGCAGCACCGCCAGCGCGTAGAGCAGGCGCTGCAGGCCGTAGTCCCGCTCCACGAGCGCCGCGAGGTCGGCGTCGGGGAGCACGCGATCGCTCTTGTAGTCGAGCACGACCACGCCGTCGGGCTCCCGCGCCAGCAGGTCGATCACGCCCGTGATCAGCGGCTCCGCGGCGCCTAGCGCGAACGCGAACGGGTACTCGCGCCGCAGCTCACGGGCCCGCGCGATGCGCGCGGCTGGCGGCGCGGCGCAGGCCGCCGCGAGCAGCCGCACGATCTCCTCGCGCTCGCCCGAGTCGACGCGCATGCCCAACTCGCGCGCGTGTTGCGCCACGTCCTCCGGCGTGGGCGGGCTTGCGCGCGCGAAGTCCAGCGTCTCGAGCAGGCGGTGGACGAGGGTGCCGCGGGCGCGCGCCTGGACGGTGCCGGCGGCTTGCTCGCCGGGGGCGCCGGCGCGATCCTCGCCGAGGCCGAGCACGCGTTCCAGGTAGTAGCGGTAGGCGCAGCGCTCGAGCTCGCTCAGCGAGCTGTAGCTGAGGCTCGCGATCGCGTCCGCTGGCCGGGTTGCGCCAGCGCCCGCGACGCCGGATCGCGTGAGCGCGTCGGCCGCGAGGGGCGGCCGGCGCTCCGACGCGCCCCCGTGCGCGGGCGGGACATCTCCGCGCGTGTCCGCTGCGGCCGGCGCGTCGGCCGCATCGAGCAGCAGCACCTCGCCCACGGTGACCGGCGAGTTCAGCCGGCAGCGTACGCTGACCGATCCCGCGGGGTCGACCGGCAGGTCGTGCGAGCGCGCGTGGCCGGCGAGCACCAGCGCCGGGAGCTCCTGCGCGAGCGCGGGTCCCAGCCAGGAGATCGCGGTCGCTCCTTGCCCCTGCCGGGGCCAGCGCTCGAAGTCGACCGCGCCGCTCAGCAGCAGGCGATCGCGCGCGCGGGTCATTGCCACGTAGAGGATGCGGTCCTCCTCTTCTGCTTCCCGGTCCTTGCGCTCGCGCGCGAGATCCTCGTAGGCCAGCGCAGGGGTCGAGTCGCCGCCGTCCAGGCGCACGAGTCGCAGGCCCACGCGCTCGCCGTCGACGAGCAGGTCGGGCGTGCGGTTGTTGGGCTGGCGCCCGAGGTCCGCCACGCACACCACCGGGAACTCCAGGCCCTTGGCGGCGTGCACGGTCATCAGCCGTACGGCGTCCGGCTCCACGCCCTCCACCGGGGCATCGGGCTCAACCGCGTCGGCCTGCTCGAGGCGCTCGACGTGGTCGAGGAACGCGCGCAGGTCGCGACCCTCGCTCGCTTCGAAGCGGCCGGCCAGGCGCAGGAGCTTGTGGATGTTGGCGAGCCTTCGCTCGCCCCAGTCGAGCCCGAGCACGTGCTCGCGGTAGCCGCGTGCGGCGATCGCTCGCTGCAGCAGCTCGGAGATGGTGCGCCGGCCGGCAGTCGCGCGCTCCCCCGCCAACAGCGCGCAGCAGCTTTCGAGCGCCTGAAGGTCGGGCCCCGACAGCTGCTCGCGCAGCTCCTTGCCCTCCTGCGGCAGGGTCAGCGCGGTCTCCCACGCCCCCCGGCCGGCCGCGCGTGCGGCGGCGGCCAGCAGCGCCAGGCAGTCCCGCGAGCAGCCGCCCAACGGCGAGGCCAGCACCCCGTAGAGCGCCTCCTCGTCGAGCGGGTTGGCGAGCGCGCGCAGGTAGGCGAGGAGATCGCCTATCTGCTGGTGGCCCCAGAACGCGCCGACGGCCGCCAGCGTGCGCAGGCCGCGCAGCTGGAGCGCTCGCTCGAAGACCTCGAGGTCGCCGGCGGAGCGCAGCAGCACGACCACCTCCCCCGCCTGCGCCTGCCCACGAAGCACGATCTCGGCGACCCGCTGTGCGAGCAGGCGCGCCTCGGCCTGGCGCCAGAGGGAGGCGTGGGGCAGACCGCGGGCGATCGCGCCCGCCAGCTCCTCGCGCTCCTCCCAGCCACGGGAGCTCGTGAGCAGCAGCTCGACCGTCGGCTCCTGCTCGACGTCTGCTGCGGGCGAGGCGTCGCTGTACGCGCCGGCGGCCCCGCTGCTGGGCCCCGCGGCGGCGTCCGTCCCCTTCGCGGCACCGGGCGGCGGTGTGGCGGCGCGGCCGGCCGTCAGGGGCGTGTAGTCGGAGAAGCGCGTGGAGAACACCGCGTTGACAACGTCCAGCAGCGGCGCCCGGCTGCGGAAGTTCCAGGTCAGCGCGAGGCTGCCGCCCGCCTCTGCGAGCTCCGCGCGCCGCGCCCGGAACAGCGACACGTCGGCGTGACGGAAGCCGTAGATCGACTGGAACTCGTCGCCCACCGTGAACAGGTTTCCCCGATCGAGCGCTCGCAGGATCCCGAGCTGGCGGTGGTTGGTGTCCTGGAACTCGTCGACCATCAACAGCTCGAAGCGATCCGACCAGGCCGTGCGCAGGTCCTCGCGCTCCCGCAGCAGCTCCGCGGCGAGCAGCTCGAGATCGTCGAAGTCCACCGCCGCGCGTGCGGCCTTCAGCCGCTCGTAGGACACCGCGTATCGATCGAGCAGCTCGTCGAGCAGCGCGCACGCCGCCGCGGCCTCTCGTTCCGGCGCCTGCGCGTCGGTGGCCACGGTCGCGACGGGCAGGCGCGGGTGGCGCTGCCCGCGGCTGCGCAGCTCGCGATGGACCTGCTCGATCATCGTGCGCACCCGATCGACGCCATAGGCGGCGAGCAGGTCAACGGCCGGCGCCCGCCCGTCGGCGAGGTACTCGCGCAGCGCGGCCTCGAACGCGAGGTCGCGCACGCGCCCGGCGAGTCCCTCGTCGAGGATCGCGAAGTCGGGGTCCAGGCCCGCGGCGAGCGGATGGGCGCGCAGCATCCGCGCGCAGAAGGCGTGGAAGGTGCCCACGAACGCCGCCTCCGTGTCGCGCGCGGCCTCGCGGTCGCCGAGGTCGAGCAGGCGGGCGCGAACGCGCGCGCGAAGCTCGCCGGCGGCGCGCTCGGTGAACGTGATCGCGAGGATGCGCCCAGCTGCGATCCCGTCCTCGCGGACGGCGCTGACGAAGCGCTCGACGAGCACCGAGGTCTTGCCGCTCCCGGCGGCCGCGGCGACCAGCAGCGGCTCCGCCCGCCGGGCGACGGCGTGCTGCTGCTCGCGGGTGAGCTCCTCGCCGGCCGTGGCCGGCGCCCGCGCGGGCTCGGTGCCCGGGATCACCATCTGCTCGCCGCCGCCCGGGCCGATCTCGTGGGCGCTCGCGGTCATCGCTCGCAGCGGCAGATCGCGGGATACAGGCAGCCGCCCATGAAGGCGCACGTCTTCGGCCGCGCCTCCAGCGCGCCGCGGCCCGCCTGCTCGGCCACCTCGCGGGCGCCTGCGAGCGCTTCCTCGAGCAGCTCGTGCATCCGCTCGTGCTCGACGCGGTCGGTCTGCACGCACTCGAGCTCGAGCCCGGCGTCGCCGTCGAGCACGCCGCGCGCGCGAAGGTCACCGGCGAGCGGCTGGTAGAAGCCTCCGACCACGCGCAGCCCGAGAAGCTGCTCGACCGCGCGCATGTAGAGCGCCACCTGCAGGTCGCCGTCCCTGATCCAGCGGGCCGCCGGCGCGGCCTTTCTGCCCTTGTAGTCGTAGACGACCGCGGCGCCCGCGCTGTCCACGTCGATCCGGTCGATGCGCCCCCGCATCAGCACGCCACCGCCCAGCTCGAACGGCGGCAGCGTGCTGCCCTCTGCGCGCTCGTCGTCCGCGTCGAAGCCGAAGCCCAGCTCGAGCTCGCTGGGTTCGAGCGGGCTGTCGCTCGCGGCGGCGTACTCCAGATAGCGCTCGAGGTCGGCGTGCAGCCGCCGTCGCAGCGCCAGCCGGCGCTCGCGCGCCGCCGACAGGGGGCGCGCGGCCTCGTGCACATCGAGCGAGCTCGCCAGCAGCTCCCGCGCCAGGCCCAGGTTGGCGGGCGTGGGACAGGCGGTCCCGGTCTCGCGCGCGAGGCCGGCGAGGGTGTCCCGCAGCGCCTCGTGCGCCACTCCGCCCCGCGCCAGCGGCTCGGGCTCCGGCTCGAACGATCCCGGGGCGAGCATCGTCTCCACGTACCAGCGGACCGGACATCCGATCCACCGCTCGATCGACGAGGCCGACCACACACGCGCGCGCAGCCCCGCCAGCAGCCGCTCGTCCCGAAGCGATCCTTGCGGCGAGGGGGGCTTCGCAGCGGCCCCCGGGGCGCGCGCGTCGTCCACGGCGCCGAGCGCACGCCGAGCGCGGCCGTCGTACAGGTCCTCGGTGAACAGGTCGCAGACGTCCTCGACGAACAGCGAGCGGGAGGTCGGCTGGCCTTCGTCATCGGCGACGTGCCAGCTGAGATACAGCAGCTCCTGCGGGCGCGAGAGGACCGCGTAGAGGAGGTAGCGCTCGGCGGCCAGCGCGTCCTGGGTCTCGCCGAGGCGCATGCCCGAGACCTCGGCCAGCCGGCGCCGCTCGTCCTCGCCGAGGAACGGCTGCGGTCGCCCGCGGCCGGGAAACACGCCCTCCTGCAGTCCGCTCACGAACAGCGCGCGCACCCTCCTGGCGCGCAGCGCGAGCGGGTCGAGCACCGCGACGGCGTGCTGCGAGGGCGCCGCAGCGCCCTGGCCGCTGAAGAACTCGACGCCCGCCAGCGAGCTCGCCAGCGCCGCTGCGGTGGCCGGTGCCAGCGCGGGGGCGATGCGCGCCAGCTCGCGCAGCTCGGCCAATGCCCGCGCGCCCGCGGCGAGGGCCGCGGCCTCGTCGAGCTCGTCGGCTGCGAGCACGGCAGCGCCCGCGCGCCTGGGGGCACAGAACAGGCGCTGGAGCTCGCGGGCCGCGCGGTCGATGAGCGCGACGGGGCCTCGCCGCTGGGCCTCCTGCAACTGGTCGATCACCTCGATCGACCAGTTGCGCTCGTCCCACAGCGCACGCGCGCCGGCGGCGGTGAGGGCGCCGCGACGACGCGCGCCGATCTCCAGCGAGTCCGCCAGCCCGGGGCGCTTGAGCACGCCCGGGGCGCGGAGCCATGCGAGCAGGTCGCCGAGATCACCGGCGGGGGCCTCCACCTCGCTCGCCGGGGTGCAGCGCAGCAGCCCGATCAGGGCGCGGCCGAGCGCGGTGTCGGCGAAGCGCCGGCGGCGACTCAGGGAGAACGGGATCGCGGCTGCCGAGAGGACCTCTTCGAGGAGGTCCACGGACGTGCCCGCGGGCCGCACGAGCACGGCGATCTCCTCGGCGACCATCCCCCGCGCGAGGAGCTCGGAGATCTCGTGCGCGATCAGCTCGAGCTCGGCGCGCTCCCCGCCGCCCTCCAGCAGTCGCACCGCGCTGCCCGCCTGCGCGCGCGTGGCGCCCGGCTCGAACAGGGAGCGCTCGAGGTGGCTGAGCGCGGCTCGCGAGCGCGGCGCGTAGTGATCGGCGCGTCGCTCCAGCGCGCGGTGCTCACCGGCGAGCGGTGCGAGGGCGTGGAAGGTCGCTGCGCGTCCGGCGAAGGCCGTACGCCCCGGCTCATAGGACAGCGAGACGGTCACCTGGGCTCCCACGACCCTGCCGAGCGTCTCGATCGCGTCGAGCTGCAACGGCGTGAGGTCATCGAACCCGTAGAACAGCACCGGCGTTCGGCCCCACATCGCGGGGCGCTCGCGCAGCGCGTCCAGCGCGCGCACGGCCCGCTGCTCCGCGTCGACGCGGCCGAGGCGAGCAAGCGCTGCGCGGTACTCCGCGAACAGCCCTCCCAGCCGCACCCGTGAGACCCCCTGCCCGTCTGCGGCCAGCCAGGCTTGCAGCGCGCGCTCGAGCCTGGCGGG
>JGI12269J14319_10003791_pt1 | contig 14084 bp, 9 predicted proteins | sample PeaSoiSIISIP2007_FD_14319 | JGI IMG/M metagenome (IMG submission 14319) | reverse complement strand
AACGAGATTGAAGCCGATATCGGCGGGGAAGTGGCGCGAGTTCTGGTCGAAAACGGCCAGCCGGTGGAGTACGGCGAACCGCTGTTCGCGCTGCGGCCCACGGGAAAAAAGAAGTAGTGGCACAGTCCCGCCGCGGCGGGACTGTGGGGTTTCGTGCTTGCAAGGCCTAAAACCCACAGGCTGAAGCCTGCGCCACTTTCGGCCTGAAATGTTTCGAAAAATCCTCATAGCCAATCGCGGTGAGATCGCTCTGCGCGTGATCGATGCGTGCAAGGAACTGGGCATCGCCACGGTCGCGGTTTATTCCGAAGCCGACCGCAACGCGCTGCACGTGCGTTTTGCGGATGAAGCCGTGTGCATCGGGCCGCCCCGCTCGAGCGAGAGCTACCTGAACATCCCGCAAGTGATCAGCGCCGCCGAAATCACCAACGTCGACGCGATCCATCCCGGCTACGGGTTCCTTTCCGAGAATGCGAACTTCGCCGAGGTGTGCGAAGCTTCGCACATCACCTTCATCGGCCCTTCGCCGGACTTGCTGCGCATGATGGGCGAAAAAGATCAGGCCCGGCGCGAGATGGCGGCCGCCGGTGTGCCCATCGTTCCAGGCTCGCAGGGAACCATCGCAGACGAAGCCGCGGCCCTCGCCGAAGCCGCGCGAATCAAGTATCCGGTGATCCTGAAAGCGTCAGCGGGAGGCGGGGGACGCGGAATGCGCGTCGTCCGCAGCGAGGAAGAACTACCGGGCGCGTTTGCAACCGCCCGCAATGAAGCGCAGCAAGCCTTTGGCATACCGGATATGTACATCGAGAAATTCATCGAGCGTCCGCGCCACATCGAATTTCAAGTGCTCGGTGACAAGCACGGGCGCGTCATGCACCTCGGCGAGCGCGAATGCAGCATCCAGCGCCGCCACCAGAAACTGATCGAGGAATCTCCCTCGCCGGCGGTGGATTCCAAGCTGCGCGCCGAACTCGGGGCCCGCGTGGTCGCGGCGCTCGAACAAGTGGGGTACACCAGCGCGGGCACGGTTGAATTCCTGATGGACGAAGACGGCTCGATCTACTTCATCGAAATGAACGCCCGCATCCAGGTAGAGCATCCCGTGACGGAAATGGTCACGGGCGTGGACTTGATCAAGTCCCAGATTCGCCTGGCGACGGGCGAACGGCTCGGCGAAGTCGTCGGCAAACTCAAGTTGCATGGGCACGCGATCGAGTGCCGCATCAACGCCGAAGACCCCGAAACGTTCATCCCCTCGGCCGGACACATTACCGTGTTTCGCACGCCGGGCGGCCCCGGAATTCGAGTGGATACCGCGGCGCACGCCGATGCCGTCATTCCCCCGTACTATGATTCGCTGGTCGCCAAACTCATTGCCTTTGGCGACACCCGCGCGGAGGCCATTGTGCGGATGCGGCGCGCCCTGGAAATGTTCGTGGTCGAGGGCATCAAGACTTCCATCCCTTTGCAGCGCAAAATCATGATGGATCCTGACTTTATTGCCGGCCGGCTGGACACCCACTTCCTTGACCGTTTCGCCACATCGCACGCGGGATAAACCCATATGAACCTTGTGTTCCCTCGCCTCTATGCCATACTCGACCCCACTTTGCTCGCCATTTCGGAGCTAGATTTGGCCGAAGCGCTGGCAGGATCCGGGGTCGAGCTGATTCAGTACCGCAATAAGACGGCTTCTTCCCGGCATTTTTTTGAAATCTCCCGGCGGCTCTCGACCGTTCTCGTCCCGCGTGGCGTCCGCCTGATCGTGAATGATCGTCCGGACATTGCTTTGCTCGCAGGCGCCGGCGGCGTGCATGTCGGCCAGGATGACTTGAGCGTCGAAGACGCGCGCGCCGTTTGCGGCGGGTTTGAGGGTAAAGATCGCTGGGTGGGGGTTTCCACTCACACGCTCGAACAATTGGCCGCGGCGGACCGTACCTCCGCCGACTACATTGCCTTCGGCCCGATTTTTCCGACCGCGACAAAGAAAAATCCCGATCCAGTCGTCGGGACGGAACTTTTGCGGAAGGCGCGGCAGATGACGAAGAAACCTCTGGTCGCGATTGGCGGAATCACTCTTGAACGCGCGGCGGAGGTATATCGCGCTGGAGCGGATTCGCTGGCCGTGATTCGCGATTTGATCTGCGCCCCGAACCCCGGCGTTCGGGCACGTGAGTTCCTTGATGTGGCGACATCCACAACTTCTCGCGGATCGTAATCGGGTGCGGGCTCTACTTGCTTGTCCTGATGCAAGAAGGAGAGCCCGCCAGAAGAAGGAGCGGCCCGGTGTCTGAAGCGAAATCCAACATAGCGACTGTGCTTCCAGTGGAGGCGGAATCCTCCGGATTCGTTCGCGGGCTGGGTTTGTTCGACTCGACGACGATCGTTGTAGGTTCGATGATCGGCTCGGGCATCTTCATCGTTTCCGCCGACATTGCGCGCAACGCGGGATCGACGGGAGGACTGCTCGCGGCCTGGGTAATCACGGGGCTCATGACGGTCACGGCGGCGCTTTCTTACGGCGAGCTCGCGGCCATGATGCCGAAGGCCGGCGGGCAGTACGTTTATCTTCGCGAGGCCTACTCTCCGCTCTGGGGATTCTTGTATGGGTGGACGCTCTTCCTCGTCATCCAGACCGGGACCATCGCCGCGGTGGCAGTGGGGTTTGCGCGTTTCCTCGGCGTCCTGTGGCCCGCCATTTCTCCGAGCGCCTGGATCGTTTCTCCGATCGCACTCTCCGATAAATACGCGATCAGCCTTTCCGTGCAGCAACTCGTTGCTCTGCTCCTGATTCTGTTTCTGACTGCCCTTAACACGCAAGGGCTGAAGCTCGGGAAGTGGATCCAAAATATTTTCACTTCGGCGAAAATGCTGGGGCTTGCCGCTCTCATCTTTGCGGGAATTTTCCTCGGCCGGAACGCCGCGGCGATTCACGCTAATTTCAGCGGCCTGTGGACGCTTCACGACCCTCAGACCATCGAGCCGGGCGCCGCCTGGATGAAGTCCTTCATTCCTTCCGTGACGGCGGCGTCGGGGACTTTCGGTTTACTCATTGCGTTCGGCGTATCGCAGGTGGGATCGCTTTTTTCCGCCGACGCCTGGAACAACATCACGTTTACCGCCGGCGAAGTGAAAAATCCGAAACGCGATATCCCCGTTTCTCTCGCCGTGGGCACGGCGGTTGTCATCACGCTCTATTTTTTGGCCAACCTCGGATATCTTTCGACGCTCACGCTGCACCAGATTCAGACGGCGCCGGACGACCGCGTGGCCACCGCGACGCTCGCCGCGATTTTCGGCAATAGCGGCGCGACGCTGATGGCGCTGGCCATCATGATCTCGACCTTCGGCTGCGCCAACGGTCTGATCCTCGCGGGCGCGCGTGTCTACTACGCCATGTCGAAGGACGGATTATTTTTTCGCAGCATCGGAAAGCTGAACGCCAATCACGTTCCGTCGATGGGACTCGTGCTGCAGGGAATTTGGGCGGCGATCCTGGTGCTGCTGCGCACGCGCCTCGTGAATGCGACCACCGGCGCGGTGAGCTACGGCAATCTCTACGGCGTTTTGCTCGACTACGTCATCTTCGCAGTGCTCATATTTTACGTGCTCACCATCGGCGGTCTTTTCGTCTTGCGCCGCAATCGGCCGGATGCCGAGCGGCCTTATCGCGCGTGGGGCTATCCCATCGTTCCAATTCTGTATATCGTGACCGCGCTGATCATCATGTTGATCTTGATCCTGTATCAGACGCAGGACACCTGGCCCGGCCTGGTGATCGTGATTCTCGGCGTTCCGGTGTATTGGGCCTGGTCGCGGAAGTCTGGGGCGAACCAGTAGGACAGGCTTCAGCCTGTCTGGTTTTGATTTTTTCGTTAGCTCGAAAAAGCAGACAGGCTGAAGCCTGTCCCACAAAATCAAGGTGGATATGGCGAATCAACTGTTTCAAATAAAAACGCACGAGGCCCTCGTTGAGGAACTCCACGGCGAGAATCGATTGCGCCGCGTCCTTGGCCCCGTCCAGCTATCGAGCCTGGGCGTGGGTGCGATCATCGGCACCGGCATCTTCGTCCTGACCGGTGTCGCGGCGCATGATCTCACCGGACCCGCGCTAATGCTTTCCTTCGTGGTGTCCGGGATGACATGCTTTTTCGCGGCCCTGTGCTACGCGGAATTTGCTTCCATGGTCCCCGTTGCGGGATCGGCGTACACCTACGCCTACGCGACGCTAGGCGAACTATTCGCGTGGATCATGGGTTGGGATCTGATTCTTGAGTACGCGGTCGCTTCAGCCACGGTTGCGCACGGCTGGTCCCACTACTTTCAGGATTTTCTTCGCTTCTTCCATTTCGGATTGCCGCAGCACTTTACGAACGCACCCTTCGATTACGATCTGACTTCGGGACGCCTCAGTTTGACGGGCACTTGGTTCGACCTTCCCGCCATTGCCATCGCTTTGATCGTCACCGTGATTCTAGTGAAAGGCATCAGTGAAAGCGCCAGCGTGAATACCGCGATCGTGATTGTGAAACTCGCGATCGTTTTCTTCGTGATCGGCGTTGGCGCGTTCTACGTGCATCCGGCGAATTGGCATCCCTTCGCCCCGTTTGGTTTGACCGGACTCAGTTTCTTTGGCCACACTGTGATGGGACGAACAGGCCCCGGCGGCCAACCGATGGGCATGCTGGCCGGAGCGGCCATTGTCTTTTTTGCGTATATCGGCTTTGACTCGATCTCGACCCACGCCGAGGAAGCCCGCAATCCCTCGCGCGACGTCCCCATTGGAATCATGACTTCGCTCGTTCTCTGCACGGTTCTATACATCGCCGTCGCCGGTGTGCTCACCGGGATGGTGAATTACAGTCAAATCAATATCGATGCCCCTGTTTCAGATGCGTTCCGGCAGGTGGGTCTGCCGTGGGCGGAATTGCTGGTTTCCATCGGGGCAGTCGCGGGGATTACGTCGGTTCTCCTGGTGATGATGTTGAGCCAGCCGCGAATCTTTCTGGCTATGGCGCGGGACGGATTGCTGCCGACCGGATTTTTCGGCGCCGTGCACGAGCGGTTTCGCACGCCATGGAAGTCCACGATTCTGACCGGGCTGTTCGTCGCCGCGATGGGCGCCTTCCTGCCGTTGCGAATTCTCGCCGAACTCGTGAACATCGGAACCTTGCTGGCTTTCGTGATCGTTTGCGCTGCGGTTTTGATCATGCGGCGCACGCATCCGGAAGTGCGCCGTCCGTTCCGTGCGCCGCTGGGCTCGATCATTCCGATTCTCGGAATCTTGTGCTGCCTGATCTTGATGTTTTCCTTGCCCGTCGCAAACTGGTATCGCCTGGCCATCTGGCTGGTGATCGGCCTGGTGATCTATTTCACGTACGGCATTCATCACAGTCGCATCACTTTGCAGGACCGCGAGGGTAATGCAAAGGTCGCGCTCGGTCAGAAATAGACCGCCGGTGGCGCAGGCTTCAGCCTGTGGGGGTTAGTCCTTGCAGGGCCCAAAATCCACAGTCCGCCGCGGCGGACTGCGCCACAAGTGCCACGCCGAATAAATTTCGAGTAATCTCCCATCGCATTTTCTGGCGTAGTATCCTGCTCATTTGCGGCGGAGGTTTGCCTGATAGGATATGGCTTCAACATTTACAACGCGGAGCCGCGGCATTTGGGCGGGTATGAGCCTGGTCGATTGGATCGCGCTGGCGATCCTCGTCTTGTACGGAGCGCTTTGGGGATTGCGGCAGTACTACGCGCAGATCCCGCAGTCCGGCTTTCTTTTCTTCCTGGCGATTTGCGCCGCGATTTATTGGCTGGTGCGTGGATGGATTTGGGCTCGCGACCATCTCCTCTGGAGCCTGCGCAACCGGCTGGTTGCGGCGTATGTGTTCATTGCCGTCGTCCCGGTGCTGCTTCTGCTGGCGATGGCGGGACTCGCGGCGTACCTGCTGTACTGGCAGCTGGGCTCCTACGTCATTTACACCGAGATGGAAGAACGCGAGGAGCGCGTGGGAGTGGTAGCCACTGCCATGGCGACTTCGTACGCCGCCGAAGCGACGCTGGGACGCACTGCGGCGGCGCTGGCATTGCCGGTGGACCCCGCCACATACGTCAAGAATGCGATGACAGAATTGCCCGGGTTGAAGATCGAAACCGGCAAGGGAGAAGAATTGCTCCCGAAAAGCAGTGAGTCCGAGAGGGGCCGCTTCCGTGGGCTTGTTTTCGGCGATGGGCAGCTTGCATTACGGGCCGTGGTCGCGCGCCCGACTCCCGCGGGACGCATTTTGGTTTCCGCGGTTGTTCCCATCACACCCGAGCTGATCGACACGCTCGCGCCGGAACTCGGGCCGATCCAATTCAACGTTCTGCGAGCTGAGAGCGACAACACAAAATCCGTAGTTCCAAACGTGATCGCCACGCAGCAGTTTGTGCCCGTGCAGCAGATCGGGTCGAGCGGGCGGCCGGTTCCAAAAGCTGTGAATCCGTTCGACAAGCTGATCACGGGCATCGTGGGTCTTGACGTACTCGATTTGGACCAGAAACAGGGACAGGCAAGTCCAGTGCGCGTGGTCGTGGCATTCAGCACGCGCCCATCGCTCTTGAACCGGCGTCTCTTCAGTCCGCTCGGAGATTTGGGCGGCGCGGCCGCGACGGCGCTGCTGGTCGTTGGCGCGGTCTTCCTGGTCATTGAAATCGGTTCGCTCGTGACGGGAGTCATCATGACGCGGACGATCACAACGGCGGTCGACAACCTGTACAACGCAACCCAGCACGTGCAGGACGGCGACCTCAGCTATCGCGTGCGAATCCCACACCGGGATCAGCTCGCGGCGCTCGGCGAGTCGTTCAATTCGATGATGCAGTCGGTTTCCACGCTGATCGAGGAGCAGCGCCAGCGGCAAAAGCTCGAGAACGAGCTATCCATCGCGCATGAAGTGCAACAACAACTGTTCCCGCGCTCGCTGCCGAATTTGCAGGGAATCGAGATCGAAGCGATCTGCCGTCCGGCGAGAGTGGTCAGCGGCGATTACTACGATTTCATACGCATCTCGCCCACGCGGCTCGCCATCGCGGTCGCGGACATCAGCGGGAAGGGAATCTCCGCGGCGCTGCTGATGGCCAACGTGCAAGCCGCTCTGCGCAGTGACGTCCTCCGATATCGGAACGGCCAGCCGGGAATTCACCTCGAGCAGATTGATACCGCTGAAATTGTCTCGCACCTGAATCTGCATTTGTTCCGCAACACTTCCGACGAGCGCTATGCCACAGTTTTCTTTGGAGTGTACGACGCGGAGACTCGCCAGCTTCATTACACCAATGCCGGGCATCTTCCCCCTCTTTACATTAGCGGCGGCAACGTCAGGCGTCTGGAAACCGGCGGGATGGTCGTGGGTTTGTTCAACGACGTGCCGTTTCAGCAAGGCGCCGTGGAAATCGAACACGGCGGCATGCTCGTGGCCTACAGCGACGGCTTGATCGAGCCGGAGAACGTGTACGGCGAAGAATTCGGCACCACGCGCCTCATCGACGTGGCCACGCGCAATAAAGATGCGTCTTCCCACGCGATTGCCGAGGCCATGATGCATGCCGCGGAGGAATGGTCCGGGTCTCCCGAGCAGGCGGACGATATGACGGTCATCGTTATGCGCTTTTCCGAGCACTCGCAGGAGAAGCGCGCGTGAAAGTTCTTACCGCGGCACAGATGCGCGAGGCGGACCGGCTCACCACGGAAAGGTACGGCATTCCCGGCATTGAATTGATGGAGAATGCAGGAACGGCCATCGCCGATTTCCTGCGCGAAAAGTTCGCGGACCTGTCGAGCCGCAAAATCCTCGTCCTGTGCGGGAAGGGAAATAACGGCGGCGACGGCATGGTGGTCGCAAGGCTGTTGAAAGATTTTGGCGCCACGGCGGTCGTTTTTCTTTTTGCAAATCCGGGTTCCGTCGAAGGCGATGCCGCGGCCAATTTGAAGCGCTGGCAACAAGGCCTCGGCGAGTTGTACGTCGTGACGAGCGAAGCGGAATGGGAATCGGCGCGCGCGGCGCTCGCGGAAGCCGGCTTGATTGTTGACGCGCTGCTCGGCACCGGGCTGCGCGGGCCTGTAGAAGGCCTGCTCGGCAAGGTCATCGAAGATTTGAACGCGGCGCGCGCGAAGCGGCGCGGCAAAACGGTCGTGGTGGCCGTCGATATGCCTTCCGGGCTTGCTTCCGATTCGCAGGATTTCGGCGGCCCGGTCGTGGCCGCCGATTTCACCGTGACGCTCACCGCGCCCAAGGTGGGGCAGCTCGTTTTGCCGCACTCGTCGTGCTGCGGCGTGCTGGTCGTGAAAGATATCGGGACGCCGCCCGAGCTGCTCGAGTCCGACTCGCATTTGAAAATCCACTGGATCGAGCCGGCGGAATTCCGCGCCTTGCCGCTGGTGCGCGATCCGGCCGCAAACAAGGGAACCTACGGCCATGCGCTGATCGTCGCCGGATCGCTCGGGAAATCCGGGGCGGCGATTCTCTCGGCGCGCGGCGCGTTGCGCTCCGGAGCGGGCCTCGTCACCGTGGCGACGCCCCAGGATGTGTTGCCGATCGTGGCCGGGGGTATGCCCGAAATGATGACGGCTCCTTTGGCGTCCACGGAATCCGGGACGGCGAGCCTTCGCAATCTAGATTACGGAAAATTTGCTGAGATTTTGCGGGGCAAATCGGTTCTCGCCATCGGCCCCGGGCTTTCCATGCAGGACGAAACGCAGCAATTCATCCGCCTGGTCGTTGGACAGACGGAACTCCCCATTATTCTGGATGCCGACGGCCTGAACGCCTACGACGGCATGGCCGACACTCTGAACGAACGCCACGCCGCAGCGATGGTGATGACCCCGCATCCGGGCGAAATGGCGCGCCTTCTCGGCATCACCGTGAAGGAAGTGCAGGCGCGCCGCTTGGACGTAGCGCTCGAAGCGGCGGGGCGCTGGCGCGCGCACGTGATCCTCAAAGGTTTTCATACCATCCTTGCGACGCCCTCTGGTTACGCCTACATCAACACGACGGGAAATCCCGGAATGGCGACCGGAGGAACCGGCGACGTGCTCACCGGAATCCTTGCCGGCTTGACGGCGCAGTTTGGCGTCGAGGATTGGGCGCGCGTGCTCAGCTTCGGTGTGTACCTGCACGGCCTGGCCGGCGACATCGCCGCGTCGTGCGTTGGGGAAGCGCCATTGATCGCATCCGACCTGATCGACGCGATCCCGGAAGCGTACGCGCGCGTCCTCGCGGAGTGGGAACATGCCCGCTGACGAAATCGTCACGCACTCCTCGGAAGAAACCATTGCCAAAGGCCGGGAAATTGCATCGAAACTTCGGCCGCCCGTCCTGGTGCTATTGAAAGGAGACCTCGGCAGCGGCAAGACCACGCTGACCAAGGGCATCATCAGCGGCCTGGGCGCCGCCAAGGAAGAAGACGTCACCAGCCCCACGTTCAATCTCGTCCACGAGTTCCGCATTCACAATGGGGCCGGCTCTGAGATGAGCTCTCACCCCTGCAAGGTCTACCACGTCGATCTCTATCGCATTGAAAATTTCCACGACCTCGAATCCCTCGGCCTGGAAGACGCCCTGTCCGAAAAGGCCATCGTGATTATCGAGTGGCCCGAGCGATTCACGTTCCGCACGGACTGGCCTACGATTGAAATCCGCCTCGATCACGCCGGGGGCGACTCCCGCCGAATCGCCACCTCGGGTTTGATTAGGGTGAACGAGTTGTCATGAAACACTGCGCCCTTAGTCTGGCCTCCGATTAAGATGTCCGATCTGCTGTTAACGGGTTGGCTTCGCCGCCTTGTTCGCGCTTTACCCCCTTGTTAACCTGAGGATGAGCCTAGCGCAGCCCCCTATGCCTGAACGCACGTCCATGCTCTCCACCGCTACGCCCGCGCGAGTTAACCTGAGGCCCTATGCGGCGGAGCTTCCCCTCGGCACTCTGGCCGTCGGGGTGGACAACATCCATCATGATGTCTTCCTGAGCCCCACATTTGTGGAGACGACCGAGTCTTACCTGCTGGAATTCATCCGGCAAACCGCCAGTCTCCCCTTTCTTGCTCAGACTGACCGATTGCAGGGAAACCGGCGGCAACCCGTGCGCCGCGAGGCCGACCGGAAGGCCGCTCGCGCGCCCGATGCTCCTTCCTGGAAACGGCAACTTTCCGATCTCTTGCACGGCGGGCTCCAGAAGGCCAAGTACGAGAAAAATATCGAGGTCGATCTTCTCCTTCGCGTGACTCTGTTGAAATACCTGACGCAGGAGATCGGCACGCAGTTCGCGAACCTCCTGCTGGAGGCCAAGGAGTGGATCCGGGGACGCGGCACGCATTTCGATCATACCGAGCATGCCCACGTGATCAAGGCGCGCATCGCCGAATTGCAGGCGGACCGCCGCAATTTGTTCCGGAACGTGGGCCAGCATGTGTTTCAGGCGATTCAGGAGATCGAGGAGAACGGGCTTGCCAGGTCCCGGAAGGCGCTGTTCGGCGACGAGGGCTCGACGACCACTTACGACATTTTGAACAACCGCCTGGCTTTCGTCGAAGGCGGCAAGGACGACGTGCTCTTTCTCGAGCAATACATCCTGCTCGGAAATTATTTGCGCGATCAGGACCGCTTCGAGACGTTCGACGCCGTCCTGCTCGATTTCCTGCGCGAATCCGTCCTGGCCGGGGACCAGGGTAACGACCTCAACGATTCGTGGCGCCAGCATCAGAAGCTTGTGGATGGCGCGGTGGCGCATCGGGCCGAAATCGCGCGCCTTGAAGAAGAGCGCGCCGCCCTGGCGCGCAAACTGGAGCGCTCCGAGAGCCTGATGGGGCGCGTCGGTTTTGGCTCCGATCCGGCTACTCTCCGCGCGTCCATCTCGGATGTCGAGAAACGCCTGCGCCATGCGCGGCACAAACTCGAGGAAGCAAATCCACGCATTGAAGTGTCCCGCGGCGAGGCGGATTACCTGGCCAAGCAGTATCAGGAGCGCCTGGGCGATTACTTGAACCAGCCCGAAAACGCGCGCCGCCTGTTCGACCCGTCCGCCCCGGGCGAGCCGCGCGGAAACGCGGCCGAAATGCGCGGGCGATTGCTCGATGAGTTGATCGTCCGGCTCGAGCAGCGTGATTTGCTCGTGCACATTCTGGCCAGCTACCAGCTTCGGAACATCTGCCACGACTACTGCCCGCCGATCCACTTGCAGCAATTGAAAAAAGCTCTGGTATCGCGCGAGGAATTCAAGCGCGTCGAGGATATCCTGAAGCAATTCCCCGCGCGGCAGTATTCCACGCAGCGCATCGACGAACTCTCCAAAAAAATACGGAAAACGCCGCGCGATGAAGTGCGCACCGTCGTCCTCCGTTTCGCCGAGGATTTCATGCGTTTGCGCCGCGATGCGCGCAATTTTGAGCGGCTGAGCGCGGCGATGGAGCGCGTCCATCTGGTACGCAACGAGCGCACGCGCGAACTTTCCGAGATGAACCACAGTCTCTACGAGTTCCTGCTGACCGAGGAAGCCCGGCCGGCCGAAGACCGCGTGGTCTCCCACACCATCATCAAAGCCGACGTGCGCGGCTCGACGAAGATCACGCAAGAACTGCTCGCGCGCGGACTCAATCCCGCATCCCTCTTCAGCTTGAATTTCTACGAACCGGTGAAGCGCATCCTCGAACGCTACGGTGCCGCGAAAGTCTTTATCGAGGGCGATGCGCTGGTGCTGGCGATTTACGAAACCGAATCCAACCGCGTGCAGCAACGCGCCGTATCGAAAGCCTGTGCGCTGGCGCGCCAAATTCTGGCGGTCTCGTCCGCGTACAATGAGCGGCCGGATTCGGCCGACCTGCCCCGGCTGGAGCTGGGCGTCGGGATCGCGTATCAGGGATCTCCGCCGACGTACTGGATGGACACCGATTCGCGCATTATGATTTCGCGCGCCCTGAACCTTTCGGACCGGCTGTCGAGTTGCTCCAAGGCCGCCAAGCGCATGCTGTCCCAGAATGCGTCGCAATTTCGCCTGTTCCTCTTTCAAACCATGACGGAGGGCGTGGCCGAGGACGAGGCCGACGAATTCCTGATTCGCTTCAATCTGAACGGCGTGGAACTGAACGATGAAGGTTTCCAGAAGCTGCAGGAAGAAATCTCCCTGACGCCGCTGGAAGCGGAATGCGCCATGCCCTGGGGCAAGGAACGCGTCGAGTTCTTCTACGGAGAAACGCCGGTAGGCGAAGGGCTCGAGCCCGTCCTGATCCGCCGCGGATTCGTCCGCCAGATGCTGCCGGGCGGAAAAATTGGAGAAGCCGGCACGCGCCCCTACTACGAAGTCTGCGTCAACCCCAAGGTCATGGAACTCGTCGAACATCTCGCGGCAACGGCCGCCGCTCTGCGCGAATGAAATGGTAGGATGAGGCGTGGGGCGTGAGCCGCCAGATCTGAACCATCCATGAGCAGAAGCAAAACCAAGTCAAAAAAGTTCACAGCTGGCAACGAAGCGAGGCGCCGCGCGCGCGAACTCGCGGGGCCTCCGCCCGCCGCGCGAGTGATCCCCGACAAGCGCCTGAAGCCGCCCAAGCACAAGAAAAAATTGGACGAGACCGACCGGTAGCACAGCCACTCTTGGCTGTGTGGGTTTCACTGCTTACCCACATCCATGGCTTACCGTCGATCGCAAAACCCGCACAGCCAAGAGTGGCTGTGCTACTAGTGAATGTGCCGCGTTTTCTTCTGCATGTAATCCATCAGCAGGTATTGGCCGAGGGTGTAGGGCGTGGTGAAGTAGGCTTTGCCGCGGCACAGCTCCGTCACTTTTTGCACGAAGTGGACGAGGCTGTAGTCGCTGGCCAGCATGAACGTGTTGATCAAAATTCCCGAGCGGCGGCAGCGCCCCACTTCCTCGAGCGTCTGAGTGACCACCAGCGGATCGAGGCCGAACGCATTCTTGTAAATGCGCCCGTCGTCGAGCGTAAGCGCCGAAGGCTTTCCGTCCGTGATCATCACGATCTGCTTCATGTCTTTTTTCTGGCGCGACAGGATGCGCCGTGCGAGGCGCAGGCCTTCGCGCGTATTCGTGTAGTACGGGCCAACCTGCACGCGCGCCAGTTCGCCGAGCGGCATTTCCTCCGCGGAGTCGTGGAATAGCACAAGGTGCAGCGAGTCGCCGGGATATTGCGTGCGGATCAGATGCGACAACGCCAGCGCCACTTTTTTGGCGGGCGTGAAGCGGTCCTCGCCGTAAAGAATCATGCTGTGGCTGCAGTCGAGCATCAGCACCGTGGCGCAAGAACTCTGGTACTCAGTCTGATGGACCATCAAATCCGGGTAATCGAGTTCAATCGGAACTTTCGAGCCCTCGCGGCGCACGGCGTTGAACAATGTCCCGCTGATGTCGAGATTCAGCGTGTCGCCGAATTCATAAGGGCGCGAGATGCCGCCCGACTCGACGCCCGTCGCCAGGTCGCGCGTGTCATGGCGGCCGAAGCTGCTCTTGCCGAGCGATCCCATCAAATCCTTGAGCGTCTTGAATCCCAGAAAGTCGATGGTCTTATCCGTGATTTCAAAGCGCGCTTCGTTTTCCCGGTCGCGGTCGCGGCCTTGCCCGATCTGCCCGCGCGGCGTCTTGTCCGGAGGCGCCGTCACCTGTGGATTCCCCGTGACGTAGCCCTCTTGCATCAGCCGGTCGATCAACTGGTCGATCAGCTCTTTCATCTTGGCGTCCATCTGTTCGGGAGTCCCGTCAAGCAGATCTTTCAATTCCTGATTCGGAAGCAGGTCGCCTTCTTCGAGCGCGCGCTGAATCGCCTGGCGCAACGCTTCCATCGACTTTTCCGGATCCATCTCGGACATGCCGTAAAATTGCGATTCAAAACCGCTCTGGAGGAAAAAGTCGGACAGGCGCTTGACGAGCTCTTGCAAGTCGACGCCGTCGGCCGGTTCGCCCGTGTATTTCGTGTAGCGGATGTATTTCGTCATAAGCTGTCGCTCGCAAACGAGTGTAATCTGTTGAATGGCCGGCCGAAAAACCCCGCCTCTGAAGAGGCGGGCTACAGCAAATCTCCGCTCTGCGCCCGATTGCTG
>JGI12269J14319_10003790_pt1 | contig 14090 bp, 11 predicted proteins | sample PeaSoiSIISIP2007_FD_14319 | JGI IMG/M metagenome (IMG submission 14319) | reverse complement strand
CGAACTGCTGGAGGAGCAGCGGGTTCCCGCCGGTCTCCGAGTACCGTCGCGCGACCTCCTCGGGGGAGAACTTCCGCGTCGGGTCGCTCACGCGCAGGTATTCGGCGGCCTCACCGGAAGTCATCGGACGAAGGACGATCGGCCGCGCCTCGGTCGCGACCTGGAACGCTTCGAGGCGTGTGCGCCCCGCGCCGGAGAGCGAGGCGTGCGACCGAGTGGTCCCGAGGACCCACAGAGGCTGGTTCGTCAGCTGCTTCGCGAGGTACTCCACCGCGACGAGCGACGACTCGTCGGCATGGTGGAGGTCTTCGAGGACCAGGACCGTCGGACCGTGCCGGGTGAACACGAGGAACTGCTCGACGATCGCAGTGCGGACCCGGTCCTGCGAACCTTCGCCGCGCTCGTGGGTCCCGCTGAGCAGTTCGAGCAATCGCTCTTCGATGCCGATCGGCCCGGAAACGCTGGCTTCGCTCAGGCCCGGGGCGAACCCGAGCAGGAACTCGTCGCCCCCCACCGGGGCGGTCCGTCCGGGCTTCAGGGCCGGGTCGTCGTGGGCGCTCTCGATCGCGGACCGGACGAGCCAGTAGGGCGGCGGGTCATCGAGGGCCGGGGCCCGACCGATGAGCACGAGCGCACCGCGGGCGCGCATCTGTCGAACGAGCTCGGCGATGAGGGCGGTCTTACCGACCCCCGTGTCGCCGACGAGGAGCGTGACGCCGCCGGCGCCCGCTCGCACCTCATCGAACCGACGTTGGAGGGCGATGACCGTCTCGACCCGGCCCACGAATGGTCGACCCGGCCCGGCCGCCGCCATGTCGCGTCCCCCCGGTGATGGGGGGCTCCGAGTACTTACGTGCGCGTTCGAGCGGATTTGAGGAAGGGAAGGGCGACGACCTCTCCGGGAGTTTCCCGCCCCCGGATCCCCAGGGTCACCTTCGTCCCCGGTGCAATGAGGTCGGGCGGAAGATACGCGAGGGCGATCCCCTTTCCGAGAGTAGGGGAGAGACCCCCGCTCGTCGCCTCGGTCACGGGCTTTCCGGCGGAATGGACGGGCGTGCCGTGGCGCGGGATCGCTCCCACCTCCGCGACCTCGATCCCGACCAGGCGGCGCTTCAGTCCGTCGGTGCGCTCCTTCTCGAGCGCCGGCCCGCCGACGAACACGTGGTCGAAATCCACGAAGCGGTCCTGGCCCGCTTCGAGGGGCGTATGGTCCCGGTGGAATTCCTGACCCGAGAGCAGGTACCCCTTCTCCAGACGAAGGGTGTCGCGCGCTCCGAGGCCAACGGGCACTACCCCTGCGGCGAGGAGACGCTCGGCGAGCGCCTCGGCCTCCTTCGCGGGAACGAACACCTCGTAGCCGAGCTCGCCGGTGTAGCCGGTTCGGCTCACCATCAGGAACTCCTCGAGGGCCTCCGGCACGTGGAGCCCGAGGCGACCGGTGCGCGGTCCGGCGCCCTCCTGCTTCGGGAAGAACCGCACATGATAGAAGGGGAGCCCGGAGAGGTCCCACGGGAAGAGCGATTCGAGGACCGCTCGGGACTTCGGTCCCTGGACGGCGAGCAGCGCGACCGGACCATTCCACCGGCCGATCGTCGTGTCGGGGCCGCGGTGCTGGCGGAGGATCTCCTCGATCTCGTCCGCGCGACCCGCGTTGGGAACGACCACGAACGAACGGGTGAGCTCCTCTCCGGTGTCGACCCGGCTGATGAGGAGGTCGTCGACGATGAACCCGGTCGCCTCGAGCAGGAAGGTGTAGCGGACCTGTTCGGGGACGAGTCCCGGAACGTTCGCGGTCGTCCGACGGCCGAGGAGGTCCCCGGCGTGAGCGCCCTCGACCGTGAGGATGCCCATGTGGGAGACGTCGAACAGCCCGACCCCTTCGCGGACCGCGCGGTGCTCGGCGAGGATGCTCGTGTAGTAGAGCGGCATCTCCCAGCCCGCGAACGGGACCATGTGGGCCCCGTGCCGTCGATGGAAGTCATAGAGGGCGGTACGACGGAGCGGGACCGCGGTCGGAGGGGCCGGTTCGCTCATGTGACGATCTCCGCGAGGCGCCCCTGTTCGCTCGCGAGCCGGATCTCGAGGGCGACGCGACGACCGCTGCTCATCGGGGTCCGATAGAGCGCGTTCCCGTACGGATGGCCGAGCGAGAGGTGGACGTTCGTTCCTCCTCCGATCCGGGCCGCGACGTCGAAGACCGTGGGATGGCCCGTGCGGTCGATGCAGGTCTGCAGGCAGAACGGTCCGAGGATCCCGGGAGGGTAGTGCGCGCGGGCCGCGTCCACGAACTTCTCGCCCATGCGGAAAACCTCTTCGAGGATCGACTCCCGGACCGTAAGCGTTCCGTGCCCCACGACCGTGTACTCCGGGATCCGGTCGGAGTCGCTCAGCTCGAGCTGCTGGGCGGCCGGGAGGCGGACGAGACCGTCGAGGTTGCTCTCGCGCCGCTCGTCGACGCCGAGCAGCTCGAGCCCATCCTCGCGCGAGACGAGCGGCGAGAAGAAGAAGTTGAAGTTGAACACCGGTCCGAGGACGTACTCCTCGATCCGGGCGGTAGCGAGGTCGGCCGGATCGACCGTGCCCCGGGCCACCAGGCGCTCGACCTTGGCACGATACTCCGCGGGGCTCGTGACCGTGAAGAACCCGCGCTCGAGCCGGCGGGTGGCGTGGGGCAGTTTCACGATGGCGAGGCCATCGATCGCCTCCGGACCCGGGATGCGGTGCGGCGTCGGGATGCCCGCCTTTTCGAGAAGGGTGTAGTAGTTGTCGCGCTCGCTGCGCTCCTCGATCCGCAGCAGGCGACGCGACCCCACGATCGGCACGCGGAAATCGTCCTCGATCGTGGAGAGGGGAAGGTAGGAGCTGAACGCGCGGTTCGGCACGAGCACGACCCCTCCGGAGCGCAGACGCGCCTGGGTCGCGGGGGAGGCGATCTCCGCGAACTTCGGGAATGTCCACACGGTGTCCACGCATCCGCGGACCCGCGCTCCGTCCGGTCCCCGCACCGAGCGGAAGTAGCGGGCGTACGTCGCGTCCCGGCCGGCCTCCGCGAGGACGAGGCTCGAGAGCCCCTCCGTCACCGCTCCATCCGCGATGTCGATCGCCGAGTGCGAGCCGACCGTTCCGACCACCGGAGGGGACGGGTACGAGGGGAGGAGCGCCCGAACTTCCTCGAGGGAGAGGGGCATGCCCGACCGCACGGTCACAATAGCTTAAGCGCTCGGGCCACCCGCTCCGATGAGAGCGGCAGCTCGGTGACGTGCGCGCCGGTCGCGTCGCGGACCGCGAGCGCCACCGCGGCCGGAACCGGGATCATCGGCGGCTCTCCAAGGCCCTTGGCCCCGAACGGTCCGGCCCCCGCGAACCCCTCCACGAACGTCACCTGGATCGGAGGGACCTCCCCGAGGGTCGGGATCCGGTAATCGAGCAATCCGGCGTTCAGCAACCGCCCATCCTCGGACCAGAGCGCTTCTTCGGTGAGCGCGGTACCGAGACCCATCACGATGCCTCCTTCGACCTGGGCGGGCGCCGTCATCGGGTCGATGACGGTTCCGACGTCGTGGAATGCGGCGTACCGCGTGACCCGCACGGTGCCGGTCGCACGGTCGACCGTTACCTGCGCGGCGTGGGCCGCGCCGGTGAAGTCAGTGTACGGGTAGAACGTCCCCGCTTCCACCTTGCGCTCGTCGATCGTCCCGGACGTGCCGTAATGCCGACCGCTCGCGACGATTCCGCCCGCCGAACGCTCCGAGTCGCTGCAGAGCTCCCGTATCGGCCGACGGGTCGACCCCTGTTCGGCCACGATCTCCCCGGCCCGCACCGCGAGGTGGACCGGACCGGAGCCGCCGAGACGCTTCCCGATCTCCTCGAGCAGCGTGAGGGAGGCGGCCTGAACCGCGCGCCCGAGCGCGGCCGTCGTTCGGCTCCCGAAGACCCCCGAATCGAACGGCGCGCTCGAGGTGTCTTCGTACGCGACCGAGACGCGCTCCCGGGGCAGCTCGAGGGACCGAGCGGCCACGGACGCGATCCCGGCGAGCACGCTCCCGCTGCCAATCTCCCGTTCTCCCTGGACCACCGTGAGGTCGGTCGGGGAGAGACGAAGGCGAACCTCACCGCCCGCTCCGGTCCCGGTCGACCAGAATCCCACCGCGACCCCGACCCCGCTGTCCGGGCCGGCGTCTGCCCGCCACTGGGCGGCCGTAGCTCGCGCCAATTCGAAGGCGGTGACGAGTCCGAACGGACCCACGGCCTGCCCGAGGGGCGTCGTGTCGCCTTCCTTCCACAGGTGCGCGGCCCGGAACTCGAGAGGGTCGAGGCCGGCTTCCCGGGCGACATGGTCCAGATGGGACTCGAGGACGAACACGCACTGGGGGGCGAACGGAGCGCGGTGCGGACCGAACGCCGGCTTGTTCGTGCGCACGGCGTATCCTTCGACCTCGAACACGGGCGTGCGGTACGGTCCGAGCAGGAACCCGATCGAGTAGCCGGTCGCAAAGTCGCGGCCCGGAAGCGACGTGCCGACGTCGAGCAGTAACCGAACTCGTCGCCCGACGATCCGACCCCCCGTCACCGCCGTCTCCATCCGGATCACGGACGGAAGGGTGGTGCGTCCGAGGAGGAACTCCTCCCGGTAGCCGAGGGCGAGCCGCACCGGGCGCCCGGTGGCCTTCGCGAGCAGGAGGGCGTACGGCTCGAGGAGCGCGGCGCCTTTGCCCCCGAAACCGCCCCCGACCCAGGTTCCCTCGACGACGACGGACTCTTCGGGAACTCCGAGCAGCGAGGCGACATCCTCCCGCGTCCCGAAGGGGGTCTGGGTGCAGGTGCGTACGCGCCACTTGCCGTCCTTCACCTCCGCGAGGCAGGCGTGGGGCTCGAGGGCGACCTGATGGACGCTCGACGTGCGATAGGTCTCCCGCACGACGGTCTCCGCGCCTTGGAAGATCGCATCGAGGTCCCCCTCTCGCGCGCGGACGTGGGCCGCGACGTAGGGCGAGCTCTCGGCATTCGAACCCGGCCAGTCGGGGAAGACCTGCTCAAGGTCGGAGATCACCGGAAGCGGGTCGACCTCCACGCGCACGGCTCGAGCCGCCCGACGGGCCAGCTCGCGCGTCGGCGCCGCCACGGCCGCCACGGGCTGGTTCCGGTAGACCACGGTATCCGTCGGAAAGATCGGGCGGTCGGGGTCACCGGTCGCTCCGGGCAGGAGGGCCGCGAGGTCGGCGGCCCCGATCGCGACGACGCCCTCGAGCGCGCGGGCCGGTGAGAGGTCGACCGACCGAAGACGACCGTGCGCGACCGGGGATGGAACGAGCGCGGCCCACCACATTCCCGGAACATCGAGGTCCGCCCCGAACACGGCGGAGCCGTCGAGCTTCGTGCGAGCGTCGGGACGCCCGGACGCGATCAGGGGGCCTCCGGACGGAGCAGCGCGACGGCGCGGGCGATCGAAAGATAGCCGGTGCATCGACAGAGATTCCCCCCGAGGTCCGAGAGGAGCTCGTCGACGGTCGCCGACCGGCCGCGTTCCCGAAGCAGACCGGCGAGAGCCACCACGAAGCCCGGCGTGCAGTACCCGCATTGCAGTGCGCCGGCCCGCTCGAACGCGTTCTGGACCTCGCGCCCGACGGGATCGTCCGCCATGCCTTCGATCGTCGTGAGGGACGTGCCTTCCACCTCGTGCGTGAGCGTGAGGCACGACAGCATCGACACCCCGTCGACGAGGACGGTGCACGCTCCGCAATCTCCGCTGCGGCACCCTTCTTTCGTGCCCTTCAGCCCGAGGCGCCATCGGACCGTATCGAGCAACCGCTCCGACGCCGGTACGTCTTCGACGGCCCGGGGCTTGCCGTTGACGGTCAGTGCGAGAGAGGTGGGCGTCATCGAAGCTCCGGGCGGGAAACCATGACGGCCCGCACCGCACGTTCTACGAGGGTCTCGACGAGATGACGGCGGTACTCCTCCGAGGCCCGTCGGTCGGTAACGATCGTCAGGTGACGCGCGGCCCGTTCGGCAGCGGCGCGCGTCGCTGCCTCGGTGGGCGTCGCTGTCCCAAGCATTTCTTCGGCCTCTGGGACGCGCGATGCTCGGGGCGGGATCCCTCCGACGGCCAATCGCCAACGGTGGTCCGATGGGGAGTACGCCGCGGCGACCGCGATCTGAGAGATGTCGTTCGCGGGACGGACCCGCTGCCATAGGTAGGCGGACGGTCTTGGTTCGGGAAAGCGGACGGACCGGATCAGTTCGCCGGACGCGAGCGCCGTGCTCCGCGCTCCCCGGATGAACTGGTCGACCGACAGGGAGCGAGCGCCGGTCGGGCCGACCACGTCCACCTCCGCGTCGAGCGCGAGAAGCACCGGGATGAGGTCGGAGGCCGGGGCGGCCCGACCGAGGTTTCCCCCGAGGGTCGCCCGGTGGCGCAGCTGAACACTGCCCACCGCTCGGATCGCTTGGAGGAGCCCGGGATGCTGCCGCGGGAGCTCGGGGTCCCTCTCCAGAGAGCGCAGCGGCAACGTGCTGCCCACCGTGAGGACGGGGCCGTTCCAGTCCACGGTGCGCCACGGGAGCCGACGGAGCGAGACGACGCGTCGCGGAGCGCTCTTCCCCCCGTCGAGGTCGAACATCACGTCCGTTCCTCCCGCGAGCACGGTGACCTCCCCGGGCGCCCCGGTGCGAAGCTCTGCGATGGCGGCGTCCACGCTGGACGGCGTCACGAAGTCGAACGGCGGCATCGCCGCGACGCACCCCGAGCCGGGCACTAATGGTTTCGCGTCGGGGGGAGCGCCACGCCTTCTTTTTTATCCGATGAGCGGTTTTGGCAACCGGACCGCATGCCATTCGAACTCGCGTTGCGTTACAGCACTCCTCTGACCCCGATCGCCGACCTGGACGAGGTGCTGCGCGAATTCCTGCGGCTGGTCGGATATCTCGCCGAAGGCGAGGAGGGGCGCGGCTCCGAAGGACCGGTCGCGCATAGCCTCGCCTTTCGGCTCGTGCGCGATTGCCTCCTCAAGGACCCTTCGAAGGCGTGGTACGTGGACGAGCTGTCCGCCGCCCTCAAAACGTCGAAGCCGACGGTCTACCGGCATGTCAACAAGCTCAAGGCGCTCGACCTGCTGGAGGAGGCGGGGGGGGCCGCGGATGGGAAGGGACGAAAGGGATACCGGCTCCGCTATGGGAACTTGGCCCGCGCCTGGGACTTCACCGAGGCGAACGCCCAGAACGCCCTCCGACGCTATCGGGAGACCGTGAATCATTTGCAGACGCTCGTGGAGAAGCAGGCACTGGAGACCCCGGCGAAAGTGGTCGCGACGCCGCGCGCGGTCCTTCGGGAACGCGGAGGCGGACGATGAGCGACCCGCCGAACTCCCCGAAGCGACCGGCGATCGCCCTCACGACCGGTTCGAAGGTCACGGTCCGTTCCGCCGGCACCGAGAGCTCGGCGATCGTCTCGACGGGCATGTTCCGGGGGCTCGTCTCCATCAGCGGCGACAACGCCCTCGCGATCGAGCTCGACGGCTCGGGCGGGGACGAGAAGGGCCGGATCCGGATCGTTCCGGTCCCGGCGATCCTCGCGATCGACATCCTCGAGGCGGCGAAGCCGGACGAGGAGAAGCGGAGCGACCCTCCGCGGGCCCCGGAATACTTCCGCTAGTCCGCGACGGACGCGGGAGACGGGCTTGGTGGGAGTTTCGTCGCGGAAGAGCCCCGCGATTTCGAACCCACGTCGCTGGCTTCGAAGGCCAGCAGGATAGTCCAGACTACCCCACAAGCCCGCCGTCCTTCCACGGAACGTCGGCTATTTGGACGTTCTGGGCTCGCGGCGCGCCGCGGCGGCCGGGTCGTGAAGTCCGACCCCTCGCGATTACCCCACGGGTCCCGTCGCGGCGCCCGGCCGGAACCGGTCAAGCGTGGTCTGGGCGGTGGACCCGGGAAAGAGCGTCGCGACCGAGTCGGCCAGCAGCTGGATCCTTTGCCGGACGTACGGCGTGATCCCGTCCATCGCTCCGAGACGCTGGGACAGTGGGAGGTACTTGCGCACCGATGCCTCGTAGACCGTGGAGAGGAGCTCCCCGTCGCATCGGTTCCCGGCCCGTTCCGCGACGCATCGTCCGGACAGCGGAGGGCGTCGGTAGGAGACCTCGCACGACTTGCAGCGGAATCGCTGCGTCCCGTAGCTCTTGAGGTTCCCCATCACGTCCGGCAGGAAATGGGCGTTCAGCACGAGGGTGACCGCCTCGGCGAGGTCGACCGCGCGGATCTGCGCGGCCAGGATGAGCGAGCGCTCGACGAGCTCGACCATCGGCCGGCCCTCGCGGTACGCCGAGCGGACCGGTCCGCCCGCGATTCGGTGCGTGTCGTGCGTGAACCCGTAGCCCGAGAGCGCGCGGGAAGTGTTGAGCCGATGCCCGACCAGGTCGAGCATCGACTCGACCTCCTTGGGGTCTCGCCGCTCGGCCGCCGCACGGTAGAGAGCGAGCGGGTAGCGGCTCGACACGTCGACGTTGTGCGCTTCCTTGTCGACCTCGGTCGCCTCGAGCCGCGTCGTCAGCACGAGCGGCTTGTCCATGAGCGCCCCGCGGCTTTCCGGCAGGTACGACCGGGAGAAGTTGAGAAGCGCGTCCATGAGCAGGGTCACGGAGTCCTCGTCGCCGTCGCAGTTCCGTCGCTTGGCCGCATGGAAGACAGGGTGCGCGAAGCACGCCTCCGCGTCCGTGAAGCCGAGGAGGCGACCGGCCACACCTCCAGACGTGTGGGGCGCGAGCGCGACGACGAGATGGCCGATCAGGTCCTCCGGCCTCTCGGCCCGGTAGTACGGCTCGACGCCGTAGAGCCGGACGAGCTCGTCGTCGACGAACTGGGCGAGCCGGGTCAGGTACGTCCCGCACGAGTGGGAGACGATGAGGTCCTGCGGCGCGAGCTCCACCAACTGCTCGCCGTCGGTGAGCGGAGCGCCGGACCAATCCACGGCGTAACCGAGCCGGTGAAGCGTCGCCACATCCGTCCCCACCTCGGCCGGTCGGAAGTGGGTGAGCGGGAGGTCAGTCAGGTCGAACCGGGCGGTGCCGTCCTGGTAGACCGAGATTGCGTGCGAGGCCCGGAGGATCCCCTTCTCGATCGCCTCCGGGACCTTGCCCGGCGAGGTGAGCCCCTTGACCCCTTTCACGACCGGCGGTTTGCCGAGATGCAGGCGTTCGAGGGCGTCGCTCCAGAGACGGGCGATCGGGAGCGGTTCCGAAACGGTCTTGCCCGTCGGCACCGTGTGAGCCCCGCACGGGCATCGCGTCCAGACGGTCGAACGGCCGCAGGTCGGGCAGCTGCGGACCCCGAGCTCCACCCTCACGCCCTCCCGCATCGTCTGCCGAGCCGCCTCGGGCAGTGACCGGGTAGGCCCTCCCGCTGCCCCGACGGGGAAGAGGCCGTGGACGTTCGGCTGCATGCTGCGGTGGTACGCTTTCTCTGGCCGACCGACCCGGCCGCCCACTCGGGATGGACCCCGGGCGCGGACGGGGATTCCGGCAAGGCGGCTCACATAGACGAGCGAATCCTCTTCCGCCGGGTCGAGCGGGGATCGGCGGACCAGATGCTCCCCGTCGGGTGCGAGGCCGAGGCCGCCCACGAGCCCGGCGGACGGGTCGGGCTCTCCGCGGACGCTGTCCCCTTCCATCGGGGTGGATAAGAATCCCAATCGGGCGAGAGTTTCTCGCCACACCGGATCGACGGGCAGCACGAGCGTTCCCTCCGACCAGCGACCGTTGCCCTCCACGAACTCGCTGAGCGCCCGTACCTCGCCCGGCGTGAGGTCGTGCCAGAAGAGCAACCATCGAGGGTGGAGCGGGACGCGGTACGATTGGGAGACCCGCACTGCGTCCTCGTAGGTGGTGACACCGACCTCCTTCTCCGCCTCCCCACCCGCTGCGCGCAGCTCTTCGAGGTGCCAATCGAGCGAGTAGGCTCCGGGCACGAGGGGACGGTTGTTCTCAAGGAACTCCCCGAACGAGACGAGGATCTCACCGAGGTCGATGATCCGTCGTACTCTCGGCCGGAGCTCCTCCGCCCGGACGAGGTCGTGGACCGCCGTGACGGTCCCGTCGTCCAGTTCGATGATCGGCCCCTCGATCGTGTCGCAGACCCCCATCGCGGTGGCCTTGCCCGGGTACTCGAGCTTCACCTGGGTCCCGATGGCCACGAAGTTCTGGAGGAGCACCATCGTAGCCGGGTTGAGGGCGCACGCGGCGAGGCCGGTGGTCCGGGCCCGACCGTACACGAGACGGAACCCTCCCGGATGGTTCGGGTGGGCGAGGACCGGCCTCCCCCCGACCGAGTCCTGGAGATACTTCGGGGTCCGGTTCTCCTCCTCGTCGATGGTATGGTGTCCTACTTTCGAGAGGAACTCCCAGCCGTCGAGGCCCAGCTTCTCGACGATCTTCTGCAGCTTCGCGGCCTTCTGGCAGAGCCCCTCCGCGATGACGAGGCACGCCCCTCCCCGGATCCCGTTGGTCGGGACGCGGGGCAGGTTACGAAACGCGCTGACCTCCGCGTCCCCTTCGGTCGCTTCCCCCGAGATCGCGACGGGGACGTTGCGAACCACCAGGTCGATCTCCTCGGGGGTCGGGACATACTGCAGGTGCTGATGGTACTTGTAGAGGGGAATCTCCTCCTTGTACCGACCCACCTCGTCGGCATCCGGATGGTACGCCGCGAGCCCCAGGTCCCGGCGCACGACGTCGGCGAGGAGGACGCTCAACGCCTGGGCGGTCCCCCCCGCCGCGCGGATCGGTCCGGCGTAGTACAGCTCGATGTAGGGGGCGCGGTCCTTGCCTTCGCGAACGTGGACCTCGGCGAGACCCTCGAGCGGCGCGACGAGGATCCCCTCTGTCAGGATCGCGAGGCCGACGCGCAACGCGATCTCCACCCGCGCGGCGGTCGAGTCGCCCCGCGTTGCGTCGCCCGCGATCCGCCGAGCGATGGTCAGGGCGACCTCCTCGCGGGGCAGGGTCTCGCCGAGCGCGCGGATCTCGGTCGAGATGCCTTCGATGCCCAGGTGGGAGAGGAGCTTCTCGACGCGCATCGCCATGTCCTGAGCGCGCGGGATCTCCGGAACGATCTCGGGGTCGTATCCGACGTGGCGCGCCTTCTCCGCGATCGCGTACGCGCGGTCTACTTCGGACTCGACCGTCCGAAAATATGATTCCACGGGCCTGCGAGAGAGTTCGGAGTGATAAACTCGCGCGCTCGCGACGGGCTCCCCACGGCGCGACGCGCAGCCGCGCCCCTCTCGGAACGCTAAGTAGGCGGACCCGGTCCCTCCGTCGTGATCCGCCCGTGACCTCGTCCGCGCGCCGGCCGCGCATCCGAACCCCCTCGAGTCGGGCCGTGCGATCTCAGTCGCAGTACTGGAACGGCCGGTACCGATCCGACCCGGCGCTCTTTGGGTCGGGCGAGAGCCCATTCCTTCAGTGGGTCCTTTCGCAGTTGACGCACCGTCCCCACGGACGAAACTGGATCGAGCTGGGGTCGGGGTATGGCCGAGACCTTCGGGCGCTGCACGCGCGAGGCTACCGAGTCCGGGGCATCGACGTCTCGGCGGTCGGGGTCTCGCTCGCGCGCGAATCGGGGCTCCATGCGGTGCGCGCCCCCGCGCTCCGATTCTTGGAGAAGGTCGCGCCCGCCTCCGTGGATGTGGTCTTCTCGAACCTGTTCTGGAACATGGAGTTCTCGGAGAACGACCACGAACGCTTGTTCTCCCGGGTACACCGCGTGCTCGGGCCCGGCGGATTCCACGCGTACTCGGTGCGGTCCGTGACGGACCGTTGGTACGGGAAAGGCGTGCCGGTGGGACCGGACATGTTCGACCTCACCCCCGATGGACCCGTGATGCATTTCTTCTCTCGGGAGTACGCGCGGCGCCTGCGAGGCGCCCGATTCCGATGCGTTCGCGCTTGGGAATGCACCGAGGATCCGGGAGGCTTCCCTACCCGGGTACTGTACGTGCTGGAGCAGAAGGTGTCGACGGGACACGCCCGCGAATAGGACCCCCTCGGTCACTCTTTCACGAGCTTCCAGATCACTTCGAGGGGCCAGGACCGGCCCCACTCGGCATCGGACCGCGACAGGTACTTGGACCCCTGGGCGGGGGTGGGCCGCGTCTCCATGAGCTGTTCGACCGCGAGCCCATTCCGTCGGAAGAGGTCGACCCAAACGCCGTACGGCGGAGTGAATTCGACCGTCTCCCCTTTCGCGAATTGATGCCGATAGGTCCCGAAGTAGGGACGTACGAGACGTCGGGTCTGCCGGTCGGTCGCGACGTCGAGGGTAAGGTAGCGCAGGGGACTGGCCGTCACGAATACGAACCTCCCGCCGGTGCGGAGGACTCGGACGGCCTCGGGCACCGAGCGTTCGGGATCGCTGAACGTCATCGCCCCCCAATCGCAGAAGACGAGGTCGAACGTCGCGTCCCGGAACGGAAGGTTCTCCGCGCTGCCGCGCACGAGCGGGAATCGGAGGCCGGTGTACTGCTGGAGCTCTCGGGCTCGCGCGAGCTGCATCGCCGAGAGGTCGAGGCCGGTCGGTCGGGCGCCCCCTCGGGCCAACGCCATCGACCAGCGCGCAGCGCCGCACCCGAGCTCGAGGATCGACTTCCGTCGCGTCGGCCCCAGCAGCCGGAGCTCGCGCTCCGGCACCCGGAACAATCCCCACGACTTGGAGGACGAGCCGCCCAAGACCGCCGCGAAACGACGGTCGTACGACGGGCTGATCCGGTCCCAGACCGCGCGGTTGTGCCGGACGTGGCCGGCCGTGGCCGGGGTTCGACGGCGACGGGTCGGGTGCTTCGGGGCGGGCGCCATCCGGGTCGCGGGACTTGGACCCTGGGGATAACGGTCGCCCTTCCCGGCCCACGCCGCGGCACGCCGGCCGACGAACTCTAGCCGCTCAAGAGCCCCCGTCGTTCTGCCACCGTCTCGCTCCCACCCGGCATAAATCCGAGGGCGTGTGTGCACGATCAGTGCACGTTCACCAGCACGGCGAAGGAGAGGCGGAAGGGCGCGTTCTCCGCGGTCTCCGGCTCGCCACTGAACTGTCGGTGGTCGTACTGGTGATCGAAGCGGTCGGGGCGTACTTCTCCCGGAGCCTTTCGCTCACGGTGGACGCGGTCCACAATGTCCCGGACATGGTGGCGTTCGCCGTCTCCCTCGCCGCGCTCAGGGCCACGGCCCGGGGTTCCTCGGGCAAGTTCACGTTCGGGACCCACCGGTTCGAGGTGTTCGCCGGCCTCCTCAACGCCGCGCTCGTCCTGGGTACGGGCGTCGCCTTCGGCTACGAGGCACTGACCTCCCTGCGCGCGGGGTCGTCCTTCGCCGGGGCCGTGGACCCGGTGTGGTTGCTCGTCGCGGCGGTCCCTACCCTCGGGCTGCGGGGCCTCAGCCTGAGCCTCCTCGGCCGGATCCCCGGCCGAGTCCGCGACATGAACCTCTCCGGAGTAGTGGTGCACATGGCGAGCGACGTGGTGATCACGAGCGCTCTCCTCGTGACCGGCGTCACGATCCTCGTCCGGCCGGGATGGGCGTGGTTCGACGACCTCGCCGCGCTCGTGATCGCGTTGATCCTGGTATTCGAATCGCTCCCGCTCTTCCGAGAAGGCATGGACGTGCTCACCGAGCGCACCCCGCGCCGCCTTTCCATCGAGTCGGTCGCGAAGGCCGCACGGAAGGTTCCGGGCGTAAGTCACGTCCACGATGTCCATGTCTGGTCGGTGTGTAGCACGCTCGTTTGCATGACCGCCTTCGTCGGCGTGAAAGACATGTCACTCCAGCAAGCGATGGAGGTCACTCAGCGCCTACGCTCGCGCATGGAAGAGGAGTTCGGGATCCTCCACGCGACCTTCGAGATCGAGGCGGACACGCCCGCGTGAGTTTGGTCCGAACCTGCGCTCCATCGAGCAGGGCGTACGGCGGGATTCGAACGAACTGCCGTTGCTACCGGGGAGAATCGACCGGGAGCTTCCGCTCTACGCAAACGTTTATGTACGATTCTCCAAACTGCTTGTCCAGAGCGTATGACGCTCGTCCGACAAACGGGGCGGGGAACAAAAC
>JGI12269J14319_10003786_pt1 | contig 14096 bp, 12 predicted proteins | sample PeaSoiSIISIP2007_FD_14319 | JGI IMG/M metagenome (IMG submission 14319) | reverse complement strand
TGAGAGATGAACAGTAAGAACAGTTTTTTTATGAATTTTTACAAATTCGCCTGTACGGTCGATGAGGAGGATTTTTGCCAAAAAGTAGCGGCTTTTCGTATGCGAACATGGCCTACCCTGCCTTTAGATACCAGCCGCTTTGTGGTGTTTGATACTGAGACGACAGGGTTCTATCCTCATAAAGGGGATGAAATTATTTCAGTTGGAGGGGTGGTTATTGACAATGGCCGACTTACAGAGGAGACTTTTCTGCAATTCATAAATCCTAATCGTGAAATCCCTCCTCTTGTCACAGAATTGACTGGTATCACGGATGAAATGGTAGCAACGGCGCCGGATTTTGTCGAAGTATGCAATGAATTCATGGATTTTGTGGGGTCTTCGATGCTTGTTGCTCATTGCGGCGCTTTTGATTTTAGTTTCATTAATGCCCAGTTGCAAAAAAACTGTGGAGAAAAATTATTTCCCTTAGTTTTAGACACCTATTTGCTTTCACAATTGCTTTTCCCCAACCATAAAACCCATTCTTTAGAAGATTTGGCCGAAGGTTATGGCGTGCGCTTATCAGACCGCCACACCGCTTTAGGAGATTCGATTATTACTGGTCAAATTTTTTTAGCAATGGTTGAGGATTTAAAGAAAAAAGGTATAAAAACCACGGCCGACCTACTTTATAGTTTCAAATATCTCAAGTTTAGCAATCAATGAAGAGCGGGAATCTTAGCTTAATAGTCCCTATGTTCGGCTTGTGCTGGACGAATTTACGGGAGGAAATGAATGACCTCAGGAGCTCGGCGAACTGATACACCGGGCTCTTTATGTATAATTAAATGTTGCTCTGAGGTGAATTTCTGTTTGTTGGGTTAACTTCCAAAAACATGAATCAGAAAGGTTTTTGAGATAAAATATTAATTTTTTCTATAATATATTTAAATAGACGGATTAATAAAAATAGTTAAAATATTTGCACAAATCCTAATTGTTTATGGTATTATGGTAGTAAGTAATTGGTTGATTGGTTGTTTGTGCGTTTGCGTTATATAAAGAAAATTAGTAATTGTAGCAAAGCATGAGCACAGCCGTTTGAGAAAAAAAGGATTAGGTAGGGGGTGAAAGAACGACGGTGAAGTTTTTTGTGAGGACATAGACATCTGTAAGTTTGCGTCGTTACTATCACAAATTAAAGGAGGAATTAATAATGAGTGTACAGGAAATAAAAGTTAATTATAGCGGTGCAGATCCTACAGCTTTTGGTGTTTTAGGCCTAGCGATGATATGTCTCTTATCTTCCACGGCCAAATTAGGCTTTACGGATCAGCACGCAACTGGCTTGCTTGTTGTTTGGGCAGGTATTTTGGGTGGTATCGTTCAAATCATGGCTGCAAAAATTGACTTTCAAAAAGGCAACGTCTTGGGTGGCACAGCTTTAGGCGCTTTTGGGTTTTTCTGGGTCGGAATGGCCTTTTCATGGGCAACTATGAATGGTATGTTCGGTCCACTCATGAAAGCTGCTGTTGATCCTAAAATGTTAGGATTTGTATTTATGGGTTACCTTATTTTTTCTGTTTTTACTACATTAGCTGCTCTCGAAGTGAACGTTCCTTTTACCGTGCTGTTTCTTTTCATAGACGTGCTATTTTTTTCGCTTACCGCGATAAGCTTTAACCTAGGTCCTGTCCCTGTATTAGCAGAACTAGCTGGCTGGTCTGAATTGGCTGTTTCTATTGTTGGTTTCTATTATTCAGCGGCTATATTTTATAAAAACTTCTACGGACGTGAAATATTGCCTCTTGGTAAGCCGCTTAATATTATTAAAAAATCTGCTCCGGCAACCGAATCTGATCAACGTAAGAGATTTAGTGCCTAAGAAAATATTAATTAGAAAAGGGCAAAGAAAAAAGCTCGAGAAATCATCTCGAGCTTTTTTCTTTGCCCTTTTTTGCCAAAAAACCTTTTGAAATCTATTTAAGAAAGCCATCGAGGATTGTATCTTCAGCTTCCTTCTCCGAGAATCCCATAGACATTAATTTGATTAATTGTTCGGATTCAATTCGGCCAATTGCCGCTTCATGCACAAGTTGTGCTTCGCTATGATAGGCTGAAATCTTGGGAGTTGAATGAACTTGGGCATTATGCATGATAATGGCATCGCATTGAATATGGCCACGGCCTTTATTTCGTCCAATTAAATCAAAATAGAAATCTTGTTTAGAGTTGTCCTGAGCAACAGACCGCGAAATAATTTGGGCTGAAGAGTCTACTCCTAATAATTCAACATTAATGGTGGATTGCGCTTCTTGATCTTGATATGTTAGAAGTCGTTCGGTGACCACCAGCTTGGCGTTGCCCATAAGACGGATTTCTGTATCCCTTATTGTGCGGTCAATGCCTTTGATCTGAATTAGTTCGAGTTCGGTATAGGAACCTTCTTCCGCCTCAATGATGGTCTTGGGATTTAAAATTCTCTGGCCTTTTCCGTCGCCCTGTCCATAGTGTTTTTCTACGTACTTGACTTTGGCCCCTTTCCGAACATAAAAAGTGTGTATGCCGTCATGCTGAGAGGTATGGGTTCCGCAATTGTGGATACCACATCCTGCTATAATCTCAACATCTGAGTATTCGCCAATTTCAAACGTATTATAGACAACATCATTGATGTTCTCTTCGGTGACAATGACCGGAATATGAACACTTTCTCCTTTGGTATAGGGCTTGATGATTACATCAATCCCTGACTTATCCTTTTTGGTCACGATATCAATATTTGCGGTGGTATTGCGCTGTACCCCAACGCCATTTTTACGGATATTAAAAGCCCCTTGTGGTATTTCATGAAGGTCGGCCACTTTCTCGAGCATCTGCTTATCCAACGCATTCAGCATTTTGACCAACCCCTTTCTCACAATTAGTGCTACATAGACAATTTTCGTTTTTCAAAATTCCAGCCAGAATTACATCCCGTTCGGATTGGGCACTGATTGTTCCATTGGACATCAGAATTATTTCATCCGCCAGCTGCATTATACGCTCTTGGTGGGAAATGATGACTATTGTGGTATCGTATTTCAGGTGGATGTTTTTAAAGGTTTCCGCCAGTTTTTGAAAGCTCCATAAATCAATCCCAGCTTCCGGCTCGTCAAAGACCGCGATCTTTAGATTGCGTGCCAGTACGGTAGCAATTTCGATCCGCTTCATCTCTCCGCCGGAGAGACTAGCATCAACATCCCGTTCAAGATAATCTTGGGCACACAAGCCAACATTATAGAGGAGATCACAAGTATTGAGCTTTTCAGGATTATGTGCAGCTGCCATTTTGAGGAGATCCTTGACTTTTATGCCTTTAAAGCGAGGAGGACTTTGAAAGGCATACCCAATACCCATACGAGCGCGTTCTGTAATAGAGGTTTGAGTTATATCTTGCTCATTGAGCAGAATTTTACCTGAGGTAGGATTATAGATACCCATGAGGATTTTGGCAAGAGAAGATTTACCGCCGCCATTTGGACCGGTAATAACATATATTTTTTTATCATAGAATTTTAAATTTATATTCTTTAGGATCTCAACACCTTTAGCTCCTTCAGTTTCTAGAGTAACTCCCTGGATTTCAAGCATGACTTTTCCTCCTTTGTGCTTATCTATGTTCCAGAATATCATAATCCAAGACCTTATTGTAGAAGATTTATTAAATTTTTTTAAGAAAGTTATCCATAAGGCATCTCAGCAAGTAATCGATGGAGAATAATCTAACCTCAATTAATGGGTTAGTTACTATTATTTGTAGTATACTGAACGTGAGGAAGAAGTCAATTTAATACTTCGTAAGTTCACAAGAAGGAGGGAACGTCATGAAAGTTAATGCAGGACCGCCCCTAGGTTACGTGGGCGGTCATTTTAAGCGAGGGGGGATTCAATGCCAGGAGGTATCCAACCGACTCTTTGGTTGGCTTTTATAGCGGGCTTGCTTTCTTTTCTCTCTCCGTGTTGTCTGCCCCTGTATCCAGTGTATATTTCCTATATCTCCGGAATTACTTTTTTTGAGAACGGAAAATATGTCTTGGTTCATCGGGTCAAGGCGTTGACCCATGCGTTTTTCTTCGTGTTCGGATTTTCAATTGTTTTTTTAGCACTTGGATTGTCTGCTAGCGTGCTTGGGCAGGCCTTTATCACGCACCGGGCTTTGATACGAATTATAGGAGGGTGCATTGTCGTTCTTATGGGGTTATCTTTAAGCGGGTTACTAACCCCCCATTGGCTAATGAGGGAGAAACGGTGGGAATACCACCAGAAGAAAGTGGGCTATGGCGGTTCAATTTTGGTTGGAATTAGTTTCGCTGCCGGGTGGACGCCGTGTATAGGCCCCATACTGGCCTCAGTTCTGGTGATGAGTGCTGCCCAGCCCTCTGCAGGATTGGCGTTGATTCTGGCCTACATTGCCGGATTTTCTATTCCTTTCTTTGGGTTGGCGTTTACGCTCAGCTCAGTGCGGAAATTAGTTCGTTACGGAGCATTGCTTGCCAAGCTCAGCGGTTATTTGCTGATCGGGTTAGGGATCTTATTGATAACTAATTTGATGACCACAATCACCGTCGGACTGATTCGTCTGTACGGTGGGTTTATAGGCTTTTGAGAATACCAAAGAATGGAGGATAGTCATGAAAAAGGGTGTGAAACGGTCAATTCTATTAGTGAGCTTAGCAGCGGTATTGGCAGGAGTGGTAGGGGTAGTTTGGGTGACCCATCGTCCTGGCCTGCCAACGAATCAGTTGAAATCAAATGTGCAACCAGTCAGTGTAGCCCCTATGATAGGTTACCGCGTGCCTTTGTTTTCTCTGCCAAGTTTTCCGGATACTAAACCGCTCTCCCTAGCGGATTATCAAGGTAAAGCGGTCTTGATTAACTTTTGGGCCTCTTGGTGTCCGCCCTGTCAGTCGGAAACTCCAGATTTGGTCAAGGCCTCAGCTAAATACGGAGATAAAGTCCAGTTTATTGGCGTGAATTTGACGTCGCAGGATTCCTTGCCGGATGTGAGTGCTTTTCTAGAGAAATACGGCATTAAATACCCTATTGCTTTGGATACTAAAGGGACTGTGGCCCAACAGTTTCAGACCATGGGTATTCCAACTTCCTTTTTTGTGAATCGACAGGGGATTATTGTCGAACGGTATGTGGGTGCGATCACTCCGCAAGTTTTAGAAGAAGATCTGCAGAAGATTTCTCAATAATGGGATTTTTCGATCACTGATTTGAAGATATTTCACCGAGCGTAGCCTGAACTTGATTCGTTTGTCCGTTGCGATTATAGGTTAGAGTTACTGTGCTCCCAACGTTGTATTTATAAAGTTCATGAATAAGGTCAGATGAATTTTGGATTGGAACATTATTGAGTTTAGTGATCACATCCCCTTTCACAATTCCAGCTTTAGCAGCAGGGCCATTGGCTGTCACAGCTGCAATATAGGCCCCAAGGGGTTTATTGTTGCTTTGCGCGTAAGTGTTGTATTGATCATCAGTGCTCACCAAAAGAGCGGGATGTTTGGCCACGCCAGAAGCGATTAATTGTTGTATTGTTGGCATGGCGTCAGAAATCGGAATCGAAAAGCCCATCCCTTCAAAACCTTGTTCTGCGTATTTGGCCGAATTAATGCCAATGACCAGTCCTTGATAATCCACGAGTGGTCCACCGCTATTGCCGGGATTGATGGCAGCATCCGTTTGGATAAGATTAAAACTAGCCTCCCCTTGTATATCCAAAGTGCGATTGGTAGCAGAGACGACACCTGTGGTTACGGATCGGGCAAAATCGTTACCACCAGGATTTCCAATAGCGACCACTGGTTCGCCAACTTCAAGTTTTGAGGAATCGCCTAGTTTAACCGCAGTAAGGTTTTTCGTATCGGCAATCTGCAATACCGCAAGATCTGTACGAGGATCGGCTCCAATTACCTTCGCAACAAGATTACGCCCATCACTCAAACTTACTGTGATTTTTTGGGCGCCATCGATCACATGGTTATTAGTCACGATATAGCCCTTTAGGGCATCAATAATAAAACCAGAACCGCTGCCGGCTTCTTGGAGATCTGAGGAGCTGCCAAAATAACTTTGACTAGATTGGAAATTAGAAACCCCCACTACGGCTGGACCCAAATCCTTAGCGATCTGTTCAACAGGGAAATTGGGTTGGGTGGCAGTGAGATTTGCAACCTGAGCAAACGATGAATTCGACGTTTGGATGGGGGACAATGTCTTTGCAGGATAAAGATAGGGAACCGCGGCAACTGTTGTCAGACCACCGATTACTGCGCTAATTAAACAGAGGCTGGCAGTTGCAACGAATTTTGATTTTGGCTTGTGAGAGGAGATTTGTGGTTGTTGCTGAGAGGTGAATGTTACTTCGAGTTCCTTGGTTTCACTATGAGAATTTTCTATAGAAGCAGTATTATCCTTATGAGGTGAATGAACTTCATTTTCCATGATTGTTACCCCCTGTTTCTACTCGATTTATTTAAGATACCCCTAATAGATTTGCAAATAGATCACCTAGCGTGGCTAACTATTAGTGCTCTTGTTTCACTCGGTAATTACTCTTTTAAGGATAACTGAAATATGTGAAGTTAAAAGGTGCAAATTGTGATTTTTTTTTGGGGATTTAGTCACAGTTAGGCATATGAAAGAAAATAACAAGTCAAAGATGCCTTGGATATTTTGCGTCAGACAAGGAGGTATGGTTACCTCATAGCGGGGCTATTAGGTGAACATGCCGACGCAGCATGACACAAAATAGACTGGCAGACTGACTGGTTATTTTTTTGAATGTGCCTTATACGAAATAGCGGAGAGAAGGGCAAATATAAGGGTGGAAGTAATCAATACTTCCGCCCTTGTTTCTACGCACATTCAGGCGGCCGTTTCGTATACTAGTGGACATTACTAAAAAGTGGTTATTAAAATTGGGGTTGTCTAGTTTTACTTTCTCCTTAAACTAAACCCAATGCCTATCACTACAAATAAGGCCAAGGCTGAAATTGTGGAGTAAAAAAGGAGTTTGTATTTCATTGCCTTCTCAGGTAGTTGCGCTTGAGGCGGGGTAGATACTTCTGCCCCTAAAGTGGCTTGAGTTAATGGTTCATTTCCCACGCTACTTTTGTAATTCAGCATATTGTATTGGGTAGTACTGAGGGTATCATTTCCATAAGCTAATCGATACTGAGTGTTCCCTAAATCTTGAAAGACCAGTTTATCAAGATAGTAGCTGAAGCTAATGGACTTCAGATTAAGGGGTTTATTGTCACGGTTATGAATGACGAGTCTGAGGGTATCGAAGGGGTTGGTACTTGTCCACTTAATATCCTTTTGAATTGTAAGAGAAGGGTCTAAGGGCTGATTTACAAGGGTTCCTTCTGATAAATACCATTTCGTCTCACCGTTCATTCCATAAAGGACGTAAGTTCGTTCAAATAGGTCATCGGTGTTTAACTTTAATAGAAACCCGTTTAGACGGTTTACTTCAATCGTAATCACGGTATCATTACCATCTTGAGTTGTGGCATAGGGGGTCTCTTCGGAATGAATAAAGCTTTCCTTTTCTTTTGTTGTCGAGGCATCAAGGATTGAGATGAGGAAATAGGGGACCTCATGGTCCAATTTATCAAAAATCCTTAAGTCCTGAAGTTGGAGCTGGCGACTGTGAGCATAGACTTCTTTATCCAAGATAACAGACTTATACCCTGCCAAGTCATTGGTTTGAATTGGTTTCGAATATTGAAAACTGCTCTCGGCATAGACGGGTGTCGCAATCAGAAAAAAGCTAAATAGAAGGGTTATAACTTTAGACAACATATTCACCGCTTGAACCTCAATAGCATCATGCTTACCCAAGAAGACACCTCCTATCTTGATCTCTATTATAGTACTCGTCTAGGGCGGAAAGATAGCTATCAGGTGGCCGTTAATTTCCCTTGAAAGAAACAACCTTAAATGTGAACGACTATTTTAAGCAGTTGGAATAAAATATTATTTATGGATTAGGAGGAATATAATGTATTTTATCGAATTGTTAAAAAAATATAAACTAAAATTAAAATATAGAGAGTTTTAGAAGCTGAGTGTCTGAGAAAAGGAGCTAATATCTTGTTAAAACTAAGAAATTGGATGCTAATAGTTACTGCGTTGATTGTGCTGCTGTCTACTATGGCTTTATTGACAAAGGAGTTAATGGCTGCCCCAGAGGATGAGAATCAAAATCCTTCCATAATAATTAAGGCTAAAGGGACCTATGGAAACTACACCAAGCAAGGTGCTTGGCTCCCTCTCCAGGTCGAGGTGGCGAACCAGGGAAAGGATCTTCAAGGAAGTTTAAGAGTGATACCTAATGACGCCCAATTTGACACTTTGGATTATGTCAGTAGTGCGGTGCTTCCTCAGGGCTCGATTAAGGCCTTTAATTTTTACCTACCAGTACAAGGAGCATTAACTAGTGTAATAATTGAGCTTACCAGCGGAGATAAAGTCATAGCTAAACAGACTGTCAGTTTGATTGCTCTTAGTAATAATCAATGGGTGATTGGTTTGCTTGACCGCTCGGAGGAAGGATTCAGCTCTCTCAGCGGGCTTAAACAAACGAATTGGTTGACACCAGAATTATGTACTGTTAAAAATGCAGATTTGCCAGAAAAGGCGGAGTTGTTGAATTTATTTAATGTCCTGATTATTGATGATGTTAATTTGAAGCTTACGCAAGGGCAAGCCACTGCGCTAACCCACTGGGTCAGTCGGGGGGGAATCTTGGTGGTGGGGGGAGGTTCAGGCTGGCAAAAGGTGCTTCCAAATTTGCCTCCAGAACTCCTACCAGTGAAGGTTTCTGGAGTTGAAAATATTACCCTGAGTGCTCTCCCTGGCAGCTTAAGTGAGCCTGTCAGTGAAGCTTTGTCAGGTCCTGTCCAAATAGCCGATCTCCAAAGTTCACAAGGTAAAGAGCTCTTCTCTGAACAAGGACATCCTTTAGCGATAAAGTCTCAATTAGGGGATGGGCAAGTAATATACTTAGCTTTCGATCCAGCCCTGGAACCTATTTCCAACTGGTCAGGAGCTAAGGTGCTTTGGAAAGATCTCCTGATCAATGAGAAATCGGATCTTGCGAATGGTTCAGTATCTAGTCAGTTTGGAGGCTCTTTTTTCAATGGGCAATCAAATAATTTAAATGGTATAGCTAATGCTTTGGGAAATATTGAGGACATGGTCCTGCCTTCCCTGCGTAATATGGCACTGATCCTTGGTCTTTATATCTTCTTAGCTGGTCTTGTCAACTATCTGGTTTTAAAGAAACTGGACAAACGGGAATGGACTTGGATTACTGTACCCGTTTTGGCGATAGTTTTTGTTGGGTTAATCTATTTTACTTCCTTTAAAACTCGCCCTGCTGAAGTCATTTCTCATCAGATTAATATTGTTGATGTTAAACCAGGGACTTCTTTAGCTAAAGTTACAGCGATTACAGGATTATTCGCTCCGACCCATGAGACGTACCATCTTCAGTTACAAGGCAGACAATTAATAGGTGCTTTGCCCAATATTGATGGAGGAATAGGGATGGGCTCTGGAGCAACAAATCAAAGACCTAGCGCTAATATTAGTGTGGAGCAAACACCGGAACAGACGAACATAGAATTTCGTCAAATGCGTTCTTGGGTCATGAGAGGGTTTTCTTCGGTGGGAGATGCTTCCCTTACTGGAGCAATCAGCGGGGAAATCACGTATCAAGATAACAAATGGCTGGCCACGTTAACGAATAGCACCCATTACAATTTTACAGACGGAGTGATTATCTCTTCCGCGAATTGGTTTGCTAAAGTTGGTGCTCTCAAAGCAGGGGGGGAAACTCAAAGGGAAATTGAAATGAACCAAAATTCTACGAACAATAACCCTGGAATGCCTTTAGCCTATCAAATATATAATCCCCAGCTTAATTGGCAAGGTCCAGGAGCTCCACCGCGCCAGCAGGCCAAAGATATGATGCGACAACAAATATTGGAAAGCCTGATAGGTGACGGGGGAATATCGCCGTCAGGGAGTAAACTCCTCTTTCTGGGCTGGTCAGTTGAGCCTTTTCAAGAGGGATTAAACATTACCGATAAGGATGTCAAGAAGTACTATACTACGCTGTTCGAAGTGCCCTTGACCTTGAAATTTGACCAAGACCACTTAGAAGTACCTGAAGGAATCCTTGCAGGTACGTTGTTAAGTTCCCAAAATGTTGGGTTTGGCCCTGGGAGTATTATGATGCAACCCAATTCAGAGGCAATTTATCAAGTGGAACTACCATTAGGGAAATTTAGTGAAATGCAGTTGAACCTTCACCAGAGAAATGGCTCCTCATTTTCAGCCGTCAACGGTTCCTTTTACAATTGGGAAACAGCGTCTTGGGAAGATATCGGTATGACTACAGACAACACAGTCATCAAAGAGCCGGCCAAATATATCAATGGAGACCGCTTGGTTCGATTCAAAATATCAAATCAGTCCCAGTCCCAAGCACAATCGCAGCAACAGTTTAAGTCACAGCCACAACAACTGCCACAGCAAGAGTTTTATGGGATTAGTATTTCTCTTAGCAGTAGGGTGGTGGCTAATAAGTGATTAAAATTGAAGGACTTAAAAAAAGTTATGGAAAAACGCAAGCTCTTAAAGGGGTCAGTTTTGAAATTGATCAAGGCAGTATTTTCGGTTTTGTTGGTCCAAATGGAGCTGGGAAGACCACGACGTTGAAAATTCTAGCTACCTTAATGGTTCCGACCGAGGGTAAAGCCTATATTGATGGGGTTGATGTGACCAAACATCCCAAAAAGATCCGTGCTCTGATGGGCTATATGCCTGACTTTTTTGGGGTGTATGAGCGGATTAAAGTGACTGAGTACTTAGATTTTTACGCTTCCTGCTATGGGATCTCGGGAGGAAAACGAAAGAGCATTATTGCTGATCTCTTAGAGCTGACCGATCTTGGGCTAAAAGCAGATGCTTATGTAGATTCTTTGTCCAGGGGAATGAAGCAGAGGCTGTGTTTGGCGCGAAGTTTAGTTCATGACCCTAAGGTGCTTCTGCTTGATGAGCCCGCCTCAGGTTTAGATCCTCGGGCTAGGGTGGAGATGCGCGAGTTACTAAGAGAACTTAAGAATATGGGTAAGAGTATTATTATTTCTTCACATATTCTGCCGGAACTAGCTGAGTTGTGTACGGAAGTTGGAATTATTGAAGGTGGAGAGTTGATTGCGGTCGGCAGTGTGGATGATATTACTGCTCAACTTCAACAGGAAAAGTTGATTCAAGTCAAGGTTCAGGAAAAGATCAGCGAGGCTAGAGTTTTAATTGAAGAGAATCCTTGGGTAGCAGCTGTGAATGAGACCGCAGATGGTGTTTTACAGGTTCGTTTTTCTGGTGATGGAGAGGAACAACAAAAGCTACTGCGCGCTTTGGTTTTAGCTGAACTCCCGGTCCTTTCCTTTGCGGAAGCCTCCAACAGTTTAGAAGATTTATTTATGCAGATCACCAAGGGGGTTGGACGATGATTGTAAATCCAGTTTTAGCTAAAGAATTGCGGGATAGGGTGCGTACCTGGCGTTCGCCGTTTATAATGACGATTTATTCGCTGGCCCTAGCGGGGATCGGTGGTCTCAATTATTATTTTCAAACCATGTATAGCTTTGGTGGTACTCAGGCTTTGCGCTTGGGTTTGATGACCTTTGCTTTCCTAGCAGTTGTGCAGCTCATTCTAATTGGGTTTTTAGCGCCCGGAATGACAGCTTCAATCATCAGTGGGGAAAGGGAGCGGCAAACCTGGGCGCTCTTGCTGGTGACCCGACTTTCTCCTCTGTCTATTGTGGTAGGTAAACTTTTGTCCGCGATCAGCTATATCGTGTTGCTTATTTTAGTTTCGACGCCAATCTACAGTACTGTTTTTCTGTTTGGGGCAGTTGACATGCGTAACTTACTACTGATCGTTCTGGTTTCCTTGGCAACGACCGTGACCCTAGCTAGCATCGGTCTCTTTTGCTCGGCCCTCTTTAAACGGACGATTACGGCAATTATCATTAGCTATCTACTGACCTTTTTTCTTTTTGCTGGGACTTTAATTTCAGCCGGAGTGATACAAAGTTTGGATAGGGAAAAATGGTCAAGGTTAAACCAAGCTCCGCCAACCCCTTTTATCGTTAATTTCAATCCTTTAGTGGCCTTAGGCTCGGCCTTGCCTGAGGGGGTAGAAGTAGTACCTTTTTCTCGCACCGTTGTCCGATCGACAGCTGTGTTAACCATCAATGGTCAAACTATGTCTACTCAGGTAAAGCCGGTTGAACCCCGGCCCGTCTGGCAGGTTAATCTTATGTTAGATGCCCTGATCAGCTTGGTTTGCCTAGGGCTAACGGTTTGGCTAATTCGTCCTCTGCGAGCAGGGAACAAGAAAGGGGGGTAACGGTGGAAGCTGTAACAGGGCAACACCTACTTAAGGCTCTGAAGCCAGTTCTGAGACATATAAGTTGGCAGTACTATGTTAAGTGGCTGGTTAGAGGGCTTACTATTTCTTCTGGGTCTGCTCTGCTCGTGTTCATGGCCGCCCGAATGTTCCCTATCTATAATAGTAGCTCCTGGGTGGTTGGTCTGAGCTTGTTACCATTACTTTCAGTCATGCTCAGAGCGTTTAGGTTGCGTCCTGGTTTGTGGGAAGCAGCCTTAAGGGTGGACCGAGCAGGGCTGAAAGAACGTGCGACGACAGCTTGGCAATTGCAAGATGCTGTGGATGGTTTAGCCCAGCGCCAGCGCCAGGATGCCTTAGAGCATCTCAACGGGTTGGCGTTCAAAAAAGCACTACCTTGGCCTAGGTACGGCCAACAATTGGGAAGACTAGCCGCCCTCTTGGTTGCTGTTCTTGTTTTGGCTTTATGGCCAAACCGGATGGACGAGATCGCTCGCCTTAATCATGAAGCGAAAGAGGAACTGATCGCAACCCAGGGTGTGGTTCAAAAGGTCGAAGAGCAATTAAAGAACGATCCCACAATCTCGGCTGATTTGAAGAAACAACTTGCCGATGAATTGACAAAGTTACAACAGGAATTGAAGAAAGCGAAGTCTTTGGAAGAAGGCGCAGAGACTTTAGCAAAAACCCAAAAGGAACTGACGACAAAGCTAAGCCAGACTGAAGAGAAGCAAAATCTTGATAAGTTAGCTTTTAGGTTACAGCAAAATCCTGCGACTAAAGGAGCCGGAGCCGCATTACAAAAGCGAGATGTTGCAGATCTTAGGCAACAGTCAAGCGAGCTAGAAAAAAAGATCAAGGCAATGGAAGCCGCGGAACGAGAAAAACTGGCTAAGTTTTTTGAGGAGATAGCTAAATCTCAGGAAAAAGCGGGTAACCCTAATCGAGCCGGTGATTTAAACAAAGCCAGCCAGGCAATTGGCTCTTCAGGACAAGCCGGGGCTGAGGAAATGGCTAATTTGTCTGAGCAACTAGCTCAGCAACTTGCCTTAGAGGAGGCTACAACTCGTTTAGCGGGTGATTTGACCAAGAGCCTCAGTAGTGCCAAAGAAAAAGTGTTGGCCACTGCCAATCGTATAGGAGCTGGAACTGTCCCTAGCGGAGTGGCTAATTCCCAAGGCTCTAATGGTTCCGATAATCCCAGTCAGACCGCCAGTAGTAACAAGGCCGGAAATAGTGGAAGTCAAAGTGGAAACGGGAATGGAAACGGAAACGGAAACGGGAATGGAACCGGAAGCGATAATAAAGATAGTGGAAATGGTAATGGAAATGGAGCAGGCTCTGGTTCGGGAACAGGGACTGGGTCAGGAACGGGGAGCGGCAGTGGAACAAGCGGAGGTTCAGGCGGGAGCGGTGGTGGATCCGGTGGAGGTTCAGGAGGCGGCGGTGGCAGTGGAGGCGGGAAAAGTGGCAATGATGCTGGGAGCGGATCGAGCAACCAGACTAGTAGTATGAATGGGCAAACAAAAGTTGGAGCTCCCGGCTCCAGCGGCATAGGTGGAAATGGGGACAGTCGTGAAGGTCACTGGGACCAAGTTTATGTTCCCAGTGGCAGGGTCGGCAACGCGGG
>JGI12269J14319_10003783_pt1 | contig 14101 bp, 16 predicted proteins | sample PeaSoiSIISIP2007_FD_14319 | JGI IMG/M metagenome (IMG submission 14319) | reverse complement strand
GTACTGGTCGGCCAACCTGGGCGGCTCGCTCGCGCTGCTCGACGCGATGCGCGAGATCGGGGTGCGCACGATCGTGTTCTCCTCCACCGCCGCGGTCTACGGCGAGCCGGAGCACACCCCCGTGACCGAGACCGACCCCACCCGCCCGACCAGCCCGTACGGCGCATCGAAGCTCGCCGTGGACACCACGCTCACCGAGTTCGCCCGGCTCTACGGGTTCGGCGCGGTCAGCCTGCGCTACTTCAACGTGGCCGGCGCGGCGCAGGCCGGCGACGGGACCTGGCTCGGCGAGCGGCACCAGCCGGAAACCCACCTGATCCCGGCCGTGCTGGCCGGCGTGGCCGCCGGGCGCCGGGTGCCGATCTTCGGCGACGACTACGACACCCCGGACGGGACCTGCGTCCGGGACTACATCCACGTCACGGACCTGGCGGACGCGCACCTGCGCGCGCTGGCGGCCTGCCAGCCGGGGCGGCACCGCGTCTACAACCTGGGCAGCGGGGAAGGGTTCTCGGTCCGCCAGGTGATCGACGTGTGCGCCGACGTCACCGGCGCCGCGATCGGCACGGACGTGGCCGCGCGCCGGCCCGGTGACCCGGCCACCCTGGTCGCCTCGTCCGAGCGGATCCGGGCCGAGCTCGGCTGGCAGCCGGACCGGGACCTGCGCGCCATGGCCGCCGACGCGTGGGCGTTCATCAAGGCACGGCCACAGGCCTAAAGGAGGAACCGATGCCGGAACTGCCCCTGCGCGAGGATGCGGCGCGGATCGCGGGCGAGATCGCCGACTTGCGGCACGCGATCCACCGCGAGCCCGAGATCGGCCTGGACCTGCCGAAGACGCAGGACAAGGTGCTCGGGGCGCTGGACGGGCTGCCGCTGGAAGTCAGCACCGGCCAGGGCCTGACGTCGGTGACGGCGGTCCTGCGCGGCGGCCGGCCCGGTCCCGTCGTCCTGCTGCGCGGCGACATGGACGCGCTCCCGGTCACCGAGGAGACTCACCTGCCGTACGCGTCGGTCATCCCGGGCGCGATGCACGCCTGCGGTCATGACCTGCACACCGCCATGCTGGCGGGGGCCGCGCGGCTGCTGTCGGACCGCCAGGCCGAGCTGCCCGGCACCGTGATCTTCATGTTCCAGCCGGGCGAGGAGGGCTACGCCGGCGCCCGGCACATGATCGACGAGGGCGTGCTCGACGCCGCGGGCGAACGCCCGGTCGCGGCCTACGCGCTGCACGTGGCCTCGAATCGGCTGCCGTGCGGGGTGTTCTCGACCAGGGGCGGCCCGATGCTGGCCGCCGCCGACCAGATCACGGTCACCGTGCGCGGGCGCGGCGGGCACGCGTCCACCCCGCACCGGGCCGCGGACCCGATCCCCGCCGCCTGCGAGATGGTGATCGCGCTGCAGACGCTGGTAACCAGGCACTTCGACGTGTTCGATCCGGTCGTGATTACGGTCGGCAGCTTCCACGCCGGCACCGCGGACAACGTGATACCCGACGAGGCCAGGTTCCTGGCCACCGCGCGGTCGTTCAGCCGCGAGTCCAGGAGCGCGCTGGCCGAACTGGTCCCGCGGCTGATCGGGGACATCGCCCGCGCGCACGGACTGACCGCCGAGGCCGACTACGCCCGCGAGTACCCCGTGACCATCAACGACGCGGGCGAGGCGGCGTTCGCCGGGCAGCTTATCGCCGACGTGTTCGGCACCGAGCGCGGCGAGGCGGCCCAGTTCCCGCTCACCGGGGCCGAGGACTTCTCCTTCGTGCTCGATGAGGTCCCCGGCGCGTTCGTCATGCTCGGTGCCTGCCCGCCCGGGCAGGACCCGGAGACCGCGCCGAGCAACCACTCCGCGGTCGCGGTGTTCGACGACGCGGCGCTCGCCGACGGCACCGCGCTCTACGCCGAACTGGCGCTGCGCCGCCTCGCCCAGGGCTAAGGCCACCTAGGAGCGGCGGCGGTTGAGCCGCCAGAAGCAGTAGCAGGCCAGGGCCAGGGCGAGGGCCAGGAACATCCCGGTCTCGGACCACTGCAGGGGCCAGTAGTGGCTGGCAGGCTGGTAACTTTCGGCGACCCGGATCCCGTGGCTGGCCGCGCAGTTGTTCACCGCGGCTGTGTCTGGACCCGACGTGCTACCTCGGTGCGAGCCCAGAGGTTCGGGCGGATCCACAGCGGGGTGATGAACTGGACGGTGGCGAAGATGGCCAACGTGATGGCCATGGCGGGGATCGGGCGCCGGGCCAGCAGGCCGGTGGTGACGCCGAGCGCGAAGGCGAACGCGGCGTAGCCGAGCGGGGTGATGCCGTGGGTGGGGAAGACGAACCAGCCGAACCGGCCCTCGCTGAATATCGAGGAGCCGCCGCCGAGCCCGACGGCCTTGCCGATGGGGGCCGCCCACCAGGCCTGGATAAGGCTGAACGCCTCGGTCACGGCCATGGCGGCCGCCCCGGTCAGCGCGAGCTTGACCGTCAGCCACCGGGTCCGGGTGATGCTCTGGTTCCAGGTCAGCCGGAAGGTCCCGGCCTCCAGCTCGCGGGCGATCAGCGGGGCGCCCCAGAAGACGCCGGTGATCGCGGGCGCGATGAGGATGACCAGGACGCCGACGAAATACACGATCGCGTAGGCACTGCCGGGGATGAGGAAGCCCCCTCCCCCGGAGGCCAGCTGATCAAGGAACTGGCTGGCCAGCCCGGCGCAGGCAGCGCCGTGGCAGGTGAGGAGCCCACTGCTGTTGTACATGCCGGACAGGTCCGATTCGGTGGCGGCCAGCAGGATCGCGAACACGGCCAGGGCCGCGGCCGCGGTGATGGCCTGGGCTCGGAACTGGCGCCAGGTCAGCCAGATCATTTCCGCACCTCCAGGTGGCGGTGGTTGCTTCGCGGAGCGGCTCCGGCAGCCTGCTTCATGTAGGCGAGCACCAGGTCTTCCAGGCCCACCTCGGAGACCGTCCAGGATCAGCAGCTCCGGCCGTTTCGCGACGGCCAGGGTGAGCGCGAGCTGGGCGCGCTGCCCGCCAGATAGCGTCCCGGCCTTCTGCTTGGGGTCCAGGCCCAGCCGCCCGACCCGGTCGTGAGCCAGTTCCGCGTCCCACCTTGGGTTGAGGTGCGCGCCCCAGCCGCAGGTGGTCGGCGACGGAAAGCCCGGCATAGACCGGCGGGTCCTGAGCCAGGTACCCGACCCGGGCCAGCTGGGCCGGGCCGGCCGCGGGCCGCTCGCCGAGCACCTCGATGGTGCCCGCGGTCGGCGCCAGCATCCCGGTGGCCAGGTCGATCAGCGTCGTCTTCCCGGCCCCGTTCGGACCGACCAGGCCGACGACGTGCCCGGCCGGGATGGACAGCGTGCAGCCGGCCAGCGCCCACTTCTGCCGGTACCGCTTGCCGAGCCCCTCGGTTTCGATGACGGCGGTCACGCTATGTTCTCCTCACTCGCGGACCGGAACGTGCTGGCGAACAGGGCCTCGATGGACTCATCGTCCAGCCCGGCGCGGCGCGCTTCGGCCAGCCACCGCTGCAACTCGCGGCGCAGCGGCCCGTGCGCGGCCAGCGAGCCGCCTCCCAGCGTCCCGGTCACGAATGTCCCGATCCCGGGCCGGGCCGCCACCAGCCCCTCGTATTCCAGTTCCCGGTAGGCCTTGAGCACCGTGTTCGGGTTGATCGCCAGGCCCGCCGCCACGTCCTTGACCTTGGGCAGCTGGTCGCCCCGGTGTAGCAGGCCCAGCCGCAGCGCCTGCCGGACCTGGTGGATCAGCTGCATGTACGGCGCGACGCCGGACCGGCCATCCAGATGGAACTCGATCACCGCGACTCCTTGCAGACCTCTATTTATCTAGGTACCTAGCACTATATGTTCATGGCTAGATAGTCTGTCAAGAAATCACGCGATGGGGATGCTGGCGCCTACCACAGGCGCGATCGAGGTGCTCGGCGCCCGGCCCGCTTCCGGGTCGGGCGCACCCGCTACAGGCTGGCTACGTCGTCTTGCTTGGCGCGGACGGCCTCGGCGGCGGTGCGCAGGTCGGCCAGCTCGGCTTCGGTCAGGTCGCGCTCGACCACGCGGCGGACGCCGACCGCGCCGATCTCGGCCTCCACGCCCAGGTACACGCCGGAGATGCCGTACTGCCCGTCCACCCACGCGCAGACCGGCAGGACCTCGCCCGTGTCCAGCGCGACCGCGCGCGCCATCCAGGCCGCCGCCGCCGACGGCGCGTAGTACGCCGAGCCGGTCTTGAGCAGCGCGACGATCTCGCCGCCGCCGTTCCTGGTCCGGGTGACGAGCGCCTCGATCTCGTCGGCGGGCAGCAGCCCGGACAGCGGCTGGCCGTCCACCGTGCAGGCCGAGGGCACCGGGACCATCGTGTCGCCGTGCGAGCCGAGCGTCAGCGTCCGGACCGAGCCGACCGGGACGCCGAGCTTCTCGGCCACGAAGTAGCTGAACCTGGCCGTGTCGAGCATGCCGGCCTGCCCCATGACCCGGTGCCTGGGGAACCCGGAGACCTTGGCGGACAGCGCGGTCATCTCGTCCAGCGGGTTCGACACCACGATCAGCACCGCGTCGGGCGCGTACTTGGCGACGTTCTCCACCACGTTCCTGACGATCTTGGCGTTGACCTCGATCAGGTCCATCCGGCTCATCCCGGGCTTGCGCGGCAGCCCCGCGGTGACGATGACGATGCCCGAGCCAGCGATGGCCTCATAGCCCTCGCCGTCGGCGCCCGTGCTCTGGCCGGTCACCCTGGTCTCGAACCCCTCGACCGGGCGCGACTGGTTCAGGTCCAGGGCCAGCCCCTCGGGCCTGCCCTCGATGATGTCGGTGAGCACCACCTCGTCGAAGATGTCGTACTCGGCGAGTCGCTGCGCGGTCGTCGAGCCGTAGAACCCGGCGCCGACGACGGTTACCTTGCCCTCACGTGCCATTGCGCGGAACTCCTTGTCCGTGGTCCACTGTCCACTCATTCCTCGAAGGCGGCGCGGGGGTGAGGCGAGCGGCGTTCGGGATAATGGGTTTTGAATTTTACGAGTTCATCGCCCGGCGCAGGTTAACGTCGAGCGCGCTGAGGAACTCGTTGGTCGTCAGGAACGGGGTGTCCCGCCCCACGAGCAGGGCCAGGTCCTTGGTCATCGCGCCGCCCTCGATCGTGCGGACGCAGACGTCCTCCAGGGTGCGGGCGAACGCGCCCACGTCGGGGGTCCCGTCGAGCTTGCCGCGGTGCTCGAGGCCGCGGGTCCAGGCGAAGATCGACGCGACCGGGTTGGTCGAGGTCGGCAGGCCCTGCTGGTACTGGCGGTAGTGCCGGGTCACGGTGCCGTGTGCGGCCTCCGCCTCGATCGTGCGGCCGTCCGGGGTCATCAGCACGCTGGTCATCAGGCCGAGCGAGCCGTAGCCCTGCGCCACCATATCGGACTCCACGTCGCCGTCGTAGTTCTTGGTGGCCCAGACGAAGCCGCCCTCCCACTTGAGCATCTGGGCGACCATGTCGTCGATGAGCCGGTGCTCGTAGGTGATCCCCGCCGCCTCGAACTCCGCCTTGAACTCCGCCTCGAAGACCTCGGCGAACAGGTCCTTGAACCGGCCGTCGTAGGCCTTCAGGATCGTGTTCTTGGTCGACAGGTAGAGCGGGTACCGCCGGTTGAGCGCGAAGCGCATCGTGGCCCGGGCGAAGTCGCGGATCGAGTCGTCGTAGTTGTACATGGCCATCGCCACGCCGCCGCCGTGGAACCGGGCGACCTCGAACTCGATGGGCTGGCCCTCGTGGTCCGGCACGTAGGAGATCGTCACCGTGCCCGGGCCCGGCACCACGAAGTCGGTGGCCTTGTACTGATCGCCGTGGGCGTGCCTGCCGATGATGATCGGCTTGGTCCAGCTCGGCACCAGGCGGGGGATGCTGGAGATCACGATCGGCTCGCGGAAGATGACCCCGCCCAGGATGTTGCGGATCGTGCCGTTCGGCGAGCGCCACATCTTCTTGAGGCCGAACTCGGCCACCCGGGCCTCGTCCGGCGTGATCGTCGCGCACTTCACCCCGACGCCGTGGCGCTGGATGGCGTGCGCCGCGTCGACCGTCACCTGGTCATCGGTGGCGTCGCGGTGCTGGACGGACAGGTCGTAATAAGTCCAGCTCGATGTCCAGGTAGGGCAGGATCAGCTGGTCCTTGATGTTCTGCCAGATGATTCGCGTCATCTCGTCCCCGTCGAGGTCCACGACGGGGTTCGCTACCTTGATCTTGGCCATGGCTCCGTAGTTCCCTTCATCGGCACCCGCTCGGGGCGGGACGCGTGGCGATCGTGGCCGGCTCTGTTTTTGGCTGGCCTTGTTTTGGCTTCATGTCGGCTTCACGGCAGGGCCAGCCCGAGGGCGAGCACCCCGGCGCCGAGCACCGTGAACGCCACCACGTCGGAGGCCTTCCACCGCGAGGACAGCAGGTCGGCGTAGCGCGACGGGAGCAGCAGCCGGGCCACTGCGGCCGCGAGCAGGGCGCCTCCTACCACGCTCGTGCCCAGTCCCGCGTACTTCGATCCCTGCCAGGTGACGAACAGCCCGACGGCGACCCCGGCGAGCACGATCAGGTAGGGCAGCCAGCTCGCGGGGCCCTTCGCGGGGGTTTCCGGATCGCCGGCGGAGTCCCTGGTGTTCTTGGCGGCCCTGGGGTTCCTGGGGTTCCTGGGGACACGGGCGCGGTGGCCGGGCGGCGTACCGGGGCGCCGGGGGAAGCCCTGGTGGTGGACGGGTGGCGGCGCGCCCGCCAATCCGCCTTCAGAGCCAGCATTCGCTGGCCTATTTGCCATGCACGTGCCTCCCGGCTGTCCGATCGGAAGTTTACCGGGGCCGGTCGCTGCCCGGAGCGACGGAGGGCACGGACGGCGCCACCCCCATTACGGGCCCAATTAAGGGTCAGAAGGTTGACAAAAGATGACACGTAAGGTGACCGGATGGTGAGATATCCGTATCGGTTCCGATAGCCAGGAGGCTCCTTGTGGATACACCGTTCCTCCGCATCGAGGACAGCGGCGAGGTGGTCTCGCTGCGCGTAGAAGTGACGACCGTCGGCCGCGGCCGGGGCGTCGACATCCGCCTCGAGGACCCGAGCGTCTCGCGGCTGCACGCCGAGCTCGTCCGCCGCGGCCCCTACGTGTACGTGGTCGACCTGGGTTTATCACGTAACGGGACCCGAGTGAACGGGCGGCCCGTCGCCCGCCGGGTCCTGGACGACGGCGACGTCCTGAGCTTCGGCGCCGCCCGGTGCCGGGTCGGGGGGCTGGCGCGGGAGGACATCGGCACCGAGGCCGAGCTGCGCCGCCCGGCCGCCCCCGAGCTCACCCGCCGCGAACTCGACGTGCTCAACTCGCTGTGCCGGCCTGCCCTGTCGGACGAGGCGTTCGCCCTGCCCGCCACCGCCCACGAGATCGCCGTGGACCTGGTGGTGACCGAGGCGGCGGTCAAGCAGCACCTGCTGCGGCTCTACCAGAAGTTCCGGATTCCCGAGGGCCCCAACCGGCGGACCAGGCTGGCCAACGAGGTCGTCGCGCTCGGGCTGGTCCGGCCGATGCCCCCGGCGTCGGGCTCGGGGTCGGGGCCGGGTTCGCCTTCGGCCGCGGTCGACTCTGGCGACCCGTTAGCCGTGAGCGTGTCTTAGCAGCCAGTGCGTCGCGGACGAGAACAGCCCGTGTAGCGCCGGCAGGTGCGGGGTGGCCAGCGGCCAGTAGTCCGGGGCCTGCGACGCCGCCAGCAGCGCGATCGCGACGGCCAGGCCCCAGGCCGCCACGGCGATGACGACCGAGAACAGCGTTCCGCGGGAAACGGCCGCCGCCATCCGGTTGAGCTGCCTGCGCGGCCGGCCGGAGCCGGGGCCGATGGCGTACCAGGCGACCATCGCCCCCGCCGCGTACGCGCCCGCACGCGGCAGGGTCAGGTGGTGGTGCGTGAGGAGGATCGCGGCGGCGTAGACCGCCACGCCCGCAGCGAAGGCGAGGGGCGCCATCAGGAGTTCGGTCAGCAGGGCCCTTGCCACGGTCCACGGGGCGGTGGCTATCACGACCAGCGGGTCGATGGCCCGGGGACCGCGGACCGACCGGCGCACCGCCAGCGCGCTCTGGGCCCGGTCGGCCGCCCGGAGCAGGGTGATCCCGGCCAGCGCGACGATCAGCCCGGCCACGGGCAGCAGGACCGCCAGCGCCACCGCGGCGATCAGGACGGCCAGGCCCGCCAGGATGGGATGGCCGCGGCCGCTTTGGGCCAGCGGGCCGGGCTGGGGGCCGGGCTGGGGGCCGGGCTGGGCGCCTGCGGGGCCTGCGGCCCAGGCCTGGGCTTGGCGGGCGGACGGCGGCGGGGCCGGGTTCCGCGCGGACGGAGCCCACCCGGGCGGGACGGCGGAGCCGTTGGCGCCGCTGACCGGGGCCGGGGCTTGGGTCGACGGGCGGGGCGCGGGCCTGGCCGGGGCGTACGCGACCGGGGGCAGCAGGTCGGCGACGTCCCTGGCCGCCTGCCTGGGTGCCGGGTACGGGCGCACGGGCACTGGTGCGGGCCCGTGGGCGATGGCGGCGGGCGAAGACGCCGGGGCAGCGATGACCGGGCCGGGCGGGAGCATGGTATGCGTCGGGGGGAATGCGGCGGCGGGTGCCCTGGTGAAGTCCAGGTTGCCCGACTGGGTGCTCAGCCAGGTGGCCGCGGGCCTGCGGGCCGGGTCCTTGTCCAGCGCCGCGGACACCAGCGGGAGCAGGGCCGCGGGGACGCCATCGAGATCCGGCTGCCCGGAGACGATGCGGAAGAAGATCTGCTCGTAGGATTCGCCCGGGTACGGCGTGCGCCCGGTGGCCGCGAACGCCATCGTCGCGCCCCAGGAGTGCACGTCCGAGGCGGGGCTGCTCGGCCGTCCCTCGATGACCTCGGGGGCCAGGTAGCCCGGAGTCCCCATGACCAGGCCGGTCTGGGTCAGCCGGGTGGCGTCACCGGCCTGGGCGATGCCGAAGTCGATCACCACGGGCCGGTCCTCGGCCAGCATCACGTTGCCCGGCTTGAGGTCGCGGTGGACCACGCCCGCCGCGTGGATCGCCGCCAGCGCTTCCGCCGTCCCGTAGGCCAGCCTGCGCAGACCCTGGCTGGACAGCCGCCCGCGCTCGCGCACCATCTGGTCCAGCGTCGGCCCCGCCACGTACCGCGTGACGATATAGGGGAACTCCCCGGTCAGGTCGGCGTCGAGCACCTCGGCCACGAACGGGCTGCGGACCCGGCGCATGGTGTCGACCTCGCGGGCCAGGCGGCGACGGGCGTTAGTGTCATCGGCGCCCAGCACCTTGTCGGCGGCCAGGACCTTGATGGCGACCTGCTGGCCCTCGGGATCCAGGGCAAGGTGCACGACCCCCATGCCGCCTTCCCCTAGGCGGTCCTGAAGGCGATACGGGCCGAGACTCGCCGGGAGTCGTTCCGTCGCAGGCATCGCGGAATCCAGGGTACGAAACCGATGCAACCTTGGGGACACGGCTTCGGCCCCAATAGAATCACGGCATCACTACCTGTGGGGCTAACCGATGACTGAGCATGATGACGCGCTCTCGCTGGACATGGTCACCGCTGCGCTGCGCGCCGACAGCACGGACGTGGCCATCTACGCCCGCGTTCTGACCCAGTCGCTGGGCGAGGCGCTGCCGGGCGAATTCGTCACGGTGGACCGGGAACGGTCCGTGTCCGACCGGATGAAGGGGCGCCCCGGGGAGATCTCGAGGATCGCGGTCCAGCTCGGCGACCAGCAGATGACGCTGTCGGTCAAGAACGGCCGGGCGGTCGCCGAGATCTGCCGCGCGGTGCGCGGCGTGGTGCTGTCCCGGCAGACGGTGCCCGTCCACGAGTGGGCCGCCGCGCTGGCCAGCGCGCTGGTCACCTTCGCGGAGCAGAACGCGCAGGCCGCCCAGGCCCTGCGCAAGCTCGTCGCGGGCAGCTAGCTGTTCGCACTTCGGGGGCGGGATGAGTACTGAGCTTGAGCTGGTCAGCTGGCGGCGGATGGTCAGCGAGCTGTACGCCGCGGTGCGTGCCGAGGACGATCCGCAGCTCGCGCACAAGCTGTGGCGGGGCGGCCGGGACGAGCTGTTCCGGACCCATCCGCAGAGCCCGCTGCCGCCCGGCGACCCGCTGCGGGCCACGGGGCTGCCGTACTGGCCCTACGACCCCGCGCTGCGCTGGGAGCTGCCTCTGCTCCCCGCGGAGCGGGAGGAGTCCCGGTCCGTCCCGAGCAGCGACGGCACCATCCCCCTGGTTCTCGTCGGCAGCGTGCGGCTGCCCGCGCCGCTGGACGTGGTGATCGACGTGTGGTGGCTGCACCAGTACGGCGGCGGGCTGTTCCTGCCGCTGCGCGACGGGACCGCGGGCACGTCCAGCTACGGCGGCGGCCGGTACGCGCTCGACACGGCCAAGGGCGCCGACCTAGGCGGCGACGCCGACTCGCTCGTCGTGGACCTGAACTTCCTCTACCNCCCGTCCTGCCGGTACAACCACGCGTGGCAGTGCCCGCTGGCCCCGGCGGGGAACACCATCAGCGCCCCGGTCACGGCCGGCGAGCAGATGTGATCNGGCCGTGCTTACGCAGGGCCGAGCTCAGCGGGACGTATCCGCCTGATCCGGGTCGGCCACTTCGTAGTGGCGGACGGTCAGGTCGCGGTCGATCAGGAACTGATCGTCGTCCGGGTAGAAGACGGCCTGTTCGATGTCAGGGCCGGCGAAGCCCTCAATCGCGGCCCGGGACTCCCAGAAGCTCAGGGTGACGAACTCGGCGCGCTCGCCTTCCACGCGCCGGAGCATCCAGGCTCCGCGGTTACCGGGCGTGCGCTGATAGCCCTCGATACCGGTCCGCTGGACGTACGCCGCGTAGGCGTCAGCGTCCTGCGCCCGGACCACTCCGCGCCAGATTCTCGCGATCATCCCTCGATACTCGCACGGTTACGAGCGGGAGGCCGCCCTGGCGTCCGGCTGGTGCTGCTCGCTGACGGTCAGCTCGACGCGATCGTTGTAGAAGCACATCAGGCCGGCGATCTGCTCGGCGGCCGGGATCGGCGTCTCGTAGCTCCAGACCAGGTTCTGGTAGGTTTCGCCGCCGACCTGGGCCGACCAGTACGACGCCTGGCCCTTGTACGGGCAGGTCGTCTGCTGCGCGGTGGGCTGCAGCAGGTCGGTGCGCACGTCTTCGCGGGGAATGTAATAGCGGGCCGGGAGGCCGGTCTCGTCGAGGCGCAGCGCGCGGTCCGAGGAGGCCAGCTGCTGGCCGCCGACGCTGACCTCGATGTGGCGCTCGGCCGGAGTGATCGTGATGGTGTGCCCTGATGCCATGCTTGCCACAACCACATGGTTGCGCGGGTGATTCCAGCAGCCGCCCGGCGGCGGCTCCGCAGCGCGGGACAACACCGCGGTGCCGCCAGCGGCCGGAGACGCCTAGCGGCCGGTGAACGTGGCCTTTCCCGGGCCCTTCTCGAGGAAGCTGCGCATGCCGGCGCGCTGGTCCTCGGTGGCGAACAGGGCGGCGAACTGGACCCGCTCGAGCTCCAGGCCGGTGGCCAGGTCCGTGCCCAGGCCGAAGTCGATGGCCTGCTTGGCCGCGCGCAGCGCGAGGGCGGGGCCGGCGGCGTACCGCTGCGCCATCTCCAGCGCCGCCTGGTAGACCGCATCGTCCGGCGCGACCAGGTCCACCAGGCCGATGGCGTGCGCCTCGGCCGCCCGGACCGTGCGGCCGGTGAAGATGAGGTCCTTGGCGCGCGCCGGGCCGATCAGGCGGGGCAGCCGCTGCGTGCCGCCCGCCCCGGGGATGACGCCGAGCAGGATCTCCGGCTGGCCGAGCCTGGCGCTCTCGCCCGCGACACGGAAGTCCGCGGCCAGGGCCAGCTCCAGCCCGCCACCCAGGGCGTACCCGGTGATCGCGGCGATCACCGGCTGGCCCAGGCCGGCGATCAGCCCCATCGCGGCCTGCAGCCGCGCCGAGCGCAGCGCCATCTCGGCGTAGCCCGCCTCGGCCATGGCCCCGATGTCGGCCCCGGCGGCGAACGCCTTCTCGCCGCCGTACAGGATCACCGCGCGGATCTCGCCCGAATCCGCGGCCGCGCGAGCGGCGTCCGCGAGCTCGCTGGTCAGCTGGTCGTTCATCGCGTTGACCGGCGGCCGATCCAGCCGGATCGTGCCGATGCCGTCCGCTACCTCGAGCCGCACGAACTCACCCATGGCCATCCCCTCCGTGACTCAGCACAGGCTCAGCAAAACCTCAGCGCAGGTCGCCGTTGACCAGCCCGGCCGGCGCCTGCGGGAAGGTGACCAGGCCCATCTCGGCCCGGCTGTCGAGCAGCCGGTGCCGCGGCAGGACCCGCACCGTGTAGCCGAACGGCCCGGGCCGGTCGAGCGGGACCTCACCGGAGTACCGTTCGAGGCCGGTGGCCTCGGAGGCGCCCTCGGCCGACAGCGGGGCGTAGGCGGGCGCGGCGATCTCGCCCTCCTCGTCGGGCCGCCCGTACACGACCTCAACGGAGACGTCATCCGGGCTAAGCGAACCCAGCGCCACCGACACCCGCACCGCGAGGACCGAACCGAGGAGCTGCCCCGCGCCCTCGGATTCCACGTGCTCGATCCGGACCTGGGGCCACGCCGCCTGCACGCGCTGCTTCCAGGCCGCCAGCTCCCGCGCGGGCTCGAACCCGGACCCGTCGGCCAGCGCCCGCGACGACGCCGCGGCCGGCACGTAGAGCTCGGTGGTGTACTCCCGGACCATCCGCTCGGCCTGGACCTTGGGCCCGAGCGAGCGGAGCGTGTGCCGGATCCGCTCCACCCACCCCAGCGGAACCCCGTCCGTATCCCGGTCGTAGAACAGCGGCGCCACCGACTTGGCCAGCAGTTCGTACAGGGCCTGGGCCTCGAGCTCGTCGCGCCGCCCGGCGTCGGCCACGCCGTCGGCCGACGGGATCTCCCACCCGTTCCCGCCGTCGTACCACTCGTCCCACCAGCCGTCACGGACGGACAGGTTGAGCGCGCCGTTCAGCGCCGCCTTCATGCCCGACGTGCCGCAGGCCTCCAGCGGGCGCAGCGGGTTGTTCAGCCACACATCGCACCCCTGGACGAGCGTGTGCGCCATCGCCATGTCGTAGTCGGGCAGGAACACGATCCGGCGCCGGACGTCCGGGGTATCCGTGAACTGGACCATCTGCTGGATCAGCGCCTTGCCCCCGTCGTCGGCGGGGTGCGCCTTGCCCGCGACGATGATCTGCACCGGCTGCGCGGGGTCGTTCAGCAGCGCCGCGAGCTCGGCGGGGTTGTTCAGCATGAGCGTGAGCCGCTTGTACGACGGCACCCGGCGGGCGAACCCGATGGTCAGGACGTGGTCGTCCAGCACGTCGTCGATCCAGGTCAGCTCGGCCCCGGACGCGCCGCGCTGGCGCCAGGAAGCGAGCAGCCGCCGCCGGGTCTGCGCCACCAGCCTGGCCCGCAGCACGTGCCTGGCCTCCCAGAGCTCCGTGGCCGGGGCGGCCGCGGCCCGCTCCCAGTCCCAGCCGCTGGCGTCGCCCGGCGAGGTCCCGGTCAGGAACAAGACCTCCGGAGCCACCCAGGTCGGGGTGTGCACGCCGTTGGTGACCGAGCCGATCGGCACCTCGCTGGTGTCGAACCCCGGCCAGAGCCCGGCGAACATCTTCCTGCTCACCTCGCCGTGCAGGAGCGAGACGCCGTTGACGCGCTGGGCCAGGCGCATGCCCATGACGGCCATGTTGAACATGTCGGGGTCGCCGCCCGGGTAGGTCTCCGCGCCGAGCGCGAGCACCGCCTCGATCGGCAGCAGCGGGTCGTCGTCGAAGTGCGCCCGGACCAGGTCGCGCTCGAACCTGTCGATGCCCGCGGCGACCGGGGTGTGCGTGGTGAACACCGTCCCGGCCCGGCTGACCTCCAGGGCCTCGGCGAAGCTCAGGCCCTGCCCGGAGTACTCGCGGATCCGCTCGAGGCCGAGGAACCCGGCGTGCCCCTCGTTGGTGTGGAACACCTCGGGCGCCGGGTGGCCGCGCAGCGCGCAGAACGCCCGGACCGCGCGGACCCCGCCCACGCCGAGGAGCAGTTCCTGGCGCAGCCGGTGCTCGCTGCCGCCGCCGTACAGCCGGTC
>JGI12269J14319_10003777_pt1 | contig 14123 bp, 12 predicted proteins | sample PeaSoiSIISIP2007_FD_14319 | JGI IMG/M metagenome (IMG submission 14319) | reverse complement strand
GGCAGCCACATTCCGGTCGTGTCGCCCGAGCGGCTTCTGGAGGATGAGCCGGATTATGTTCTGCTCTTGGCATGGAATCTTAAGGACGAGATTCTAGAGCAGCAAAGTGAATACCTAAATCGGGGCGGTAAGTTTATCGTGCCGATTCCGGAACCGATAGTCATTGCCGGGAATGCCGGCGCAGGGAAGGCTGCGAACGTTCTGCAATGAAGGTCTCCATCTGCATTCCTACGTTCAACTCGGCAGCTTACATCGGCGACTGCATTGAAAGCGCCTTGGCCCAGAAAGGCGTCGACTTCGAGGTAATCGTCTTCGACAATGCCTCGCAAGACGACACCTGGAAAATCGTCCAGTCCTTTTCGGATTCACGGGTCCGCGCTTATCGGTCCGACCAAAATCACGGCATGGCAATCAATTTTAATCGAGCATTGCGGGAGGCCAAGGGCGAGTATATCAAACTCCTGTGTTCAGATGATCTGCTGGAACCGTCTGCGGTGGAACTACAGACTAAGTTTTTGGACGATCACCCCGAGATAACGATGGTCACCTGCGCGACGCGCCTGGTTGATTCTGAAGAGCATGTGTTCGCCACAATCCAACGGTTTTTCCGGCCGGTCATATTTGGGGCCTTGGACTTGAGAATATTTTCATTGATCTACGGCAACATTGTTGGCGAGCCTTCCGCTGTTCTTTTTCGGCGAGAGGCCTGGATCTCTGCGGGTTCTTTTCGGGATGGATTGGTCACCCTCATCGATCTCGACATGTGGCTACGATTGAGCCGCCAAGGAGGCGTAGGCTATCTCCCACTTCCCCTTTGCCGCATACGGCGGCATGCACATTCCATGACCAATCAATTTCGGGGGGCCGGAAGGGTTCAAGAAGCCGTATTGCACATGACGGAAACATTGTTGTCCGAACTTCACGCAACACCTCTCGTCCGAAGAATTTGTTTTGGCAAAGTTGCTGGTTCTCACCTCCAGCACGCTCTATATGGCTTCCGACATGGACACGTCAGATGGCCCGCATCCGCGTTAGCGATAGCCCTTCGCATGGACCCTTTTTTTGTAGGACTTATTCTCTATCTTGCCTTTTTTCGTTCCGGACTGATGGGGTTAAGACTTGGTTCTGCAGGCCAGTTGTCCGTATGTACCTCCTGTGCTTTGAATAGAGTGTCGACGATCCAATGAGGGTTGGTCGACTTTGTTTCTGAATGCCGAGATCGATGCTGCATGCCAGCTACCGTGGTCTTGAGCAAAAGCGCACCAATCCAATACGAGTAGAGTTTCCCAACCGTTCAACTGCGCTCCGAACTTAGAGGATTTGATTTTGGTGCAAGGGAAAGAGCTTGTTGTCAGCCGAGCGTGGGCCCGCCATCGCATTGGAGGCAAAAACAACTATGATTGAAACCTCGATCCTCATACCCGCGAAAGACGAAGCGCTTAATATTCGCACGTGTCTCGACGCAGTGTTCTCCCAGAAAACCAGCACTGAGTTTGAGGTGATTCTCGTTGACTCGGGGTCGACTGATGGCACAGCGGAGATAGTAAGCGGCTATCCGGTGCGCTTGTACCGCATCGCACCGGAAGAGTTTCACCATGCTCGTACCCGAAATTACCTTGCCGGTTTGGCCCAGGGCAAATTTCTCGTATACCTTAACGCTGACGCTTTTCCGGCTTCGTCGGATTGGCTGAACTCCTTGCTCTCGAACTTCTCAGACTCTTCCGTCGGAGCGGCTTACGGACGTCACCTGCCCAAGCCGGATTGCAATTTGGAACGGCAAGTCGTGCTCGCCACAATGTACGGAGATGAGAAGATCGTCAAGGAGTCGTCCCGAAAGCGAGAGCTGGGTTACCGTTACTACCACCTCTCTACTGTTAATGCTGCCTTTCGAAGGAATGTTTGGGAATCCACGGGTTTTCCAGAAGAGCTGAAGATCTTCGAGGATGTCGGCATCGCGAAACGCATCTTGGATAGCGGCTGGAAAATCGTATACGAACCGACCGCGACTGTGTACCATTCAGATAATCACAAGCCAATAGATCTGTTTAAGCGCTATTTCGACCTCGGCGTCATCTGGAAGCAGTTGGGGATGTGGGACGACACGACCAAGGCAACTCTTTTCCGGGACGGTTGGCAGCTCCTGTGCCGCAAACTTGCCGCGGGAGACGGTAAAGGAGGCCGAACCCCGGCTCGTTTCAGTTCGCTTGTCCAGGACACCGCCAAGTACGCTGGGATGATGCTGGGCAAGCACGAGCGTCACCTTCCTTTGAGCATAAAACGAAGGATGAGTGGCGTGCGGCTCTTTAATTGATTTTCCCATCTTTCGCAAAATATATCCAAGACGGAAAGGAGCGGTGAATTGCCTATTTCACTAGTTACAGGTGGTGCGGGCTTCATGGGATCGCATGTGGTTGAGAACTTGATACAGATGGGGCACAAAGTTGTCGTCCTGGACGATTTGAGCGGAGGATTCGAGGAAAACGTTCCGAAGGAGGCGATGTTCGTCCGAGGATCGATCGTGGACCACGAGATGGTCAATCGTCTCTTCGACAGCTATTCCTTCCAATACGTCTATCATTTAGCCGCTTATGCAGCAGAAGGCTTGAGCCACTTTATCAAGCGCTTCAATTACAACAATAACTTGATTGGATCAGTGAATCTGATCAACGCCTCCGTGAACCACGACGTGAAGTGTTTCGTATTCACGTCTTCGATTGCAGTCTACGGCGCGGGACAGAGCCCGATGTCGGAGGACATGATCCCGAGTCCAGAAGACTCCTATGGGATTGCCAAACTTGCTGTCGAGCGGGAACTCCATGTAAGCCATGAGATCTTCGGCCTGGATTATGTCATCTTCCGTCCCCACAATGTGTATGGTGAGAGGCAAAATATTGGCGATCGGTACCGGAATGTAGTCGGGATTTTCATGAATCAACTGCTTCGCCGCGAAGCCATGACAATCTTTGGTGACGGAGAACAACAGCGCGCCTTTACTCATATCGACGATGTGGCTCCCGTCATCGCGCAGTCAATCAATTACGCCGCGGCGAGAAGACACATTTTCAACGTCGGAGCCGATATGCCGTATTCAGTGAACGAGCTCGCCCGGCTTGTTGCGGAAGAAATGGGTTTGCCGTTCGAGGTGGCTCATCTGCCGCCTCGAAATGAAGTCAAGGTTGCATTCTCCGATCATTCCAAAGCTGAGAATACTTTTGGAAGGCGGGAGAAAAAGCCTTTGCGGGAAGGGGTACGGGCCATGGCGGAGTGGGTCCGCCATCACGGCGCAAGGGAAAGCAGTACGTTTGACCGAATCGAGATAGAGAGAAACATGCCCCCAAGCTGGAGTCAAGCAATGGCGTGCACGACCAGCTCGAATCGGAAGTAGGCCGAATCCAGGCCGATGGGACCAAATCCCTTGATGCGCAACATCGCGACTTCAATTTGATTCTTGTCTAACTTCCTGAGCAACAATCCTTCCGCGCAGTTGAATCGGTGAAAGATCAATGGTGAGAGGGCGTTTCAATCGAACTCGTTTGTTCCTGCGGTTCGTCACCTGCTCCCTGCCGCTGGCTGCTTTCGCGCTCGCGGCTTACTTTCGATTTTCGATTGCAGCCAAGTACGTGCCCACGAAGCCGATTGATCCGTACGCGTATATTGGGCTTCTCCTGGTTGCAACGATGATGTGGGCTCTTGTCGTCGAGTACTATCATGTTTGCGATCTGGAACAGATATTTGCTCCGGCCGGAAAGACCAAGCGCACATTTGTAGCCTGCTCGGTTACGTATTGCGCCGTATTGGCGGCCGCTTTTTTCTACCGGGACACGACTTTTTCGCGTTTGTTCATCTTCGTCAGTGCAATAGTTCTATTTTGCCTGACCACTGTAACGCGGATTCTCTTCCGCGTTTTTCTATCTTGGCGAAACGGAAATGGACAGTGTGCGAAGATCCTGATTGTTGGCACCGACCAGTTTGCTCAGCGGACCGCCAGATCGCTTCGAGGCGGTCAAGTCGTGCCTTGCATGATCGTGGGATTTGTGCGATTGCCGGGACAGCCGGTCCTGGTGAACGGCTGCCCGATACACGAGTTGGAGGATATGCCGAAGTTGGCCGTTGGAAATGGAATCGACGACGTCGTGCTCGCGATTTCTCCAGGGCACTTGGACGATGTGGCGAACATCTTGACGAAATTGAAGCCCCTATGCGCTCCCGTCCGGATGGTTCTGGATCTCGGTGAGAATATTGTCATCCAAGAGAAACTTTTCAACTTCGGGGGAACCATGATGTTGGACCTCGTCCCGACACCCGCGGAGTCTCCCAGTTACCTGGTGCAGAAGCTTGTTTTCGATGTGATTTTTTCTAGCATTATTCTTCTGCTGGCTTTGCCCTTGATGGTCGCGATTGCAATCGCGATCAAGCTGACATCCCCAGGCCCTGTCTTGTTCGTGCAAGAGCGCGTGGGCCTGAACGGCAATGCATTCCGGATGTATAAGTTTCGTACGATGAAAGTCGATTGCTCCGAGCAGTCTGACACGGGATGGACCACGGCAAATGATCCACGCCGGACCAAACTGGGAACGTTTTTGCGCCGATCTAATCTGGATGAGCTACCCCAGTTCTTTAACGTCCTTAAAGGAAACATGAGCATTGTCGGTCCCAGGCCAGAGCGTCTGCATTTTGTAAAAAGATTTCTGCAAGATATTGACGGCTACAATAGGCGACACGTTTTGAAGGTTGGAATTACGGGATGGGCGCAAGTGAATGGATGGCGCGGTGACACCTCCATCAGCAAACGCATCGAGTATGATCTCTATTATCTTCGGAACTGGAGTGTTACATTCGACTTGCAGATCATGTTGCTTACCATCTTCCGAAGCTTTTTCCAGGGAAATGCGTATTAAGATGCCTCTGGATATTTGAATTCCTCCTTGGCTAGTTCGCGAGCTCTGTGCAACCCGGTTGCACTACCGAACCTCTGATCTTCCTTCCGCACGTCCTACCCTAGTTCTGTCGCCTTGGTCCAGCCCACCTGCTTCAGTTCCACCTTTATGGAAAGGAAACTGGGCAGTCTCGAATTGGCGCACCATCACTTCAACCAGCTCGCCAACCTCCTGACGCTGCTCGTCCGTGGTCGAAGCCTGCAGGTATTGAATCTCCGGGACGCCTTTCCCGCCCAACTGACGTATAATCCCGAGCGACGTCTCACACCCGGGCTGCGATTCCCTTAGGGAAATTTCAGGAGGAAATATGTCAGGAAGAAAATGGACCATGTTCGCGCTGTTGCTCGTGCTTGGAGCCGCAATAGCATCCGCGCAGGATGCAAAAACCGTAATTCAGAAAGCGCAAAAGGCCATCGGCGATGTGAACTCGATCCAATATTCCGGCAGCGGCAAGGCCGGAGGATACGGGCAGAATTGGAGCCCAAACGTGCCCTGGCACGTCACTAATGTCATTAGCTGCACCAAGACAATTGACTACGCAAACCGTTCCTCAAAAGAGGAACTCACCCGCACACAGCTCGACCCGCCCGACCATGGCGGCGAAGCACCGTTTGGGGGCGAGCAGAAGCAGGTGAACATCGTGAGCGGCCAGTATGCCTGGAACCAGCCGGGGCCCACGCCGCAACCTGCCGCAGCTGCTGCGGATGAACGGCAGCTTCAAATCTGGCTGACCCCTCACGGCTTCCTGAAAGCCGCGGCGGACAACAACGCAACCGCGAAAGCAGGGAAAGACGGCGGGAAGAAAGTCACCGTGCTCACTTTCATGGCCGGAAAGAACAAGGTCGTGGGAGACATCGACGGTCAGGGGCTGGTAACAAAAGTCGAGACCTGGATTCCCAGCACGGTGCTTGGCGACATGCCGGTAGAAATCACCTACTCCGATTACAAAGAGTTTGGCGGAGTCAAGTTTCCTTCGCACATCCTCCAGAAGCAGGGCGGCTGGATGACCCTGGACCTCAACGTAACGGATGCGAAGGGAAATGTGGAGATGGCCGCATTGCAAGTGCCTGATGCAGTGCGCACGTTCACTCCTCCTCCGGTTCGTGTCGTCTCACAAAAACTCGCTGACGGCGTGTGGTTCCTGGGCGGCGGCTCGCATAACAGCGACCTGATCGAGTTCAAGGACTACGTGGTGGTAGTCGAGGCTCCGCTGGACGAGAACCGCTCCAATGCCGTGATCGCGGAAGTAAAGAATCTGGTGCCCAACAAGCCGATCAAGTACTTGATCAACTCGCACCACCACTTTGATCACTCCGGCGGTCTCCGCACCTACGTGGCGGAGGGAGTCACGATCATCACCAACGAAGCAAACAAGGGGTTCTACGAAAAGGCCTGGAGTGCGCCGCGCACACTGGCGCCCGACAAGCTTTCGCAGAATCCGAAGAAGGCCACGTTCATCACGTATAAAGACAAATACACACTGACCGACGAAAACCGTACACTCGAAATCTATCGCGTGGAAAACGACAACCACAACGAATTCATGAGCTTCATGTATCTGCCAAAGGAGAAGATCCTGATCGAAGGGGATGATTATACGCCCGCGGCTCCCGGAGCGCCGCCGATGGTGCCCGTCGCGCTGGGCTTCAGCAACAACCTCTACGACAACCTGCAACGAAAGAAGATTGAGGTCGTCACGATCGCGCCGCTGCACGGCAATGTCGCACAGTGGTCTGACTTCCTCAAGGCCATCGGCAAGTCCGGCGATTGACTCCGCGTCTCCGGAAATGCCCGTATTGCAAACTCGGCAAACGCCGTGTACAACTTTGCGGCTTTGTAAATTGAGAGCAATCGAGAGGTGGCGGAACGCAGTCCTCTTCTCGGAATGTGGGATTTGCCACTGAGTTCGATTTGGAAGTCGGCCAGCTCTGCGGAGCTGGCCGACCCGCCCCGGAAGTTCGGCGAAACACCGCGCGGCAATGGCTCAAGCGAAGCGCAACCGCGTTCGGATGCGTGCGAGTGTGCAATAAACTGTGGAAACAATTTGGCGTGGCTGACAGCTTCGCGGGCCAAAGCAAAAAAGGAGCAGCGGCCTCTGCCGAGCCAGTCCGACGGTTGTTGTCGGTGCGTCGAAAGTCGAGGTAATTTCCTAACGGCTTCGCGCTTCTGGCCGCTGCTCCCGAGAATGGATGGTCATGCGGATGCTTTCAGGACTGGAGTCCCCCGGACCGTTTTTCGACCCATGGTCCGTATCCGTGGAGCCTCTCCTTCTTCGGCACGAAATATGCAACACTTCTCAGGCAAATGCAGTGATCCGCGTCATGCATCGATGTGATCGCCGGCACCTTCAGGCGAGAGCTCGCCAGCATAGTTAGAAGCTTCTTATTGCAGGCTAATAGGAGAGTGTTACCATCGCCAGCATCTACGTGGAGGAGATCTCAGGTGAGAATCAGACCTCATTCCCTCGCGTTCCTGATCGCATTGGGCGCCATCGCCGTCCTCGCCGCCAGCTTGACGAGCACCAGAGTAATCGGCCAAACCGTTGCGAGAGACTCGTCGGTGAAATCGGGCGCTCCCGCGGCGCAACCGGCTCCCAAGACCCCGTGGGGCGCACCGGACCTCCAAGGCGCATGGAGTAACACGACCGTGGTCCCGTTCGAGCGGCCCAAGGAATTTGGCAATCGGGAATTCAAGACCGATGCCGAATACAAGAAGGCGCAACACGATCTCCTTGGACGCGATGAGCTGCCCGGCCGGGACAGCCGAGAAATCAACGGGAAGGACATCCGCGGCACGGAAAAAGACGTCGCTCGCGCGTACAACGAGCATTGGTTCGGTGACAAGCCCACGGAAGTTGGCCGCCGCACGTCCATGATCATTGACCCGCCCGACGGCAGGATGCCGGCACTCACTCCGGAAGCAGAGGAGAGAATCAACAAAAAACGCGAGTACCTCGCGGCGCTCCTGCAGGGTACATCCGGTGGCAGACCCGGACCCATCTCGCCGCTGCGGAGCGAGCCCCCGCCCGACTACAACATCGATCGCATGAACCGCGCGGACGGCCCAGAGGACCGCAGCAGCGTCGAACGTTGTCTGCTGAATAGCCTTCCCGTAATTCTCCCCGCGGGACTGTTGACGCCGGACGGAAGACCGTTCGGCAATTTCGGCGGCGTGATGCGCATCGTCGAGAGCGCCGATTCCATCGATATCTACTACGACATCGGTCAGGGCACCGGATTCAATCGCGTCATTCCAATCGCCAATCGTCCGCATCTGCCAAAGAATATTCACCAATACTGGGGCGATTCCATTGCGCGTTGGGAAGGCGATACGCTGGTAGTGGACGTCACCAACTTCAGCGAAGAGACCAATTTTCGAGGCTCGCGCGAGAATCTCCATCTCATCGAGCGCTACAAGCGCATCGATCCCGCGACCCTGCAGATCGCGATTACCGCCGAGGACCCGACAACCTGGGTCAAGCCCTTCAACTTCGTGCAGGAATTACGCAAGAACGCCGATAAACCGAACATGGTCTACGAAGGCGGATGTCACGAAGGGAATTACGGAATGCTCGGCATGCTCGTGAATACGCGCGCCGCGGAAAAAGCGTTCGCTGAGGGAAAGGGTCCCGATCCGGCGCTTGAGGACAACGCCACCGGAGGCGCCGGCGACCAATAAACTCTTTCCGGTTTCTTCCCTAGTGGATGGGTTGTCTGTTGCGCGGCGCTTCTTCGATCCGCAAGGTGCCGATTGTTTTCCCGCTCTCGTCAACGTTCATAGAGCTTGTCGCCGGCGGGCACCTTGCGCGTGACGTCGATCACGATCGTTTCGCCCTCCCAGTGCTTCACCAGTTGTTTCTTCCGCAGATGGCCCAGGAAGGTTTCCTCCACCAGTTCGACGCACTTGTAATCCATCAGCTGCGCGTTGGGTTCGAGCTGACGATAGAGGACCATGCTCATTTTCCAGGGACGTGTGAAAACATTTGGATCCTCGATCGTCACCTCGTATCGCAGCGCGTCGGGCCGCAGCGAAGAATCGACCGGCGTAAATCGCTCGACCACGTGCAGCGCATCGCTGTGGAAATCGCCGGAACGCGAGAGCCAGGTCCGGTCGTTGAAATGGCTCACGTCCACGACCAGCGTATTGCCTTCCCAGTGGCCCACCGAATGGCCCATCCAAGTGTCAGCCGGCGGCGGGTCCACGGGGTCGAGGTGAATGGTCCGGCTCGCGCCGGCGAATTCGAACGACATCTCGATCTTGTTCGTGCCCTGCGTGATCTGAAACGGATAGGGCATATACATCGCCCGCGGAATTCCCGGCATATAGCAGCGGACTTCCGGGTCGCGATCGAGCCAGTGTTCGGCATTCTCTTTCTTTTTCGCGGCAGCTTCGGGCTTGTACGGAATCGCGTCGCCTTCGACGACACCGGGGCCGGGGGGCACACCGCCGACCGAACCCAAAGCGAGCACGGGAGCCGCGAGCACTGGAACATCGGGATATACGCCGGGCTGTGCTACTGCCGGACGCATCGAATGGGCCAGCAGGTCCCAGTTCGCGGTCGTCGTCGCCTGCCAAATGCCATTCAAATTGGGATGTTGACCCGAAGCGGGCGCGGGACGGGTCGCCTGCTTCGTGGCATCTGTCTGACCGGTCATCCGAATCGTGGCCAAACAAAGCACAACGCCTATCGCGGCGCTCGCAATCAAAGCAGTCGAAAGATTGAATCGGATTCTCATGTTCGGAGTCTCCCTGTGGGGCCGTCGCTGGCGTAAGGTAGCGAGATTCAAGCGCCACGTCAACAGAGCCCGGCTCCAATTCGTTTTCGAAAACGAGTGGCGAACCTCCCTCGTTCGCAGACCGAAATGCAATCCTCTGGACACTGGCATGGTAGTTTGACCATAATGGCGCCATCTGGCGGTTGCGAAACCGCTTCGGTTCTCTGGAAGTTTCCTCGGGTATCTCTGTAGCAGCGGGAGGTCACTCATGCACACTCGACCCCTCACATCCATCGGTGTGGCGGCCGTCATCGTGTCGGTGCTTTTCCTTTTCAGACCGACGCAGGTGACCGTCGCGCAGCAGACTTCGGAGGCGGCTCTGAAAACCCCCTGGGGCGAACCCGATCTGCAAGGCATTTGGACCGACGAATCGGACACGCCATTGCAGCGGTCCCCCAGGTACGCGAAGCAGGAATTTTTCACCGAGGCGCAACGAGCCGAGTTGGATAAAGAACGAGCCGCACTCCTCGGCCGTGACAAGCGTGTGGAGCGCGGAACGGAACTCGACGTTGCCGGCGCTTACAACTCCGTATTCATGATGTTGAAGCACACCGGCACGCGCACTTCCCTGATTGTCGATCCGCCCGATGGCCGCATTCCATCCCTGACGCCGGAAGCGCAGCAGAGGGCGGCCGCGGAAAAACAATTTCGTTTGGCGCTGTTGCAAGCGACGGAGACGTGCAAGACCGAATCCGTGGCGTGCAGCGGCGGCAAGTACGATCCAACGCCGTCGCCACGATTTTCTGAACTTTCTTCCCGCTACAATACCGCGCGAATGAATCGCCACAATGGCCCGGAGGATGGCTCCTTAATGGACCGGTGCTTAACGGGCGGCCTGCCCGAGTTTGGAACAGCTTACGGCGGAAGTTTCCGCCGAATCGTGCAGACACCTGGCGGCATCGCGATGTACTACGACGTCGGTCAGGGACAAGGCTGGCAGCGCAATATTGTCATGAACGGAAGCCCGCACCTGCCGGCCATTATCCGCCAGTGGTTTGGCGATTCGCGCGGCCACTGGGAGGGCAATACGCTGGTGATCGACGTGACGAATTTCAGTCCAAAGACGGATTTTCTGGGCTCGCGGGAAAAACTGCACCTGGTTGAACGCTGGACGCGGACCGGACCGAAAACGCTGGAGTACGCGGTTACGATCGAGGATCCCACGGTCTGGACGCGGCCCTGGACCGTGAAGGAAGAGTTCACCAAACAAAGCGAGCAGGAGAATAAGATTTATTACGAGCCTCGCTGCGTGGAAGGCAACTATGCGCTCCCGTCGGTGATGCTTTCCGCGCGGATGGCAGACCGCGCCTTCGCGGAAGGGCGAGGGCCTGACCCGGCCAAGAGCGACAACGCGACCGATTTCGTGGGCGTTGAAGAAGACCCGTTACAGTAACGTCGATTGCCGAAGGATAAGGAGACCAACATGCGCGGCCGATTCTCACGCTCGATGTTCACGGTCGCCTTCGCTGCGGCCGCTGCCAGTGCCGCCATTTCGGTGTCCATCGCGCGGACGTCGGGTCAGACGCCGGCCGCTCCGGCCGCGCGGCCGGGCCGCGTTGCCGGCAAGCCGAACTTCAGCGGCATCTGGCAAGCCAATAACGAAGCCAATTGGGATTTGCAGGCGCATGCGGCGCTCCCCGGCGCCGTCACGCAGCCGGGCATTTTTCCTTACGACTACGCTCGTGTGCCGGCGGCGCCGGTTCTCGCGCTCGGTGCAGCAGGCGCCGTACCGGGATCGCTGGGGGTCGTGCAAGGCGACGGTCAGATCCCCTATAAACCCGAGGCGCTGCTGGTGAAGAAAGGGAATGCGGAACACTGGATCGATCGCGACCCCGAGCTGAAATGTTATTTGCCGGGCATTCCGCGCGCCATGTACATGCCGTATCCTTTTCAGATCACCCAGAGCACGGACAAGATTCACATGGCTTACGAATTCTCGAACACCGCACGCACGATTCATTTGGACAAAGTCGCAGGGCCGCCGGACGATACCTGGATGGGCCACTCCGTCGGACACTGGGACGGAGACACGCTCGTCGTTGACGTGACAAATTTCAACGACCGGAGCTGGTTCGATCGCGCCGGAAATTTCCATAGCGACGCGCTGCATCTGGTCGAGCGCTTCACGTTGATGTCGCCTGACATCATTCAATACGAAGTGACGATCGAAGATCCCAAGGTCTTTACGCGGCCGTGGCGGATCGCCATGCCGCTCTATCGCCGCGTGGAACCGAATATGCAGCTTCTCGAGTTTCGCTGCAACGAATTCGTCGAGGAGTTCATGTACGGAGGTCTTCGCAAGCAACAATTGGTGAAGCACTGGGAAGGCGAAACCATGTCGATCGATATCACTCGCAAAGTTCCGCCGGGTGACCGATTTTATGACTGGTATGGCGGTAAGTAATATGGACGGGCGCTGCTCATCCCAAGCCGGGATCGTCGAGCCGCCGCGGGCTGCGGCGTCCATCATGGATCTACACGCGGCAGGAGGCAGGAGTCGATGCGAATGAAACTTGGAACAGTTGTCATCGCGGTTCTCGCAATATGCGGCGGAGCTGCGCGCGTAACGGCGCACCACGCGTTTGCGGCGGAATTCGACGCGAATAAATCGGTAAGTTTCAAGGGGACGATCACGAAAATGGAATGGATCAACCCCCATACCTGGTTGCACGTCGATGTGAAGAAGCCAGACGGCACGGTGGAAAACTGGGCCATCGAAGCGGGCACGCCGAATGTGCTTTTCCGGCGCGGCTTCACCAAGGAATCCTTGCTGCCTGGCACCGAGGTCGTGGTCGAAGGCTACCAGGCGAAAGACGGGTCGCATCGCGCCAACGGCAGGGATCTTACCTTCCCTGACGGGCGCAAGTTGTTCCTCGGCTCGTCCGGGACAGGCGCACCCTACGAGTTGACGCCTGACCAGAAAAAATAGCCGGGCCTGCGCTCAATCTCGCGCGCGGGGATGGTCCGATTCAGCTCCGTACATTTACGTTCAGTTTGCCGGGATTGCATAGAAATTGGGGCGCGAAAGCTTGAAATCACAGAGAACTACCTGAGTTCCAAGTGCAACTTCGTTTGCTAGCATCCTTATGTTGTCTGGTCCTGGCGATCTGCTACCTGGCGACTGCGCGCACGACGGCACCCGCCTGGGGGAACGCCGGGCGTCAGATTCACGTGTTTTCAGCGGTGTCATTGCAGACGGGCGCCAGCCAAGGAATCGGGGGCTCTCTTCTTGCGTTCTTCAGCCGCCTGGGGGATTCCTCGTGGAGCGTCGGCCTGCACGAATCGCGCTATGCCTATGACCTGATCGAATCGGTTCACGTATGGACGCTGACTCTCTTCTTCGGCCTGGCAGTCATGTTCGACCTGCGCCTGCTTGGCTGGACGATGCGGACCGTGCCGGTATCGGAAGTGTCCCGGCGCCTGCTGCCGTGGACCGTGGTGGGCTTCGTGGTCATGGTCATCAGCGGAACGCTCCTCTTCACCGCGATCCCTGTGCGGTCTTATCAGAATATTTTCTTCCGAACCAAAATGATTATGCTGCTGCTGGCCGGCCTCAACGTCTGGATTTTTCACTCGGGCGTTTATCGCCGCGTCGCCACGTGGGATGTGGCGAGCGTGCCGCCGAGGGCGGCCAGAGTTGCCGGCGGTCTTTCTCTTGTCCTATGGGTCTGCATCGTCCTTTCAGGAAGAATGATTGCCTACAACTGGTTCGACTGCGACCGGCAGCCGCAACGCCCGATCGTCAATTTCCTGACCAGCTGCGTGCCCGGCCAATCGGAGGAGCACTGATGTCGCTTCTGGATTTCTTTCACTGGTGCGAACAGACGGGAATCGGCGACACGATCAGACGGTCGTCGTGGTTGTTTCCGGTGATCGAGGCGATCCACCTCCTTGGCCTTGGAGTAATCGGGGGAGCAGTGTTGGTCGTCGATCTACGCCTGCTGGGTCTTGGATTGCGGCGCCAGCCTGCTGCGCAGCTTGCGCGCGATGCGCAGCCCTGGCTGATCGGCAGCCTTCTACTGATGATGATGACGGGCGGCCTGCTGTTCCTGTCCGAATCGATAAAGTTGTATTACCATGAGGCATTCTGGTTCAAGATGACGTCGCTCCTTCTGGCCATCGTCTTTACATTTACGATTCAACGCAAAGTAATCCTGGCAGGCGAGACGCGCTTGAGGCCTGTTTGGAGCAAAGTAGTGGGGCTAGTTTCGATCCTGTTGTGGTCCGGCGTGGGTATCGGCGGACGATGGATTGGCTTTTCGTAAGAAACTGACAGGTTGGTTCGTTGCTTAGCTACTCGCCTGGCGGCACTCGCCGCTTCAATTCCTCATACATACTTCGAGCTTCTCGTTGATTCGTTGGAGTATGTGACTTGCCCGCCATGGGCTCGCACAGAAATCAAGAGCGGCTC
>JGI12269J14319_10003776_pt1 | contig 14123 bp, 10 predicted proteins | sample PeaSoiSIISIP2007_FD_14319 | JGI IMG/M metagenome (IMG submission 14319) | reverse complement strand
ATTGACCGAGACATAGAGCTTGTGCCCGTCCCAGACGCCGAGCCCGCCGCAGCCGCGGCTTCTGCCGACGCGGTAGTCGTCCATGCCGTCGCCGTGGTCGTTGTGGTAGTCGCCGTTCTTGTACCACTCGTCAATGACCATGCGGCGGGTGCGCTTGGTCCAGACGTCTATTCCGCTGCTCACCGTTCCCTCGTCCTTGGTGAGCGCCAGCTGATAGACCCGGTGCGCGATCCTGTCGCTTTCCCAGGCCATGTCGCTGGAGCGCTCGGTGACCAGGCGGGCATAGGTCTTGACGATCGGCCGCGAAGTGGCTGCCAGGGCGGAGGCGTCCAGGATGCGGAAGGTCCGCGCCTCGTTCGGCGCAAGGTCCACCTGGAAGAGCAGCGTGTCCCATGCCGGGTCCGCCCCCGTGGAATAGGCCTGCGAATCCAGGATGCGCGATGAAACGCCGTCCATGACGACCGGCCTATCGATCGGGATCCCGGGGGGCAGCACGGCCGCGCCCGGGCGGCCCGCGCCGCGGAGCACCTCGACCGTCTCGCATTCGCGCCGGAACGGGGCGGGGTTGGAAACGGTGACCGCGACCGAGCGTCCGCGGGCCGCCTCGACGACGGCCATCCGGTAAACCTCGCTTCCCGCGAGGAGAAAAGCCCCGACACCGTAGACCTCGGTTGCATCGTCGGCGAATGCCTTGGGATCGGCGCCGACAGGCTGGACGTGCGTCAGCTTCCCGTCGGGGTCCAAGCAGCCCACGAGCGCCGACCAGCCCCTGCGCACCGCGGGCTCGTATTTCGAGCGGTCGAGCAGGCCCTGGTTGACGCCCCAGCCGAGCGCATAGACATAGAATCCCGACCCGCTCGTCTCCTTGAGCGGGTAGCTGGCCGGATCGAGGAGGCTCGCGCGCCACAGCCCGTCGGGCTGCTGGCAGGACAGTATCTTCTCGGCCATCTCGGCGAACAGTTTCTCGAAGCGCGGCCGGTCGGGATGGTTCATCGGCAGGAATTGGAGCGTGCGGACGAGGCCGCCCATGACCCAGCCGTTTCCGCGGCTCCAGAAGATCTTGCGCCCGTTCGCCTCCCTCGCGGCGAAGTAGTTGCTGTCCCGGAAGTAGAGGTGCTCCTCCTTGTCGTAGAGGTAGTCCGTCGTGCGCCACCAGTTCGAGACGGCGAAGTCAAGGTAGCGCGTGTCGCCCGTGGCGGCGTAGAGGCGCACCCACGTGGTCGGTCCCATGAACAGCGAGTCGCACCAGGTCCAGTGCTCCCGGCCGATCCCTTCCGAATTCGTTATGTCGAAGCTCCGGACGCGGGACGGCGTCGCAAGGACGGCGTCAAGTCGGGCCCGCATCGGCGCGATCATGGCCTTCTCGCGGAAGCGCAGATAGAGCTCCGCGTACGTCTGCCCGATGCAGTGGTAGTCCGCGTCGTAGAGCAGGGATGCCAGCTGCCATTGCGCGGCCTCGCCCATGGCCCGCATCGCTTCCAGGTATTTCGGATTCCCCGACACTCCCGCCAGCGCCATAATGCCCGCGTCGCCGGCGCCCTGGGTCCAGTCCGTGGTGGGCCAGTCGCTCGGGTTCGCGAGCTGCCAGTCCGCCGCGCGCTCCATCGCCGCGAGAATGCCCGCGGGCGCCGCCCCCGGATCCGCGGACCCCGCCGCGCCTCCTGGAAGGACCCCCGCCAGGTTCGCCAAGCCCAGGAGGAGCCATTGGAGGGGCCGGCGGCGCCCCGATGGGGGATGTTTCATAAGTGAGCGGGGATGGTGTTTGCCGGGGCAGCCTTGCCGGGGAGCCCCATTCAGGGCCGGCTGCGCGCCGCGGTCAATTCCGCGCTGTCGTACCCTTGGCCGGGTGATCCCGGTGGGGGCGGCCGTTCACGGCTGAGTCGCGCGGATCTTGGCGAGGATCCGCGTGGCCGCCTCGTTCCCGGGCCTGACGCGCAGGAATTCCTCAAGCTGCGCCGCCGACTCATTCTCCCGTCCCGGGAGGCGTAGAAGCGCCAGGGCGATGTTGATCCGGATCTCGGCATAGCGCGGCATCAGCCGGAGCGCCTCCTCGTACTGGGCTAGCGCCTCCTGGGTCCTGCCCTGACCGTTGAGGGCCAGCCCCAGGTTGTTGTGCGCCTCGGCATCGTCCGGGTTTGAACGCAGGGCCTCCTCGAACTGGGCGACGGCCTCGCCCAGCCGGTCGGGCACCCTCAGCAGGGCGTTGCCGAGGTTCTTGTGCGCCTGCCCGAAGCCCGGCCTGGAGCGCAGGGCCTCCTGGTACTGGGCGATTGCGTCGTTCAGGCGGCCCGGCGTGCTCAGCCAGGCGTTCCCGAGGTTGTTGTGCGCCTCGGCGAAGCCCGGCAGCAGGCGCAGGGCCTCCTGAAAATGGCCGATCGCCTCGTCCAGCCGGCCGTTCGCCGCCAGGACGCTTCCCAGGTTGTTGTGCGCCTCGGCGTAGTCGGGCTTGAGGCGCAGGGCCTCCCCGTATTGGGCGATCGCGTTGCCCGAGTCGCCGCGGTCCCCGTACCATACGCCGAGATTGTTGTGCGCCTCGGCGAAGTCCGGCAGCAGGCGCAGGGCCTCCTGGATATGGGCGAACGCCTCGTCCGACCCTCCGGGCATCGTCCGCAGGATGCCGCCCAGGTTGTTGTGCACCGAGGCGATGTCGCCCTTGATGCGCAGGGTCTCGCGGTATTGGGCGACGGCCCCCTCCAGGTCCCCGCGGTCCTCGTCCCACAGGCCGAGGTTGTTGTGGGCCATCCAGCATTCCGGGTTACGCTCGATGGTGGTTTCGTAGAGGGTGCGCTGGTCCGCGTAGGTCCGGCTCTGCGCGCGGCTGAGGACGGCGAGCGCCGCGACGAGGAAGGAGACGATGCCCCAGCCGGCCGCCCGCACGGGGCGGGGGGCCCGCCCGAGGAGGCCGGCGGCGCCGGCCGAGCCCGCGGCGAATATTCCCATGCTTGCCAGGTACTGGAAGTGGTCGGCCACATAGGAGAAGATGAAGGGATAGACGTTGAGGAAGCCCAGGGCGGGGAAAAGGGACCCGACAAAGAAGAGCCACGCGGCGAGCGGGCCCCGCGAACGCCCCCGAAGCAGCCACAGGGCCGCGGTCACCAGGGCCGCCGCCACAAGATACGCCGCCCATCCGCCGGCGGCGGACCCGGCGTCCCAGCGCGGGTAGACGAAGATGAGGTCTGCCGGCCAGGCGAGCTTGCCCAGGTAGAACCAGACGACGCGCCCCGCCAGCAGGAGGCGCTGAACCGGCGTCAGGTCGAACGGGGCGCCTTGCGCCCCGACGAGCTCGCGCTCGACCACGGCGGTGAAGATCCCGCTGGCGACCGCGAGGACAAACCACGGAACCAGGGGCAACACGTCCCGGCGCCAGGAGAGGCGGCCGCGGCGCCACCAGAGGATGACCAGCAGGGCTGCGGGCAGGGTCGCGGTGACGGTCTTGGTCAGCAGGGCGAGAACGAACAGGAACGACGCCAGGAGGTACGCCCGGGTCGACGCGGGTTTTCCCCGGTCCCCTTCGAACCGGAGGTAAGCCAGGGCCGACAGGAGGTAGAAGACGAGCGACAGCGTGTTCTTCTGCTCCGAGATCCAGGCGACGGATTCGACGCAGACCGGGTGCACCGCGAACAGGATTCCGGCCAGCCGCGCCCCCGCAACCCCGAGGCGCCCGAGGGCGAGGACCAGGAGGACCGCGGACGCGGCGTGCAGCAGGACATTGGTGAGATGGTATCCCAGGGTCGCACCGCCCCACAGCCTGTGCTCGACCCAGAAGGCGGTGTGGAGCAGCGGATAGTACTGCTGGGTGGCCCGAGGGTCGGACCAGATTCGCCACAGCCCCGCCACCGACTGCAGCCCGGGCCTTGTGACGTGGGCGTCGTCATCCCAGACCAGGCCTCCGCGCAGGGCCGGCCAGTAGCATGCGAGCGCCAGAACCAGGATCAGCGCGGCCGTCCACCAGGTTCTGGCGCGGGACGGCGGGGGCGCGCTTTGGTCCGGCATCCCGGCAACCTACCTGCGCGGACCCGCGCGAATCAATCCCCGCGCGGCCCACGCTGGGGAGCGCCCGGGCGGGAAGGGGGACACGATGCGCCGGTTGCCCGACGGCATGGGACGCAGAGGCGCCCGCCCGTGCGGCATCGGCGCCCGTTGCCAACAAACCGTATTGTCACAACGTGAACGGTCGGCAGGAATGACGCCGTGCAACCGTCCGAGAAGACACCCAGGGGACTCGCCCCAGCCCAGGTGGCGGAGGTCGCCGGGCATGTGAGCTACCAGGAAGGCGCGGTCGTCAGCCGCGAGATCGTCAGGGCGCCCGCCGGCAGCGTGACGCTCTTCGCCTTCGACGAGGGCCAGGGCCTAAGCGAGCATACCGCGCCGTTCAATGCGCTCGTGCAGGTCGTGGAAGGCGAGGTCGAGATTACGGTTTCCGGCAGTCCCCACTCCGTGAAAGGCGGCGAGATGATCCTCCTGCCGGCCGGCAAGCCGCACGCGCTCAGGGCGCTGAAGCGGTTCAAGATGATCCTGACCATGATCCGGTCGTGAACCGGGGATTCCCGGGCGCGGGCCGAGCGCGGCTTTGGAACAGGCCGCAAAGTATTGTCTGGTTACGGGCGCAGCGGGGGGGTAGCATGGGGTTTCCCGCAGAACAAGAGAAAGGAACCCCATCCCATGTCGCATTATCTGTTTCAGGGAAGTTATTCCTCCGAGGCGTGGTCGGCGCTGGTCAAGAGGCCCCGCAATCGCCTCCAGGCAGTCAAAGCCTCCATTGAGAAGCTCGGTGGCCGCGTCGAGGGCGGCTGGCTCTCCTTCGGCGACCATGACGTGATCCTTGTCGTCAGGATGCCCAACAACGTGAACGCCGCGGCCTTCTCGATAGCGGTCGCGGCCGGCGGCGCCCTCAAGAGCAGCAGGACCACCCCGCTGCTCACGTTTGAGGAGGGGGTCAGGGCGATGAGGCAGGCCGGGAAGACCGGCTACCGCCCACCCAAGTGACTGGCGCCCGTCCCTCCCCGCAGCGTCCTTGAACCGCGGCCCCGAATGCAGCCGCATGGCCATCCGGGGGATGGCGGCGCCTCCGCAATGAACGGCGACCTCTCCGTTCACGAGCGCCTGGTGCGCCACCTGACGGAGGCCGGCGTCAGTTTTCGCGAGCTCCATCACGAGCCGACGCCGACCTCCGCGGACGCGGCGCGGGTCCGGGGCGAGCCGATAGGCAGCGGGGCCAAGGCCCTGCTGCTGAAGGCCGACGACCAGTTCCGGCTGTTCGTGCTGCCGGGGGACCGCCGGCTGGATTCGGCGTCCGTCAAGAGGCAGCTCGGCGTGGACCGGTTGCGCTTCGCCTCGAAGGAGGAGCTGCTGGCCCAGACGGGCCTCGTTCCGGGCGCCGTGCCGCCCTTTGGGCGGCCCGTCCTGCCGTTTGAGCTGACGGCGGACGTGTCGATCGGCCAGGCCTACGCCACGGTGGCCTTCAACGCCGGCAGCGTCACCGACTCGATCATCATGTCCGCGGCCGACTGGGACCGGGTGGCGAAGCCTGTCAGGCTCCGGATAACCGAGCCCGAGGGCTGAGCATGCCCGGGGGCGGCGCCGGGCGCCCGCGGCCTCGCCCCGGAGAACCGGGCCGCCGCCGGGCCTCGAAACGGTGGTCGAGTCCCTTCGACTAGACAGGCCCCTTGACGACCTTGCCGCCGCAGACGACAAGATCGACCGGATTGCCTCCTGCCTCGTAGGCGAGCATTCGCTCGTCAACGTGCTGCAGGAGGACCAGGTCGGCCCGCTTGCCGACCTCGACCGTGCCGCGGTCCGGGAGACCGAGGACCTCCGCTGCGTTGACGGTGCATGCGGCGATCGCCTCCTGCGCCGTCAGCCCGCAGCACCGCACCGCGAGGGCGATGGCAAACGGCATGGAATGCGCCGGGGCCGAGTCAGGGCTGCAGTTGGTCGCAAGCGCCACCGCCCCGCCCTGGTCCACAAAAAAGCCGGCGCGGGCGAAACGCCCGCCGGCGTGGAAGCCCGTGCAGGGCAGGATGACGCCGCAGGCATGGGATCCGGCCAGGGCGACGAGGTCGGCCTTTGTCGAGGCCTCGAGGTGGTCGACGCTCCGCGCATGGAGCCGGATCGCCTCCGGGATCATCCCGAGGGAGCTGAACTGGTCGGCATGGACGCGCAGGGGATGGTGCCTCGAGGCCTTTTCAAAGAGCCGCACGCAGGCCTCCCTCGACCATGCGCCCTCCTCGACGCAGGCGTCGACGGTGATGTCGGGGAACTCGCGCGAGACCTCCGGCAGCATCTCCTTGACGACCATCCTCGCGTAGTCGTCGAGGGCGCCCTCGTAGGCGTGGCCCAGGAGCGCGGTGGGCACCACCGTCCCTGCCCAGTCCTGGCCCGCGCGGACGATCGCCCGCAGCATCTTGAGCTCGGCCTCGGTCGTGAGCCCGTAGCCGCTCTTGACCTCCACGGTCGTCGTCCCCTCGCGCAGCATCCGGTTCAGCCGCTCCCTCAGGCCCGCTGCCAGTTGCTTCTTGGTCGCCTCGCGGACCGCGCGCACGGTGGCGTGGATCCCGCCGGCGCCATCCTTCGGCGCTTCAGCGCGGGGCGCGCCCCGCAGCGCCTCCTCCCATTCGTCAAGCCTGCTGCCGGCCCAGCACGCGTGCGTGTGGCAGTCCACGAAGCCCGGCATGAGCACGCGTCCGTTGGCGTCGACGACTTCCGTCTCGGCGGGGGCCTCGAGCTTGGGCCCTATGGCTGCTACCGCGCCGTCGGCGACCAGCACGTCGCCGCGGGGGACGACGGACAGTTCATGCAGGTCACCGCCCCGGCGCGGGCGCGCGCCGGCGGCCAGGGTCAGGATGCGGGCGTTGCGGATCAGCACGTTCACGGGCGGCTTTCCGGGGAAAACCGGGGTCCAGTGTGCCGCAACCCGGGCCGCGCGTCCACCCTTGTCATGGACCGGCCCCGCAGTGGGGTGGCGGATTTGACACGCGCCGCCGGCGCGGCCAGCCTGCGCCGCAGACAGGTCAACCCCGTGGGGCGGATTTCCCCGGCGGCCGCGCCGCGCGGCCCCTCCCGTCGGGAACCGCCCCTCAAACCATCCGGCCATGCCCTCACGCCCCGCGCCCCGAGCCAGCTTTCCCCCGGCGATAGGCCGCCCATTCGCCTTCGTCTTCCTCGCGGCCGCCCTTGTGCTCGTACCCGGGTGGCTGCGCGCCGAGGCCCCGTCCGCCGGGGCGCGGTGGCAGCACATCAAGACGGCTCTCTTCTTCACGAGCGACGACGTGGAGCGGCTGCTCGCCAAGCCCGCGGACAGGCGGGCGACCCTCGCCTATTTTGCGCCGCTTCGCCTCACGAAGGTCTACCTCGAGAACGCGAGCGGCGACCCGGCGGCGGTCGCGGCCCTGCGCGAGATTGCCGCCGACCTGAAGGCCCAGGGCCTCGAGGTCTCCGGCGCCGTCGTCCCTTCGAACCACGGACCTCTCTGCTACAACAACCCGCAGGACATGGCCCTGCTCGAGAGCCGGGTGCGCGTGCTGGCCGAGTTGGCGGACGAGATCATCGTGGACGACTGGCTCTTCACGACCTGCACCTGCGCGAAATGCCTGGCGGAGCGCGGCAGCGACTCATGGGCCGACTACCGCAGCCGGCTCGTGGCCGAGCAGTCAAAGCGACACCTGATCGACGTCGCAAGGCAGGTGCGCCCCGGGATCCAGGTCATAATCAAGTACCCGAACTGGTACGAGGGCCACCGCCAGCACGGCTACGACGTCGCCCGGCAGACGCCGCAGTTCGACGGCGTCAGCGTCGGCATCGAGACGCGCCAGATGGCCACCCAGGACCAGCACATCCCGATCTACTCGGGCTACGTCTTCCAGAAATGGATCGGCGGCGACGCCGGGGCGAAGTGGCGCAGCGCCTGGCTCGACAACTACGGCATGCAAGGCGACATAGACGAGTTCGCGGCCGAGGTGTGGCAGGCGGTCCTGGCGCGGGCGCCGGAGATCATCTTCTGGTGCGCCGGGCAGCTCCATCCCCCAGCCCCCGCCTCGGACGTCTACCCGCCCCTCTGCGAGATGATGCCGGAATTCGACAGGCTGGCGGGCATGCTGAGCGGCCCCGCGCGCGGCATCCCCTTCCACCTCCCGCTGGGCGCCGTGGGCGAGTACAACATCTTCGGCTACCTCGGCATGATCGGGCTGCCGATCGATCCGCGCCCGGCGTTTCCCGCCGACTCCAAGGCCGCCGTCTTCACGCAGCACTCGCTGCGCGACCCGCAGCTCGCGGCCGAACTGCTGGCGCGGGTCCGGGCGGGCCGGGAGGTCTTCCTCACGTGGTCGCTCCTGCAGGATCTCCGGGGGAGCGAACTGTGGCGGGCGCTAAACGTGATCGCCGAGGGCGGCACCGTGACGTCGTCGACGTTTCACGTCCGCGAGGCCCTCTTTCGCTCGAAGTCCGTCGTTGCGGCCCGCCCCTTCACGTTCCCGAGGATCCTGCTCTCGACGTGGCCGTACGTGCGCCAGGTGGCGCTCGTGCGCGAGGACGGGGATTTCGGCGTCCTGCTGACGACGCCGTACCTGGAGGGCCGTGTCGACGTGCTCAACATGCCCGACAACAGCTACGACCTGCTGCGGCTGCCGGAGCCGGTGCTCAACTCCGTCCGGCGCCTCTTCTTCGATGAGCTGGGCGCGCGTCTCGTCGGCATGGGCGGGGTCGCGCTCTATCCCTTTGGCGAGCGCCAGTACGTGCTCTACAACATGAACGACACCCCCGCCGCCGTGGCGCTGCGCCTTCCGGCCGGGAGCCCGACCCAGGGGTGGCAGGAGCGGATGCACGGGGAAAGCCTGGGCGTCAGCCAGGTCGAGGAGCGCCGGGGGCCCGAGGCGCGGAGCGAGACGGAGGTGGCGCTCACCCTGCGCCCCTTCGAGGTCGCGCTGCTCGAGCGCCCGTAGCCTGCTAGGGCGGGCTCGCCTGTATCATGGCGAGGATCTGGCGGGTCGTCTCATTCTCGGGCCTGACCCTTAGGTACGCCTCAAGCTGCTGCATCGCCTCGGCCCTTCCGCCCGGCACGTTGAGCAGCGCCAGGACGATGTTCAGGCGGATCTCGGCGTTGTCCGGCGCGAGCCTTAGCGCCTCCTTGTAGTGGGCAATGGCATCGGCCGGCCGGCCCTGCGCGTTGAGGACCAGTCCGAGGTTGTTGTGCGCCCCGGGATTGTCCGGCTTGAGGCGCAGCGCCTCCTCGTACTGGGCGGCCGCATCGTCCAGCCGGTCGGGCATCGTCGACCAGGCGTCCCCGAGGTTGGCGTGCGCCTCGGCAAAGTCCGGCTTGATGCGCAGGGCCTCGTCGAATTGGGAGATCGCCTCGTTAAGGCGGCCGGGCGTCTTCATCAGGGAGACCCCGAGGTTGTTGTGCGCCTCGGCGAAATCCGGCTGCTCGCGCAGCGCCTCGCGGAAATGGTCGACCGCCTCGCCCATCCGGCCCGGCATCTTTCCCAGGGCGTTTCCCAGGTTGTTCTGCGCGGCCGCGTAGTCGCGTGTCAGGCGGATGGCCTCCTGAAATTCGGCGACCGCCCCCTCCAAGTCCCCGCGGTCCTCGCACCAGACGCCGAGATTGTTGTGGGCCTGGGCGTAATCCGGCTTGAGGCGCAGCGCCTCCCGGTACAGGGCTGCCGCCTTTTCCGAATCCCCGCGCTCCTTGTACCAGAGGCCGAGGTTGTTGCGGGCCATCCAGCATTGCGGATTTCGCTCAATGGTGGTCTCATAGAGCGTGCGCTCGTCCGCGTAGGTCGAGCTCTGCGCGTTGCTCAGGAGGGCGAGGGCCGCGACGGCCGCCGCCATGATGCCAAGGCCGGCGGCCCGCTTCGCACGGGAGGCCCTGTCGAGGAGCCGGACGGCCCCGGCCGAGGCCGCGGCGATTATCCCCATGCTGGCCAGGTATTGGAAATGGTCGGCCACGTAGGAGAAGACGAAGGGGTAGACGTTTAGGAAGCCCAGGGCCGGGAAGAGCGACCCGACATAGAAAAGCCATGCGGCAAGCGGGCCCCTTGAGCGCCGCCGGAGCAGCCACAGGGCCGCGGTCGCCAGCAGCGCCGCCGCGAGGTATCCGGCCCAGGCGCCGGCGGCGGATCCTGCGTCCCAGCGCGGGTAGACAAAGACGAGGTCGGCCGGCCAGAAGAGCTTGCCCAGGTAGAACCAGACCACGCGGCCGGCCAGCAGGCAGCGCTGCGCCGGCGCAAGGTCGAATTGGGCGCCTTCCGCCCCGATCAGATTGCGCTCAACCCAGGCGGTGAAGAGGCCGCTGGCGGCCGCGAGGACGAACCAGGGAATGAGGGGCGTCACGTCGCGGCGCCAGGAAAGGCGGCCGCGCTGCCACCAGAGGATGACCAGCAGGGCGGCGGGGAGCGTCGCCGTCACGGTCTTCGTCAGCAGGGCGAGAACGAACAGGGAGGACGCGAGGAGATAGGCCCGGGCGGCCGCGGGCCGCCCCCGGTCCCTGTCGAACCTGAGGTAGGCGAGAGCCGACAGGAGGTAGAAGACCAGCGACAGCGTGTTCTTCTGCTCCGATATCCAGGCGACGGATTCGACGCAGACCGGGTGGACGGTGAATAGCAGCCCGGCGAGCCAGGCCCCCGGGACCTTGAGCCGCTGGAGGGCCAGGACCATGAGGACCGCGGCCGCGGCGTGCAGGAGCACGTTGGCGAGATGGTAACCGAGGGGCGCATCGCCCCACAGCCTGTGCTCGACCCAGAACGCGGTGTGAAGCAGCGGGTAGTACTGCTGGGTTGCGCGAAGGTCGAACCAGATCCGCCACAGCCCCTCCAGCGACCGGAGCCCGGGCCTCGTGACATGCGCATCGTCGTCCCACACCAGGCTTCCGCGCAGCGCAGGCCAGTAACACGCGAGCGCGAGCGCCAGGATAAGCGCCGCCGTCCACCACGTTCTGGCTCGGGAGGCCGGCGACGCGCTTTGGTCCTGCATCCCGGCAACCTATCTTCGCGGACGCATGTGAATCAACCCTGAGGCGGCCCCCGGGGGTTCCGGGCCGCCCGAAGGGGCGGATCTGCGTGTCGGCGCCGCGGGGCATTCCGGGGACCGACCCGCGCGAAAACGCTTTCCCCGGCGCCGATGCCGGCGTATGCGAATGCGCAGATGCACCGCGCCCCCAGACTGGCCCTTGTCGTGTCGCTGGCGGCCCTGGCATTCCGGGGCGACGGGGCCGGCGACCCCACCGGCACTCCCGGGATGGGGGCGGCGGGCTCCGACCGATTCCATCCCGGACCTGCCGATGCGGCGGCCCGCTATGCCCGGGGCGACTGGGTCATGATCTGGCGCGAGGAGTTCTCGGAAGGCCCCGCCCCCTCGCCCGAGAGGTGGACCTACGAGCACGGGCTCGTGCGCAACAACGAGCTGCAGTATTACACGGTGGACCGGCGCGAGAACGCCCGCGTCGAGGGCGGCCAGCTGGTCATCACCGGCCGGCGCGAGCGATGGGAGGGCGCCGACTACACGTCGGCCAGCCTGACCACCAGGGGGAAGTTCGCCTTCACCTACGGCAAGGTCGAGATCCGGGCGAAGATTCCGACGGGGCGCGGAACGTGGCCGGCCCTCTGGATGCTCGGCGACACCGACAGGGTGGGGTGGCCCCGGTGCGGCGAGATCGACCTAATGGAGAATGTCGGGTTCGACCCGCAGAAGGTCCATTTCACGGTCCACACCGGGGCGTTCAACCATGTCAGGAAGACGCAGCGCGGCCGGACAGTCGTCCTGGACGAGCCCTGGGCCGACTTCCACCGCTACGGGCTCATCTGGACCCATGAGCGGCTGGAGTTCTTCCTTGACGGCGAAAAGGTGTTCGAGTTCGCGAACGACGGCCAGGGTCCCGAGCACTGGCCGTTTGACGCTCCGCAGTATCTCATCGTGAACCTGGCGCTGGGCGGGCAATGGGGGGGGCAGCAGGGCGTGGACGACGCCATTTTTCCGGTCGAGTTTCGCGTCGATTACGTGCGCGTCTGGCGGGCGCCGGCGAAATAGCGGCGAAAGCGGCCTGCGCGGCCGCGCCCGCCGCCCTCCGGGGCCCCGGCAGGCTGTCAGACCGCAAGGGCGAGCTCCGCGGCGGCAAGGGCGCGCAGGCCGGGATAGACCGCGGTGGCGCCGGCGGCGCGCAGCGCCGCCTCGTCGTGGGTACCGGTCGTGACGCACAGGCAGGGGAAACCGGCGTTGCGCGCGGTCGCGACGTCAAAGGGCGAGTCGCCGACGAGGCAGCAATGCGCCGCGTCGCCCCCGATCCGGCGCAGGGCCTCCGCCGTGAACTCGGCGGCGGGCTTTCGCCAGGGACAGTCCCGGGCGCCGAGGACGACGTCAAGGTGCGCGCCGATCCCGAGGTGCTCGAGCACGGCGCGGGCATGGTCGCCGATCTTGTTGGTGAGGACGCCGGTCCTCGCCCCCTGGGCGTGCAGGGCGCCCACCAGCTCCGCAGCGCCGTCGTAGAGCACCGGATCCTCGAGCAGGATCTTCTCGGTGAAGGCCACGTGAACGCGGCACGCCTCGGCGACGAGCCGAGGCGGCACAAAGTGGCCCATGGCAATCTCGAGGCCGCCGCCCACGTTGCGGCGGACCTCGTCCGCGGTCGGGGCGGGCAGCCCGAATTGCGGGAGCGTGTGGACGTACGCTCGATGGAGGGTCGTGAACGCGTCCACCAAAGTGCCGTCGAGATCGAAGAGGACGGTGGGGAAGCGGAGCATGAGCTGCCGGAGCGTCGCGCAGGCGCGGCCGCCGTCCAAGACGAAAGTCGGCGGTCGGCGGCCGGCGCCTCCGCGACTTCGGCAGGGAGCCCGGCCGATGGCGGACGGGCGCCGCCGGAGGGGCGGGGGTCCGGAGTCCTAAGAAGGAAGTTGACCGACCCTTGGGCCCGGCCCGGGAAGGCCGGGCCTAGGTGGATATAAATAATTGATTATAAATATATTAATAATAATTGGCCGACCCCAAATCTGAAGCATTTGGGTCATGCCCCCGGGGCATTCCAATCGGCTGGGATGGACAACCGGCGTCCGGCGCATCATCCACTTCTCACCATCCGGACCGACCTGGAAGTTGGACCGGAGGTCCGGAGCCGGTCGCTTGCGGCCACCGGGATACCTTCATTCCCTATAGCTCCCAACATTCCCTATGCCTGCCGACGATCCAAAAAGCGAAAGCGAGCTCATGAACCGCGTCCACCGCGAACTCATCGACGACTACGACGAGGAGCTCGAGATGGAGCGCGACGACTGGGAGAAGCTCTCGCCCGACGCACCCTTGCGCCCGCTGAAGCACGACTCGGACCGGGAAGCGCGTAACCACTATTTCAAGGAACTCTTCCGGCTTCAGGGCGAGCTGGTGAAGATGCACGACTGGGTGGTCGAGACCGGCCACCGCCTGGTGATCGTCTGCGAGGGGCGCGATGCGGCCGGCAAGGGCGGCGTCATCAAGCGCATCACCCAGCGCCTAAATCCGCGCGTGGCCCGCGTGGCGGCGCTGCCCGCACCCTCGAGCCGCGAGAAGACCCAGTGGTATTTCCAGCGGTACGTGGCCCACCTGCCGGCCGCCGGTGAAATCGTGCTCTTCGACCGCAGCTGGTACAATCGCGCCGGCGTGGAGCGCGTGATGGGCTTCTGCACCGACGCCGAGTACGAGGAGTTCTTCCGGTCGGTGACCGAATTCGAGAAGATGCTCATCCGCTCCGGCATCCAGCTGGTGAAGTACTGGTTCTCCATCCCCGACGAGGAGCAGGAGTTCCGCTTCCGCTGCCGGATCAACGATCCGCTGAAGCAGTGGAAACTGAGCCCGATGGACCTGGAGTCGCGCAAGCGCTGGGAGCTCTACACCAAGGCCAAGGAGGTGATGTTCGAGCGCACGCACCGGCCCGAGTCGCCATGGTGGGTGGTGCAGGGGGCCGACAAGAAGATGGCGCGGCTCAACTGCATCCACCACCTGCTGTCCCTGGTCAAGTACACCGAGGTCAAGCATGAGCCGATCACGCTGCCGCCGCGCGTCCACCACCCGGACTACAGGCGCGAGCCGGTGCGGCCTGAGATGATCGTTCCGGAGATCTATTGAGCGGCCCGCGCGGCTGCGCCCCCGCCCCTGCGGCGGCGGGCCCC
>JGI12269J14319_10003775_pt1 | contig 14124 bp, 12 predicted proteins | sample PeaSoiSIISIP2007_FD_14319 | JGI IMG/M metagenome (IMG submission 14319) | reverse complement strand
GGGGGGGAGCCGATGGGCCTGCTCCTGCGCCGGCACCTGGCCGTCGAGGGTCGCCGGATCGTCGGCATCGAGGACGAGCGGTTCGGTGCCGGCGACGTGGCGGCCGCCAACGGCACCGGCCCGGCCGGGCACGGCGGGGCCGAGGTGGACGGGGAGATGGATCTGGGTGGCCCCGGCGCCCTGTTGGCGGCGCTCGAGGGGGCCCGTACCGGGGTCATGCGGGACATCGTGGCCACCATCCAGCGCGAGCAGGACGCCATCATCCGCTCGCCCCTCCCCGGCGTCATGGTGGTCCAGGGGGGCCCGGGCACGGGGAAGACGGCCGTGGCCCTGCACCGGGCGGCATACCTTCTCTATACGCACCGTTTCCCCCTGGAGCGCCAGGGTGTCCTGGTGATCGGGCCGAACCCGCTGTTCCTGCGGTACATCGAGCACGTGCTGCCCTCTCTCGGGGAGAGCGGGGTCACCTTGTCCACCGTGGGCGGGCTGGTGCACGGTGTCCAGGTGCGGGGGGAGGACGGGCCCACCGTGGCCCGGCTCAAGGGGGACGCCCGGATGGGCACCCTGGTGGCCCGGGCGGTGCGTGGCCGCCAGCGTCCCCTGCGGCGCGACGCCGAAGTGCCGTTCGGGGCGACCGTGCTCCGGCTCTCCGCCGAGGCCTCGGCCACCATCGTGACCGCCGCCCGGCGCCGCCCCGGCACCCACAACACGCGGCGGCGTTTCGTCGAGCAATTGGTCGTCCGCCGACTGGCGGACGAATACGAGCGGACCCTCGCCGTCCACGGCATCACGCCGGGCGCCCCCGGTCCCGACGCTGCCGACGATTTCCTCCGCCGGGCGGAGGGACCCGCCGTCCCCGACGCCGGCTTCGGGGAGGCGACGTTCCCGGCGGAGATGCCCCGCCCCGACGCGGCCTTCCCCGACGCAGCCTCCCAGGACGCAGGCTCGCAGGACGGGGCCTTCCACCAGCCGACCTTCCCCGGCCCAGCCTTCTCGGACCCGGCCTTCCCCGGCCCGGCCTTCTCGGACCCGGCCTTCTCCGACCCGGCCTTCTCCGACCCGAGCGGCTCCGACCCGAGCGGCTCCGGCATGGGCGGGTTCGACAGGGGCGGCTCCGACAGGGGCGGCTCCGACAGGGGCGGGTTCGACAGGGGCGGCCCGGGCACCGGGACCACCGGCAACGGGCGTCGGGCGGCCCACGACGACGACGAGCCCGCCTTCGACGTCGCCGAGTTCTCGCGCCAGATGCGCCGGATGCCCGAGGTGGCCGACGCCCTCGACCGCATGTGGCCCCGCCTCAGCGCCGAGGAACTGCTCCACGACCTGCTCGGCTCGAAGCCCTTGCTGGCGCTGGCGGGCAAGGGCGTGCTGACGTCGGCGGAGCTGGCGCGGTTGTACCGCCCCCGCAGCGCCTCTCTGGGGGAGATCCCGTGGTCGTTCGCCGACCTGGCGCTCATCGACGAGGCCCGCGTGCTCCTCGGTCCCCGTCGGGGCCGGCCCGGTGGGCCCGACCACGACGACGGTCCCCGCACCTACGGGCACATCGTGGTCGACGAGGCCCAGGACCTCTCACCCATGCAGCTGCGCTCCGTGGCCCGGCGCTCGTTGTCGGGATCGCTGACCGTGGTGGGCGACATCGGGCAGGCCACCGGACCGTGGGCCCCCGCCGGCTGGGAGGACGTGACCGCCCATCTCCCGGGCCACCGCCCTGCCCAAACGGTGGAGCTGACCGTCAGCTACCGCACGCCGGCCGAGGTCGTCGAGGTGGCCGGCCGGGTGCTGGCCGCCGCCGCTCCCGGTCTGCGCCCCCCGACGCCGGTGCGGCGGACGGGCGTCGTCCCACGGTTCGAGGAGGTGGCGGCGGGGGCCCTGGCCGACCGCGTGGCCACCCTGGCCACCGAGGTGTGCCGCGAGGTCGCCCCCGGCACCGCCGCCGTGCTGGCGCCGGCCTCCCTGGTGGCCGAGCTGAGCGTGGCCCTGGACGCCGCCGGCGTCGAGGCCTCCGATCCGCGCCGCGACGGCCTGGGGGCGCCGCTCAGCCTGCTGCCCGTCGACCTCGCCAACGGGCTCGAGTTCGACGCCGTCGTGGTCGTGGAGCCCGTGGCCGTGGCGGAGGAATCGCCGCAAGGCCTGCGCGCCCTGTACGTGGCCCTGACCCGCCCCACCCGCCGGCTGGTGGTGGTGCACTCCCGGCCGCTCCCACCCGCCCTGCGCCCCTGACGCGCACCGGGGCCGCCGACCACCCCGGCAGCCGACACTCACCGTCGGGTCGGGCACCCACCTCACCTCCCCCCCTCGCACGGTGTTGGCGCGGAAGGGTCGCCGTCCGCTAGAAGAGACGCCGTGACGCAGGCCCTCTCGGTGGACCGCCCCGCGCGCGCCCCACGCCACGTCCCGGAACGACCCCCGCTGCTCGCCGTCGGGGTGATGATCTGGCTCGGCTCGGAGCTGATGTTCTTCAGCGGGCTCTTCGCCGCGTACTTCACCATCCGCGCCCACGCCACGGGGGCCTGGCCCCCGCTCGCCGGCGAGCACCTCGACTACGTCCAGGCCGGCATCTTCAGCGTGGTCCTGCTGGCGTCGAGCCCCACCTTCCAGTTCGGTGTGTGGGCCCAGGAGCGGGGGGACCGTCGCCGCGCCGTGGCCTGGGTGGTGACGAGCTTCCTCATGGGCGCCGCCTTCCTCGGCAACACGCTGTACGAGTGGCACGACTTCGCCTCGCACAACCACGGTCCCGCGCTCAACGCCTACTGGTCGCTGTTCTTCGTCATGACCGGCATCCACGGCCTGCACGTGGCCCTGGGCCTGGTGGCCATGATCTTCCTCCTGGGGCGCATGGGCGGCCGCGGCGGTGACCCGGGCGAGACGAACGTGTTCCAGGCCGTCGGCTACTACTGGCACTTCGTCGACTTCATGTGGATCGGCATCTTCAGCGCCCTGTTCCTGCTGAAGTCCGGCTGAGCACCGGGCGGGATCGGGACATGCATCGGAAGCTGCGGATTCGCTCGTTACTGCCGGGACTGCTGGTGGCCGGGGTGGCGGTCGTGGGGCTGCTCACGTCGGGCACGGCCGTGTCCCAGGCGGCCACGCCACCGGGCCAGGCCACGACCAGCACGACCAGCACGGTCCCGGGCGCCACCACGACCACCACGACCGCCACGACCAGCACGACCGCCACGACCGCCACGACCGCCACGACCAGCACGACCGCCACGACGGCGCCGCACACCTCGCTGGCGAGCACGGCCACCGGTCCCATCTCGTACCGCCTGCCGCCCAGCTCCTACATCGCCCCCGGCCAGACCCTGTTCGAGCTCAGCTGCTCGAGCTGCCACGGGGCGGACGCCTCGGGCACCGACCGGGCCCCCAACCTCCAGGGCCTCGGACCGGCCACCGTCGACTTCTGGGTCTCGACGGGGCGCATGCCGCTGGCCGCCTCCAACCAGCAGCCGGTGCGCAAGCCGCCGCGCTTCACCCGCAAGGAGACGCTCCAGATCGTGGCCTTCGTGAGCTCGCTGGCGCCGACCTCGCCGGACTACCCGTCGGGCATCCCGAAGGTGGACGTCGGCGCCGGCAACGTGGCCGAGGGCAACGAGCTGTTCGTCCTCAACTGCGCCGGGTGCCACACCATCACGGGGGCGGGCGACGCCCTGTCCGCCGGCTACTTCGCGCCGTCGCTGCACAAGGCCGTCCCCCGCCAGGTGGCCGAAGCCATCCGCACCGGCCCCCTCCAGATGCCGCACTTCGGGCCGGGCAACCTGTCGAACCAGCAGGTGGCCGACATCGTGGCCTACGTCTCCGGCCCCATCCAGCATCCGAGCGACCGGGGCGGGCTCGGCCTCGGTGGTATCGGGCCGGTGGCCGAGGGCTTCGTCGGGCTGCTGTTCGGCGTCGGCGGCCTGATGCTGGTGGCCTTCTGGTTGGGAGACCGCAAGTGAGCGACCACACCGACACCACCGACGCCGGGCACGACGTCACGGCACCGGGCTCGAGCTCGCCCGTGGCGGGCGACGGGGGGCCCCCGGGCGACGCCGTGCCGTCGGGCGCCGTCGCCATGACCTCCTTCAGCGACCCACATCTCCAGCCCTACGCCAAGAACCCGCGCCGGGCCGAGGCGATCATCGGCTTCATCCTGCTCGTCGGGTTGGCCGGGTTCGCCGCTTACGGGGGGCTCTACTGGGTGGGCGGGCAGACCCAGTGGGAAGGCGTGTTCATGGGGGTCGGGCTGTTCGCCTTCGGCTTCGGCATGTCGGCCTGGGGCAAGTACCTGCTGCCCCAGGGCCCGTTCGTCGAGGAGCGTCACACCATGGCCTCGTCCGAGCCCGAGGTGGAGGCCATGGCGGCCGCCATCGGGGAACGGGGCAAGATGGTCTTCCGCCGCCGCGGCTTCCTGGGGACGATCCTGGGCGCCGGTGCGGGGGTGATGGGGATCGTGCTCGCCTTCCCCCTCCGTTCGCTCGGCCCCCAGCCCAAGAAGAGCCTGGCCGTGACGGACTGGCGAACCGGCTCGTACGTGGTCGACCTCGACGGCCGTCGCATCCACCAGGCCGACCTGGAGGCGGGCGGCTCGCTCACCGTCTTCCCCGAAGGCTTCGCCGGCAGCTCGGTGGACCAGACCATGCTCATCCGGCTGGCGCCCACCGACCAGGACATCGTGACCCTGCCCGGCCGCGAGAACTGGGGTCCCAAGGGCTACCTGGCGTACTCGAAGATGTGCACCCATGCCGGCTGCCCGGTGGGACTGTACGAGGAGGTCAGCCAGCAGTTGCTGTGCCCGTGCCACCAGTCGCTGTTCGACGTGCGGACCGGTGCCAACCCCGTCTTCGGCCCCGCCCCCCGCCCCCTGCCCCAGCTGCCGCTCATGATCGACAGCAAGGGCTTCCTCCAGGCCCGCGACGGCTACGACCAGCCGGTCGGCCCCGGGTACTGGGAGCGCCCGTGAGCCCGGCGCCGCGTCGGGGAGGGCGCAAGAGCCAGGCGGCCAAGAAGGACCCCCTCGTCTCGGGGGTGCGGTGGCTCGACGACCGCCTGGGGGTGGCCAAGGGCGGCCGGGTCCTGCTGGACAAGATCTTCCCCGACCACTGGTCGTTCCTCCTCGGGGAGATCGCCCTCTACTCCTTCGTGGTGCTGATCGCCACGGGCGTCTACCTGAGCCTCTACTACGTGCCGTCGGCGAGCGAGTTCATCTACCACGGCGTGTACGCCCCCCTGCGGGGGTCGAGGGTGTCGGGCGCCTTCGCCTCGACGGTCGACCTGTCCTTCGGGGTGCGCAGCGGGCTCGTCATCCGCCAGATGCACCACTGGGCGGCGGACGTGTTCGTCGGGGCCATCGCCGTGCACATGTGCCGCATCTTCTTCACCGGCGCGTTCCGCAAGCCCCGCGAGCTCAACTGGATGATCGGGGTCACGCTGCTCACCCTGGCCCTCGCCAACGGGTTCCTCGGGTACTCGCTCCCCGACGACCTCGTGTCGGGGACGGGCCTGCGCATCATGTTCTCGATCGTGCTGTCGATCCCCATCGTGGGGTCGTACCTGGCGACGTTCCTCTTCGGGGGGAACTTCCCCGGCAACGGGGACATCATCCCCCGGATGTTCATCCTGCACGTCCTGGTCCTGCCGGTCGTGATCGGTGGGCTCATCGCCGCCCACCTGGGCCTGCTCGTGCGGCAGAAGCACACGCAGTTCCCCGGCCACGGCCGCACCGAGAAGAACGTGGTGGGCTCGCCCATGTACCCCACGTTCATCGCCAAGACGAACGGCTTCCTGTTCATGATCGCCGGCGTGCTGTGGGCGCTCGGGGGCCTGGTCCAGATCAACCCCATCTGGCAGTTCGGCCAGTACGAGCCGTACAAGATCAGCTACGCCGTGCAGCCCGACTGGTACATGGGCTGGCTGGACGGGGCGCTGCGGGTCATGCCGCCGATCAGCTGGAGCCTGTGGGGCCACACCATCCCGTTCGTGATCCTCTTTCCGGCCGTGCTGTTCCCCGGCCTGTGCTTCACCCTCTTCTACGCCTGGCCCATGCTGGAGGCCAAGGTGACGGGGGACACCGGCGCCCACAACCTGTTGGACCGGCCGCGCGACAGGCCCAAGCGCACCGCCGTCGGCGCCGCCGCGCTGGCCTTCTTCTTCACCTTGTTCGCCGCCAGCTCGACCGACGTCCTGGCCAACTACTTCGAGGTCTCGCTCAACGAGGTGCTGTGGTTCTTCCGCTTCGCCGTGCTCCTCGTCCCCATCGTCACGGGCGTGTTCACCTACTACCTGTGCCACGAGATGACGCGCACCCCCGGCGTGGGCAAGCGCAAGCGCGCCGTGATCATCACCCGCAGTGCGAGCGGCGAGTACGAGAGCGTGGACACCGAGCCCCGTCCCGGGGACGAGCAGACAGAGCTCGACCCCACGCAGGTTCCCGGCCGCATCGAGCTGGAGGAGGAGCCCGACACGGTGGGTGCGGGCTCCGGTGTCCGCCGCATCCCCCGCCGGTAGTCCCGCCGGTCGCTGCGGCCGCTGTCGCCGCCGCTGGCGCCGCCGACGGCCCGCCCCCCGGTGAGTGATCCCGTGGCGGTGCCGACGGTGCGCCGGGCCGGCTTCGGCGACGCCCCCGAGATCGCCCGGTTGGCCGAGCTCATGTACCGGGACCTCGGGGCGGAGCTGGGGGAGGACGACTGGGCCAGGTGGCGTGCCGATGCCGTCACGGTGGTGCGGGCCCGGCTGGGCGCCGATCTCGAGGTGATGGTGGCCGAGGACCCGACCGGGTCCGGGCACCTGGTGGCGTGCGGCGCGGCCACGGTGGCCGAACGCCTCCCCAACCCATGGCACGCCCGGGCCCTGGTCGGCTACGTCCAGTGGATGTCGACGGAGCCGGCGTTGCGCCGCCGCGGCCTGGCCCGCGCCGTGCTGGTGGGGCTGCTCGGGTGGCTGGAGTCCCGCGGCGTCGACAACGTCGAGCTGCACGCCTCGCCCGAAGGGGACGCCCTGTACCGGTCGGAGGGCTTCTGGGCCGGGACCGGGGGGGTGGCCATGCGCCGGCGCCCCTGGGACCCGCCCCCAGGGTCGTGAGCCCCACGGCCCCGCCATGAGCCCCACGGTCCCGCCATGAGCCCCACGGCCCCGGGTGGGGGCGGCTCTTCGGGCACGCCGCTGGCCCGCAAGCTCGGGATCCGTCCCGGTGACGTGGTGGCGTTGGTGGGGGCGCCCCGGGGGTGGGCGGTCCCCGACCTCCCCGAGGGGTCCCGGATGCGGCGTTCGCTCGGCTCGGGCGCCGACGTGGTCGTCCTCTTCTGTCGCCGGGCGGCCGAGATCGAAGCCGCCGTGGCCCCCGTCTCGGCCGTGCTGGGCCCCGAGGACGCCCTGTGGGTGGCGTGGCCGCGTCGGGCCGCCGGGCACGACAGCGACATCACCGACAATCTCGTGCGTGCGGTGGTGCTGCCGAGCGGCCTGGTGGACGTCAAGGTGGCGGCGCTCGGAGAGGACTGGTCGGGGTTGCGCTTCGTGTGGCGACGCCAGGAGCGCAGCTCGGCGGCGGCCCCCCGGCGCTGAGGCCCGGCGCGCCGGGCGCTGGCGGGTCGGGAATCCGACGCCGCCGGGGCGCTCCGGGTCCTGTCACGCTACGTTGGCGCCCGATTGCCGCCCGTCGAGCACGGAGGAGGCCGCCATGAGCGTGGACGTGCGCACCAGGGTCGACGGGGTCGAGGACCGCGTCGACCCCACCGGCTTCTTCGAGGACCGCCTCCCGCACGCCCTGGCCGTCAACGCCGGCCTGGTGGCCGAGGCGTGCGCCGTGCTGGCCCTCCCGCCGCTCGAGGTCCGGGTCGGTCCGGATACGTGGACCCTCCGCACCGTCAGCGGATCCGGCACCGACGGGGCGAGCGTTGGAGGCACCCACGGGGCGAGTGGTGGCGGGGCCGTCGACGTCGTCCGGGGTGCATCGCACGGAGGCGGCGCCATGCGGCTGCACCTCACCGCGGAGCAGGTGGCCGATCTCGAGCACGACCAGGCCACGCCCATGGGCTGGTTCTCGAGCGGCCGGCTCGAGCTCGACGGCCGGCTCGAGCGGCTCCTGGACTGGTGGCTCGTCGTCCGGGGCGCGCTCGACGGGACGGCGCCCCACACCGGGGGCGCACCCACCTTCACCGCGCCGGACGGGTCCCCCCTCGACCTGGGCCGCAGCTTCACCCCGGACGACGCCGACGAGGACATGGCCCACTTCCTCGAGCAGGCCGGCTTCCTCCACGTCACCGGGATGTTCGACGGGGGCGACATGGCCGCCGTGTCGGCCGACATGGACCGGGCCGCACCGACGTACGCTCCCGGGGACGGCCGGTCGTGGTGGGCCCGCACCACCGACGGGGCCAACCGGCTGGTGCGCATGCAGGGTTTCGATGCGATGTCGCCGACCGCGGCCGCCCTGATCGGCGACGGCCGGCTGGATCGGTTGGGGGCGCTCACAGGGGACGGGCACCGGTGGGGGTCGATGGACGGCAACGCCCTCGAGGCGCTGTTCAAGCCGATCGGCGTGGTGGAGGGGATCTCCGACGTGCCGTGGCACAAAGACTGCTCGCTCGGGCGCCACAGCTACGAGTGCTGCTCGCTCACGGTGGGCATCTCCGTCACGGGCGCGGACGCCACGTCGGGCCAGCTCCGGGTGGTGGCCGGCAGCCACCGCGCCCTGGTGTGGCCGGCCCTGCTCAAGCGGGACAACCCGCTCCCGGTGGTGGACCTGCCCACCGGCACCGGCGACGTCACCGTCCACCTGAGCTGCACCCTGCACATGGCCCAGCCGCCGGTGGAGCGCGAACGGCGCGTCCTGTACACCGGCTTCCGCCTGCCGCCCCTGGCGCCCGACGAGGCCGGCGACGCCCGGCGCCGCTTGCGCGAAGTGCGCGAGGCGGCCGCCGTGACCGTGTCGCAGCCTCCCGGCGTGCGCCGCTGAGGGGCTGCGCTCAGCCCGCCGAGCACCCCGCCAGGAGCCCGTCCAGCACCTCGGTGTCCCGGTGGAGGTACCTCATGCCACCGGCTCCCAGGGCGTGATCCACGGTGACGCCGGCCAGTGCTCCACCGCCGCCATGAGCGCGAAGCCGGTGGCGCCGTCGACCGCCTCGCGGATGATGTCGGCGTGGCCGGCGGGGCGGGCCGTCTCCTCGATCAGGTGGAGGACCACCCACCGGACGGACCATGCCTCGACGTCCTTCGGGAACCACGGCACCTCGGGGGGATGGGGACCGCCTGGCCGAGATCGGACACGGCGTCGAGCACCGCGGCCCAGTTGACGAGATGTTGACGGATCGGTGGAGGGGGGTTGATCCTCGGAGATCACGCTTTGCCCCGAGTCGTCGTTGGTGAGCTCGTCCATAGGGGGGCAGCGTTCCCAGGCGACAGACCCGGGTTCAGGGCTCGGGCTCGGCATCGGGAACTGCGACCCGGTGCCGAGCCGGCTCGGGTCCACTCGCTCCACGCGGCCCGCATCGCGCTCATCAGGACCGCATCGCGCTCGTCAGGCCCGCATCGCGCTCGTCAGGACCGCATCGCGCTCGTGAGGACGGCACCACGAGCCGGACGCCCACGCGTCCGGCGGGCCCGGGGGATCAGACGGTGCCGCCCCGCCGGCTCTCGACGGTGACGCCCACCAGCGACGACAGGACGAGCGATATCCCCGGGGCGATCAGCCACAGCCCGAAGACGATGGCCAGCACCATGAGGAACAGCCCCATGCCCAGGACGAACGGCCAGATGCTCGAGCTCGGAAAGGAGCCGATCACGCCCGACCCCTCTTCGATGGAGGCGTCGGGACGGTCCTCCGGTCGGGGACGCATGCGACGCGACCACCAGAAGTAGTAGCTCCCGGGCAGCAGCCCCAGGAGGGTGGTGCCGACGAGCATCATGGTCCCGCCCTGCTCGTAGCCCCAGAACCAGTAGATGACCCCGACGACGCCGAAGAAGAGGGCCACACCGATGAGGAACAGCGCTTCCACCCGCATGACCGGCCCCTACCCCTTGCCCGGGCCGTTGCCGTGGCCCGGCGCGCTCGCGGCGCCGGTGGCGGTGCCGACCAGCGAGCCGTGGCCGTTGGCATGCCCGTTGCCGTGCGCCACGGTGCGGGCGTCGGGGTGGTGGTAGTCCCACACCGGCCGCTCGGAGCGGATCGGTGGCAGGCGCTCGAAGTTGTGGTGCACCGGGGGCGAGGTGGCGAACCACTCCAGGGTGTGGGCGTCCCAGGGGTTGTCACCACACGGGATGGGCTTGCGCCACGACACCCACAGGTTCACGAGCAGGAACACGAACGAGGTCCCGATGACGTAGGCGCCGATGGTGGAGACGACGTTGAGCCCCTGCCATCCCAACCCGGTCGGGTACGACGCCACCCGGCGGGGCATCCCCTCGAGCCCCAGCACGTACTGCGGGATGAACGTCACCCAGAACCCGATGGTGAGCAGCCAGAAGTGCCACTTGCCCAGGGACTCGCGGTAGTGCCGGCCGAAGAACTTCGGGTACCAGTAGTAGAGCCCGGCGAACCCGGCGTACACGGCGGTGCCGAACAGCACCTGGTGGAAGTGGGCGACGACGAAGTAGGTGTCGTGGGTGGCGAAGTCGATCGGGGGCGACGCCAGCATGACCCCGGTGAGCCCGCCCATGAGGAAGGCGAAGAGAAAGCCGATGCAGAACAGCATGGGCGTGGTGAAGATCAGCTGGCCCCGCCACATCGTGCCGATCCAGTTGAAGAACTTTATGCCCGTGGGGACGGCGATGAGCAGGGACAGCAGCGAGAAGAAGGGCAGCAGGACGACGCCGGTGGTGAACATGTGATGCGCCCACACCCCGGTCGACAGGGCGGCGATCGCCATGGTGGCGAAGACCATGCCCTTGTAGCCGAACAGCGGCTTGCGCGAGAACACCGGGATGACGTCGCTCACGATGCCGAAGTAGGGCAAGGCGAGGATGTACACCTCCGGATGCCCGAAGAACCAGAAGAGGTTCTGATAGAGGACGGGGACCCCCCCACCCGCTACGGAGTAGAAGTGCGTCCCGAAGTGGCGGTCGGCGAAGAGCAGGATCATGGCCGCCGTGAGGATGGGGAAGGCGATGAGGATCAGGATCGCCGTGACGAGCATGTTCCAGGTGAAGATGGGCAGGCGGAACATGGTCATGCCCGGTGCCCGCAGGTAGAACGTGGTCGTCACCAGGTTCACGCCGGTGAAGATGGCGGAGAACCCCGTCAGGGCGATGCCGAGGATCCACAGGTCGGGGGCCGACCCCGGTGCGAACTCCACCGACGACAGCGGCGCGTAGGCGACCCACCCGAAGGCCGCCGCCCCGCCCGCCACCACGAACCCGAGCATCATGGTGATCGAGCCGCTCAGGTACAGCCAGTACGACAGGGCGTTCAAACGGGGGAACGCCATGTCGGGCGCGCCCACCTGGAGCGGAAGGATGTAGTTGGCCAGGCCACCGAAGGCGAACGGTCCGGCGAAGAGGTAGAGCATGAGGCTGCCGTGCATGGTGAACAGGGCGTTGAACTGCTGGAAGGAAAGGAACGAGCTGTGGGGGCTCGCCAGCTGCGTCCGCAGCAGGAGGGCCATGATCCCCGCCAGGAAGAACATGACGAGCGACGTCACCATGTAGTTCATGCCGATCAGCTTGTGGTCGGTGCTGGTCAGCCACTTCAGGATCCCGGACGGACCCTCATGGTGCTCGTGCTCGTGCTCGTGCTCGGCCTTGCGCTCGGCGAGGAGGGTCATGCAGCTGCCTTCGTGTTCGAGGTGGACGAGGAGGACACGGCCGCCGTGGTGGCGGCGCTCTGCTCCGAGCTGAGCCACGCCTTGAATTGGGTGGGTGGCAGGGCCACGACGTGGAAGAACATGAGCGAGTGGTACAAGCCGCACAACTGGGTGCACTGGGCCCGGAAGACGCCCGAGTGCTGGACGGTGAGGTCGAAGGTGTTGGTGACGCCCGGCTGGGCGTAGCGGCTGAAGTTGAACTGGGGCACGTAGAAGCCGTGGATGACGTCCTTCGTGGTCAGCGTGATGCGGGTGGTCTGGCCCGCCGGCAGCACGAGCCCCGGGCCCAGGCAGTCGACGGCGGGGGCGCACGAGCCGCCGTCGAGCCCGACCGGGTCCGGGTCCTCGGTGGTGACCCCGGTCACGTTGACGTTGCCCGGGTAGCCGAAGCTCCATCCCCACTGGAAGGCCGTCACGTGCACCTTCACGGCTGGGTTGGGGCTCACGGCGTCGACGCGGTTCTCCACGATCACGGTGAAGGCGAACAGGATCATCACGATGATCACCGGCACCACCGTGTAGGTGATCTCCAGGGGGATGTGGTATTGGAACTGCCGGGGCATCTCTTCGGAGCGCCTGCGGTACCGGATGACGGCCCAGAAGATCAGGAGGGCCACGAAGACGCCCACCACGATGGCGGCGATGACCGTGCCCGAGTACAGCAGGAACTCGTTGTGGGCCTGCGTGGTCGAGCCCTTGTAGCCGTAGAAGGTGGGCAGCTGGCAACCGCCCAGGACGAGCGGCAGGCCGACCGCGGCCAGGGCCCCGAGGAGTCGACGACGACGGCGGGGGGACGCGACGGCGCCCGTCGTTTCGGCGGCTGGCGGGCTCACGGCGCTGACACTAGCCAACCCGGATCCGCGAGTAGTAGTTGGGACGGCGACCTCAGCCGCCGTCGCCGGTCCGGCTCCGGGAGTCTCCGGCCGTCCAGGTGAACACCCCCTTGGCCATGGTCGACGTGGCCGCTTCCGACATGCGGGCGAAGACCTCGGCCCGCACCCGGTGGACCCCGGCGTCGTCGGGGGCCGCCAACGCCGCCAGCTCCGCCAGGTGACCGGCCAGGCGGAGCGCCACCGCCGGGTCGGTGTCGCCCGGGGGCTGCGTGAGCAGGGCCGACGCCCGGTCGGCCAGGACGCCGGCCCCGCCCACCAGGGCGGCCAGCTCGGCCGCCAGCACGCCCTCGGGGGCCGGCTTCAGCGAGGCGGGGTTGCCGTCCCACCACCCCCCGTACAACCGCCAGACGTTGCGCACCACGAACTCGGGCTCGTCGTAGACGGGTCGCAGGTAGGGGCGCTCCAGGAGGTGGGCGGGGGCCGACACGCTGTGGATGACCTCGTCCAGGCGGGCGCCGGCGTTCATGAGCGCCACGGTCTGGTCCACGAGCGAGTCGAGGAGGTCGGCCGTGTCGGTCAGTGCCTGGCGCACCCGCTCCGCCCCGACAACGGGGAAGCCGTGCCCGGGCAGCAGGATCTCGGGGTCGAGCGTCACCATCTCCCGCAGGGCGGCCGCCCACTCACGCGGGTAGCGCTGCACCTTCTGCGGGTTCCCGGCGTTGGGGGAGGCCCAGATGAAGAGGTCGCCGCAGCACAGCACCTGCGAGCCCGGGACCCACGTCCAGGTGTGGTCGTCGGTCTCGCCCCGGGCGTGGTGGAGCTCGAAGTCGGTCCCGCCCACCTCGAGAGAGAGATGCCCCGCGTAGGTGCGGTCGGGGTAGCGGAACTCGGTGGGCCAGCGGAACCCGGGGACGCCGAACTGTCGCTGGTTGATGACCTCGTTGTACCCGGCCGTGGCGATGTAGCGGTCGAAGCGCGCCGGCACGCCGTCGTGGGCCACGACCACCGGGGCGGGCCACCCCTTGGTCGACGCCTCCTCTTCCCACACCGGCACCCCGAAGACGTGGTCGATGTGTCCGTGGGAGTAGACGGCCGTGTCGAGGCGGAGCGGCGTCCACCGGCGCAGGGCGTCGTGCACGGCGGCGGCCACGAAGGTCGATCCCGTGTCCACGAGGACGAGCCCGTCGTCGGTGCCGAAGGCCGACACGTTGGCGAAGGAGGGGACGAAGGCCGTGTTCGGGGCCACCTCGGCCACCCCGCCCAGGTAGCCGCCCACGGGGTGGATCTCCACGATGTCCCGCTCACCGCGCCACAGCTTGTCCGCCAGGTCGAGTACGTCGTCGTCCATGGGCTGCGGCTCCCCGGTTGGTGGCGGCCGCCAGCCTACGGTTCGCCCCGCGTCACGTCCGCCGGCCCGGCGTCACGTCCGCCCGCCCGGCATCACGCCCGCCCGGTAACGAGCTCAGCTCGGGGTGCGGCGGTTGCGGGCCACGCGCCCCGTCAATCCTCCGGCGATG
>JGI12269J14319_10003769_pt1 | contig 14128 bp, 14 predicted proteins | sample PeaSoiSIISIP2007_FD_14319 | JGI IMG/M metagenome (IMG submission 14319) | reverse complement strand
ATGCCCGCCGGCCCGCCGATCTTGTGGGCCGACAGGCTGACGAGATCGGCGCCGAGGGCCGAAACATCCAGGGCAATGCGGCCCAGCGCCTGCACCGCGTCGCAGTGGAGAAGCGCGCCGTAGCGGTGCGCGATCTCCGCCGCCTCGGCGACCGGCTGCACCACGCCCGTCTCGTTGTTGGCCAGCATCAGGCTCACCAGCGCCGGCCGGCGATCGGCGCCGAGCATTCTCTCCAGGGCCGCGAGATCCACCACGCCCGAACGCTGCACGGGCACCAGCTCGGCCGTGGGCGACACGCCGCGCACCGAATCATGCTCGATGGCGGACACCAGGATTCGCGAGCGGCCAGTGCCCAGGAGCGCCAGGTTGTTGGCCTCGGTGGCGCCGCTGGTGAAGACGATCGCGGGTAGCTGCGCCCCGATGGCGGCGGCCAAGCGCTCGCGCGCGTCCTCCATGGCCTTGCGCGCGCCGCGGCCATAGCGGTGGACCGAGGACGGGTTGCCGGCGATCTTCAGCGCCTCGCCCATGGCCGCGGCGGCGGCCGGGAAGACCGGCGCGGTCGCGTTGTAGTCCATGTAGACGGGCGGGTTCATGAGAGTTTTCTGCTACTCGGCCGCGACGGCCGGCTGAGAGTCGGCCTGGGCCGGTGCCTCGCCGGCGGGCGCTTCGGCTCCGTCGCCCAACATGCCCTGATGCAAACGGCCCTGGCCCAGGATCCGGCGATTGCAGACATCAGCGAGGGAAACCGAGCTGAGGAAGATGTGGATATGGTTGCCCAGCTCCTCCCACAGGTCGTGGGTCAGGCACCGGCTCTTATTGGCACGGCAGCCGGCCGAGGAATTGGGCTTACATCGCGTCGCCCGGATCGGCTCGTCCACTGCCAGGATGGCGTCGGAGACGCGCGTCTCCGCGGCCGCGCGGGCCAGCAGATAGCCCCCGCCGGGCCCGCGCACGCTGCGCACCAGCCCGCCGCGCCGGAGCTTGGCGAAGAGCTGTTCCAGATAGGAAAGCGAAATCTCCTGGCGCTCGGCGATATCCGCCAGGGCCACGGGACGGCCGTCGGTCTGGCTCGCCAGGTCGACGAGCGCCATCACCGCATAACGGCCCTTGGTGCTGAGCTTCATGGTCAGCCCTCCTTCTTTCCCCCGCTCGCCACCAGACGGTCGTTGCCGGGGCGGTCGTTGTCGACCACCACATGCGGCGTCATGGGGGGCGTCACGGATTCGAATTTCTTCTCGGCTTCCTCCACCGCGTCCAGGCGCGTCTTCATGGCGGCAAGCTGCTCGGCCATGGCCTCGAGCGCGCGGGCGACCGGGTCCGGCATGTTGCCCGTCGGCGTGCCGTAGGCGAGGAAGGCGCCGGTCTTCTCCTTGGGCAGGATCGCCTTGGCCGGGATGCCGACCACGGCCACTCCCGTCGGCACGTCCTGCACCACCACCGCGTTGGCGCCCACGCGCGCGCCCGCGCCGATGGTGATCGGGCCCAGCACCTGGGCGCCGGCACCGACGATGGCGTTGTTGCCGATGGTCGGATGGCGCTTGCGGTCGACCTGGCTCGCGGCATTGACCGATGGCGCTACGCCGCCCAAGGTCACGCCATGATAAAGCGTCACATCGTCGCCGATCTCTGCCGTCTCGCCGACCACGACGCCCATGCCGTGGTCGATGAACAGGCGCCGGCCGATACGGGCGCCGGGGTGGATTTCGATGCCGGTGAGCCAGCGGCCGAGCTGGGAAACCATGCGGGCGAGGAGCCGGCGATCCTGCCGGTAGAGCCAATGGGCGATGCGGTGGAAGAACAGAACATGCACGCCCGGATAGGTCAGCAGCACTTCCATGCGGGAGCGCGCCGCCGGGTCCCGGGCCATGACCGAGTCAAGCTGCTGGCGAATAGTCTTGAAAAAGCCCTGTCCCGCCATGATAAAGTCCTCCGCCTTGCGCTTCTAGAGCCCGTGGCGGCTCCGCGCAGGGCTGACGGAGATATAGTAAGTCCGACTACCTAAGTCAAGTTTAACATAAGGAATGAGGGCCAGGCTGGCCGGCATATCCGATGCCCCTAGTCGGATTTGGCCCCCAAGGCGCCCGAACCAATCGATGGTCCAAGGCTGACCAAGCATGCCCGAAGTGATCATGAACGGCCCCGAGGGACGCCTGGAAGGGCGTTACCAGCATGGCGAAGGGCCGAATGCGCCGATCGCCCTCATGCTGCACCCCCATCCGCAGCACGGGGGAACCATGAACAACAAGGTCGTCTACGCCCTCTATCACGTGTTCGCCCAGCACGGCTTCTCGGTGCTGCGGTTCAACTTCCGCGGCGTGGGCCGCAGCCAGGGCAAGTTCGACCGGGGCGAGGGCGAGCTTAGCGATGCCGCGGCGGCCCTCGACTGGCTGCAGACCTACAACGTCAATGCCTCGGCCTGCTGGATCGCCGGCTTCTCCTTCGGCGCCTGGATCGGCATGCAACTCCTGATGCGCCGGCCCGAGATCAGCGGCTTCATCAGCATCGCACCGCCGGCCAACATCTATGACTTCAGCTTCCTCGCGCCCTGCCCCTCCTCGGGGCTGGTCGTCCAGGGCGACAAGGACGACGTGGTGCCCCATGAGGCGGTGGCCAAGCTGATCCAGAAGCTCAGCAACCAGCGCGACATCAAGATCGAATACAAGATCCTGAAGGGCGCCAATCATTTCTTCAGCGACCATCTGGACCAGCTGAAGGACGCGGTGAACGACTATCTGGTCAAGGTCCTGCCCATGCCCGCCAGGGGGGGGGGGGGGGGGGGCGCCAGCAGACGGCTATTTCACCCCGGCTCACCCGCGCGCGCGGTCGAGCCTTCCGCCGGTGAGCGGCCGCGGTACGCCGGTGGTGGTCGGCAGGCTGAGAGGCAGGCCCGCGAGCGAGCGCACCGCGAGATAGGCGAAGGCCTGGGCCTCGAGCCCATCGCCGTCCCAGCCTAGAGAATCCACCGGATCGACCGGCACGCCGAGACGCTGTCCTAGCGCCTCCATGAGCATGGGGTTGCGCCGCCCCCCGCCGGTCACCAGCCATGCGCGTGGCGCCTCAGGCAAGATCTCGAGCCCGCGGACGACCGCCGCCGCGGTGAAGGCGACGAGGGTCGCAGCCCCGTCGGCCGGCGACAACTCCTCCAGGGGCGAGGGATCGAAGGCGTCGCGGTCGAGGGATTTGGGCGCGGGCCGGGCGAAATATGCATCGTCCAGCAGCGCTTCCAACGCGCGCGCGTCCACCGCGCCCGCCGCTGCCAGCCGCCCGTCCTCGTCCACCGGCCGGCCCAGATGGCGCAGCGCCCAGTCGTCGATGAGGGCGTTGCCCGGGCCGGTGTCGAAGGCGATGATCTCGTCCTCCCCGGCGCCGATCCAGGTGACATTGGCGACCCCGCCGATGTTGAGCACGGCGAGCGGCCTCGGCAGCGGCTTGCCATGGCTCTCGGCCAGCGCCCGATGGAACAGCGGGGCGAAGGGCGCCCCCTGCCCGCCCGCGGCCACGTCGGCGCTGCGGAAATCGCTGACCGTATCGATGCCGGTGAGCCGCGCCAGCAAGGCCCCGTCGCCGATCTGCCAGGTGCGCCGCTTCTCGGGCTCGTGCAGCAGGGTCTGGCCGTGGAAGCCGACCACGCCCACTTCATGGGCCTGGGTTGCGGCGCGCGAGAGCAGTTCGGCCACCGCGTCGGCATGGCGCCGGGTCAGCTCCTCGACCACCGCCGGCGGCGCCTCGCGGTTCACCATCGCGTCCCTGAGGCGCTGCCGGAAATCCTCCGGATAGGCGAGCGTCACGGTCTCCGCGCAACGCAAGCTGCTTCGCCCGTCGGTCGCGACCAGGGCCGCGTCCACCCCGTCGCAGGAGGTGCCGCTCATCAGGCCGAGGGCCAGGATCGGAAAGTTGTGGGCCATAGGTTTTGCTCATCGACTGTGTTACATGACCGGCCGCTGACGGCAAGCCCGCAAGGCAGATCCGCAAACACCGAACCGCCAGATGACCGAGCCCAAATCCGACTTCCTCAGGGAATTCATCGCCCGGGGATACTTCCATCAGTGCACCGATCTGGAAGGGCTCGATGCCGCCGCCACGGCCGGGCGGCTCGTCGGCTATATCGGCTTCGATGCCACGGCCGATTCCCTCCATGTCGGCAGCCTGGTGCAGATCATGCTGCTGCGCCGGTTGCAGCAGACCGGCCACCGGCCGATCGTGCTCATGGGCGGCGGCACCACCAGGATCGGCGATCCCTCGGGCAAGGACGAAAGCCGGAAGCTGCTGAGCGCGGCCGACATCGCCGGCAACATCGCCGGCATCCGCAAGACCTTCGACCGGTTCCTCGATTTCGGTCCGACGGCCGCGATCATGGTGGACAACGCTGCCTGGCTGGACGGCCTCGCCTATATCGAGTTCCTGCGCGATTACGGCCGGCATTTCTCGGTCAACCGGATGCTCTCCTTCGACAGCGTGCGCCTGCGCCTGGAGCGCGAGCATCCCCTCTCCTTCCTCGAATTCAACTACATGGTGCTCCAGGCCTATGACTTCCTGGAGCTCGCCCGGCGCCACGGCTGCGTGCTGCAGATGGGCGGCTCGGACCAATGGGGCAACATCGTCAACGGGGTGGAGCTGGGCCGGCGCGTGGAAAACCGCGCCCTCTTCGGCCTCACCACGCCCCTCATCACGACGGCGGCCGGCGCCAAGATGGGCAAGACCGCAGCGGGCGCCGTCTGGCTCAACGCCGACAAGCTTTCGCCCTACGACTACTGGCAATACTGGCGCGACACGGCGGATGCCGATGTCGGCCGGTTCCTGCGCATGTTCACGGATCTGCCGCTGCCCGAGATCGCGCGGCTGGAAACGCTCAAGGGCGCCGAGATCAATGCTGCCAAGATCCAGCTCGCGACCGAGGCCACGGCCATGGCCCATGGCCACGAGGCGGCCGAGGCCGCGGCCGAAACCGCGCGCCGGGTGTTCGGCGAGGGTGGCGCGGGCGACGAGCTGCCGACCATCGCGGTGGCGCGGGCCGACCTCTCGCGCGGCCTGGCGGCGATCGAGCTGTTCCACCGCGCGGGCCTCGCTTCCAGCAAGAGCGAGGCGCGGCGCCTGATCGAGGGCGGCGGCGGACGGGTGAACGGCCGGCCCTTGAGGGACCATGCCGCGGTGCTGACGCTTTCCGACGTCGCCGCCGAGGGCTACATCAAGCTCAGCGCCGGCCGCAAGAAGCACGCCCTGGTGAGGGTGGAGTAGCCCCGCTCAAACCCGGTATTCGACCGCGCTCGCGCCCGGGTCGATCCGCGTCCCCTTCTCGCCTTTGACGATGGCGGCAGCGTCCTCGAGCCGGCCGATGGCCGCGGGCCGGCCGGTGGCGGATGCGAACTCGCTGGCGGCCTGGAGCTTCGGGCCCATGGAGCCGGCCGCGAACAGGGACGGCGCGAGGCCGGCGGGCGCGACGCGGGCGATCGAGCGCGCGCCCGGCTTGCCGAAGCCTTCATAGACGCTATCCACGTCGGTCAGCATGACCAGCATGTCGGCGTCGAGCTGGCGGGCCAGCAGGGCGGAAGCCAGATCCTTGTCGATCACCGCCTCGATGCCGACGAGCGAGTGGTCGGCCTTGCGAACCACGGGAATGCCCCCGCCCCCGGTGCAGATCACGTTGACGCCGCGCTCGACCAGAAGCGCGATCGCCTTCGATTCCAGGATCTCCAGCGGCTTCGGCGAAGTGACCACCAGGCGCCAAGCGCTCGGCCAGGAAGCTCGCTGAGCCACCCGTCCAGCTCCGCCACCGCATCGGGGCCCACCAATGTGGCATGCAGGCGCCGGTCGAGCAGCCAGCGCCGGGCTTCGGCGATGCGCAGCGTGTCGGCGAGCAGGGTGGCGAATTCATGCACCGTCGTGCCGCGTTCTCTCAGAGCATCGGCGAAGATGTCATGCTCCTGGCGGGCCTTCTTCACCCATAGCACGTCGTCGAACAGGAGCCCACGGCAGTTCTCCGGCGTCAGCCGCTGGAGGGCCAGCCCCGGGCGGTGGACGATCACCTCCCGGAGCTTGCCGACTTCCGAATGCACGCCGAGCGCGGTGCCGGTCGCGGTCGTATCCATGGTCCTTCCTCTCACAACGGGCTGATGCTGCCCTTCCACATCAGGTAGGCGGCGGCGATCCCGGCCACGACCAGGCCGACGGCGATCAGCGCCTCCACCGGATGGAACACCCTTTCCTTGGTNTCGCGCCGGGCCATGGCGTAGAAGACGATGCCCGGCGCATAGAGCAGGGCGCACATGAACAGGTATTTCGGCCCCGCCGCGTAGACCAGCCAGGCGCCATAGATGGTCGAGATCAGTCCGATCAGGATGCCGCCCATGCGCGCTTCGCCGGCCTTGTAGCTTTCGCCGGTGAGCGCGAGCTTGAGGGCATAGCCGCCGGAGAAGACATAGGGCACCAGGATCGCGGTGGACGCGATGTAGAACAGGGCCTGGTAGGTGCTGTTGGCGTAGAGCGTCACCAGCAGGAAGATCTGCACCAGCCCGTTGGTGATCCACAGCGACGTCGAGGGCGAGCCGCTGGCGTTCTCAGTGGCGAACAGCTTCGGCATGATGCCGTCCTTGGCCGCCACATGGGGAATCTCAGCCGCGAAGATGGTCCAGCTCAAGAAGGCGCCGACCACGGAGACCACCAGCGCGATATTGATCAGCATCGCGCCCCAGGGCCCGACGATATGCTCGAGCACGCCGGCCATGGACGGGTTCTTGAGGGCGGCAAGTTCCGGCTGCTTCATCACGCCGAGAGCGAGCACCGACACTAGGGCATAAAGCGCCAGGCAGATGAAGAATCCGCCGATGGTCGCCTTGCCGATGTCGGTGCGCCTTTCGGCCCGAGCCGAGACGACGCTGGCACCCTCGATCCCGATGAAGACCCAGAGGGTCACCAGCATGGTGCTCTTCACCTGGTCGAAGACCGAGCCGAGAGACGGGGTGGCGAGCCCGCTGAAGTCGAGGTTGAAGATGCCGATCTTGAAGGCGACAACCGCGGCGGCGATGAAGATAACGATGGGCGCCACTTTGGCGACGGTGGTGATCAGGTTGACGAAGGCGGCCTGGCGGATGCCTGAGAGGATGAGGGCGTGGATGAGCCAGAGCAGGATCGAGGCGCCGAGCACCGCCTGCCAGGTATTGCCGTCGCCGAAGGGAGCGTAGAAATAGGACAGCGCGCTGAACACGATCACGGCATAGGACACGTTGCCGATCCAGGCGCTGAGCCAATAGCCCCAGGCGCTGTTGAAGCCGATGAAGGGGCCGAAGCCGGCCCTGGCATAGGCATAGGGCCCGGCATCCAGGGCCGGCTTGCGCATGGACAGGCCCTGATAGACGAGGGCCAGCGCTAGCATCCCCACCGCCGTGATGCCCCAGCCGATGATGATGGCCAGAGGTGCCGCGCCGGCGGCCATGTTCTGGGGCAGGCTGAACACGCCCGACCCAATCATGGACCCGATGACAAGCGCGGTCAGCGCGCCCAGGGCCAGCTTCCGGGGCGCCGAGGAGCTTGTCGTCGCGCGGGGTGAAACTTCGGTGATCGATGCCATGATTCTCTCCCACCTTACGAGAATTGGATGACGGCCAAGCTACGGGTTCGAAGCCGGCCAATCATTGATCCTGGTCATCACCCTGGTTGAAATCGCGGCTTTTCGCCTCTCCGCGGGCCGAATTGCGGCAGATCAATGCCTAAACGAGGCATAGCGGCGATGTGAAATCTTGGCGTAGCGTCGAGCCATGTCTTGAACGAAGGGAACGGCGATGCAGGCACGCGACCTGATGACGACGGAAGTGACGGTGGTGCCGCCNGANATGCCGGCGCGCAANATCGCCATGGTCCTGCTCGATGGCGGCATCAGTGCCGTACCGGTGGTTGACGCCACCGGCGCGCCCATCGGCATGGTCAGCGAAGGCGACCTGTTGGGCCGCCGGCCGGACGTGCGCGGCCAGCGGCGCGAATGGTGGCTGACCATGCTGGCCGAGGGTGAACCCTTGAACCCCGATTTCCTTGCCCAGCTCCGCTCCACCGAATTCACCGCGAAGGACCTGATGAGCGCCCCGGTGGTGACCGTCAGCGAATCGACCGAGGCCGCCGAGATCGCCGACCTCCTGTCCACCTACCGGATCAAGCGAGTACCCGTGGTCCGCGACGGCAAGATCGTGGGCATCGTCAGCCGGGCCGACCTGGTGCGCGGTCAAACCGGGCGCCCCAGGCCGCCGACGCCGCCTCCGCCGGCGCTTGGGAGCGGGTCAGCGCAAAGCCGCGTCGCCCATGCCGCGGGGGTTCACGCCGGGATGGCCGATCCCGCGGGCGATCCCGCTGCTTCGCGCGATGCCGCCGGGGAGGTCGAATTCTCGTCCGAGGGCTTCCGCAACCTGGCCCTGGGCTTCCAGCACGAACGGGTCGAACGCCGGCGGGCTGAGGCGCATGCCGCCGCTGAGGTGCGCAGCCGGCGGATGCAGGAGCTGATCGACCATCATGTCGGCAACAGCAATTGGCAGACCCTGCTGCACGGCGCGCGGGCCGCCGCCGAGCATGGCGAGAAGGAATTCATGCTGCTGCGCTTCCCGTCCAGCCTCTGCGCCGACGGCGGCCGGGCGATCAACGCGCCCGAGCCCGACTGGCCGCAGAGCCTGCGCGGCGAGGCGGCCGAGATCTACCTGCGCTGGGACCACGAGCTGAAGCCGCTGGGATTCCACCTTTCCGCCAAGGTTCTCGACTTCCCCGGCGGCTTTCCGGGCGATATCGGGCTGATGCTGTCGTGGAGTTGAGGTTCAGGGCACCAGCACCGCCGCCCCGCGCAGCTCGCCCTGCTTCAAGCGCGACAGCGCGGTGTTGGCCTCGGCGAGCGGGAAGGTCTCCGTGTGAGTGCGGATCGGCAGCTGCGCCGCCAGCGCCAGGAACGCCTCGGCGTCGGCACGGGTGAGATTGGCGACCGAGCTGAGGCACCGCTCCTCCCAGAGGATCCGATAGGGGAAGCTCGGGATGTCGCTCATGTGGATCCCGGCGCAGATGACCTTGCCGCCCTTGTCCGTCGCCCTGAGGGCCGCCGGGACCAGCTCGCCCACGGGCGCGAAAATCAGGGCCGCGTCCAGCGGCGTCGGCGGCGCTTCCGTCGAGCTGCCCGCCCAGTCGCAGCCGAGCTCGAGGGCAAAGCGCTGCGCCGCGACGTCGGCTGCCCGGGTGAAGGCGAAGACGCGCCGGCCCTGCTGCTTGGCGACCTGGGCGATGATGTGGGCGGCGGCGCCGAAGCCGTAGAGGCCGAGCGTCTGGACCTCTCCCGCCATGCGCAGGGCGCGGTAGCCGATCAGCCCGGCGCAGAGCAACGGGGCGGCCTCNACGTCGCCGTAGCGTTCGGGCAGCGAAAAGCAATAGCGCTCGTTGGCGAGCGCGAACTCGGCGAAGCCGCCGTCGATCTGGCAGCCGGTAAAGCGGGCGTCGGGGCAGAGGTTCTCGTGGCCGCTGCGGCAATACCGGCAATGGCCGCAGGTCCAGCCGAGCCAGGGAACGCCGACGCGATCGCCGATCTGCAGCCGCGCCGCCGCCGGACCGCGCTCGACGACATGGCCGACGATCTCATGGCCCGGCACGACGGGCAGCTTGCAGGCGGGAAGGTCTCCCTCGACGAGATGCAGGTCGGTGCGGCAGACGCCGCAGGCATGGACCTTGATCAGGACCTGGTGCGGGCCCGGGCGAAGCGCGGGCCGGTCGACCGCCACCAGCGGCCGGCCGGCCTGCGTCAAGGTCATCGCCTGCAAGACGTTACCCGCCCAGCTTAGCGTTCAGGCTCAGGCGTCTCCTTCGCTCTCGCTCTCCAGCAGGTCGCGGCGCAGCACCACGACGCTGTGGATGCCCGGCAGGTCGATGATGCGGCGTTGCTTGAGGTCGGAGAGCAGGCGGCAGATGGTCTCGATGCGCAGGCCCAGATAGTCCGCCATGTCGGACCGGTTCATGGGCAGCTCGATTTCGCGGTTGTTGGCGCCATTCTCGCCGGCCTTCCGGTCGGCGAGGGTCAGAAGGAAACTCGCCAGGCGTTCGGCCGCCGTCTTGCGCCCCAACAGGAGGAGGCGATCCTGGGCCGCCGAGAGTTCCTTGCGCATGACGCCGAAGAAGCGGCGCCCGGCATGCGGATCCCGGTCGAGCATGGCTTCGAAGCTCGTCCGCGTGTAGCGCATGAGCCCGGCGTCGCCCAGGGCCTCGATGCTGTGGTTGTAGTTCTCGCTGTCGGCGAGGCCGAGAAAATCGCCGGGCATATGGAAGCTCGCGACGTAGCGCCGTCCGTCGGCCAGCAGCCGCACCGAACGCAGCGTGCCCGAAACGACCTTGAAGATGTATTCCGCGGGATCGCCTTCCTCGACCAGGGTCTGGCCCCTGCGGCAGACGACCGTCGTGCCGGCGCGATCCAGCTCCGCCGCCGTCCGCTCGGCCGGCTGCATTGTCGGCAGAGCTCTCACATGATTGGGCCGTCCCAGGGCCCCGCTTGCCACGGCCGCCGCCCTGCTCATCTTCGCTTCTTCGCTCGGTACCCTGATCGCGAGAGCTATTGCCATGTTCGGCTCCTGTCCCTGAGTTGGCGTCGATTGCGGAGTGGAGGTTATCGGCGGCAAAGCCCGGCCGAAATTTCGGAAATCTACCTAGGGGTTAGTACCTATCCGGAGCCCAGAGCCTGTCGGATCGCCGCCAGCAGGATCTTGTAGGTCACCGGTTTGTCGAGCACCGCCGAAGCGCCCGCGGTCATGGCGCGGGCTTCGAGCGCCGGGTCGTTGCGGCCGGTGTAGAGGACGACCGGCGTGGCGTCCCCCGCCTTGCGCAGGGCCTGGAGCAGCTCGAGCCCATTCATGTCCGGCATATGCATGTCGACCACCAGGCAGCCCCGTACGAGGCCGTCGCGGCCGCCGAGATAGCGCCGGGCCGACTCGAAATCGTGGACCTGGAACCGGTGCGCCTCGAGCAAGGCCCTGAGGGAATCCCGCACCATGTCGTCGTCATCGACGATGAAAACCGTTGGGCGTTGTTCGTTGTTCATGGAACGGCAGAGGTTTTCCGGCAGAGGACGGCTTTAGTCTTTCCCGGGGCCCGATCAGACCTTCGTCCGAGCCCACGCTGGAGTTGGGGCACCTTGAGTGCAACTAAGGGGAACTACCTAAGGTCTTCGCCAACGGGGCCACCGGACGCTCCTCGGCGCCCTTCAATGGCCGCTGTTCATTTGGGACTGGCGGCTGGCAGACATATTGCTACCGTCCGAGCCGATCGCCGGTCATCGGCGGGCGCACGTCGAAAGGATGGACATCATGGTCTTGCTGGTCCTCGCCGCGCTGTTCTTCGCCGGCATCCATCTCGGCATCGCCGGCACGAAGCTTCGCGACCGGGCGGTGAGCGCTCTCGGCGCCACGGGCTATCGGATCGTTTTTTCGCTCGCCTCCGTGGCGGGCCTCATCTGGATGGTGCTCGCCTATCGCCAGGCGCCCTATATCGCCGTCTGGACCAGCCCGGAATGGTGGAAGCCGGTCGCCATCATGGCGATGCTCCCCGCCTTCCTTCTGGTCGTGATCGGCCTGGCGACCCCCAACCCGACAGCGGTGGCCCAGGAAGGAAGCCTCGGCCGGGGGCCAAAAGGCATCGTCCGCATCACCCGGCATCCCTTCCTCACGGGCGTGACGATCTGGGCGCTGGTGCATCTCGTGGCCAATGGCGACGCGGCCTCGGCCGTGTTTTTCGCCACCTGGGCCGTGGTGGCGCTCGCCGGCATGCCTTCGATCGATGCCAAGCGCCGGCGTCTGCAAGGAACGTCATGGGAGAGCTTCGCGGCCAAGACCTCGATCCTGCCTTTCGGGGCGATCCTTGCCGGACGAAACAGCATGAATTGGCGTGAGGTCGGGCTTTGGCGCCCGGCCGTTGCGCTTGTGGCCTATGCCATGATGCTGGGCGGTCACTCGCATCTCATCGGCGTCTCGCCCTTCTGAGGGCGGGAAACCGGAATCCCCGAAACGGATCTTGGACGAGCAGCGCCGGTTGGTGAAGCGGATCACGCCGGCAGGCCGACCTTCAGCAAGCTCGACCGGTGATGGTCAAGGTCTTCCTGGCGCTTGTAGTGAAGGGTCGCAAGGTAGTCTTTCACGCTGAAGTCGGGCTTGCGCGCAAGCACCTGTTCGGCATGCCTGCCCGCCTCGGCCGCATTGCCGATCTGGCCCAGCGCCGCGGCGAGGAAAGCATGGTGCGTGAAGTCCGGCGTGCCGATGCGCTTGAACGCCTCGATGGCCTCCGCATAGCGCCGGGCGACGAAATAGGCCCGGCCGAGATGGTTCCAGAAGCGCTCGGGGTGGTAGGGATTGAGGCGCATCGCCTTCTTGATCCACTCGATGCCCTCCTCGGGCCGACCGAGCCAGGTCAATACTTCGCCTTCCTGGACGACGATCAGATCGTCGTTGGGGTTGAGGGCGATCGCGCGTTCCTGGTGATATGTCGCCTTGTCGAGATCGTTGCTGGCTATATTCACGGCGGCAAGGATGCGGTGCACGTCGCTGTCGTCGTCGTCGAGGGCACGCGCGGTCTGCAGTTCCTCGACGATCCTGTTCCAGGTGGCCTCGCGATCGACGCAATACCCGTTGGACCAGGACTGGCCCAGCGTGCAGGCGAGCCAGGCATGGGCATGGGCATATTGGGGGTCGAGCTTGATGGCCCGCTCCAGCATGGCGAGCGCCGCCTCGTTGTCCGCCTTGGTCGAGCGATGGTGCAACAGTTTTCCCGCCAGCACGCACTCATAGGCCGCCATGTTCTCCGTCGGCTTGTTGGCCGAGCGCTCGCGCGTCGCCGCCTCGACGCGGCGAGGCAATGTGGAGACGACGGAAGCCGTCACCTCGTCCTGGATGGCGAAGATGTCGGCCAGTTCCCTGTCGTAGCGGTCCGCCCAGATATGGCGGTCGGCTTCCGCATCGATCAACTGCACGGTGACGCGCACCCGGTTGCCGGCCTTGCGCACGCTGCCTTCGAGGAGGTAGTGCACCGCCAGCTCCTTGGCGATCTTCTTCACGTCGACGGCCTGGCCCTTGTATCGGCTCGAGGTGTTGCGCGAGATGACAAGCAGGTCGCGAAACCGCGAGAGCTCGGTCAGGATGTCTTCGGTCAGGCCGTCGGCGAAGAATTCCTGTTCGGGGTCGCCGCTCATGTTGGCGAAGGGCAGCACGACGATCGCCGGCTTGTCGCGCGGTTGGGTCGGCTCTTCTTTTCTTGCCTGCGCCGGCTCCCTTCCATGGATCGCTTCGGGGCCGACGCCATAGGCCCGCACGGGCTTGGCGAAATTCTTGACCGGCCTTTCGCCCAGGTCGCGATAGCCGAGCGGCAGCTTGGAAGCGACATGGTGATGGGCCGTCTCGGAAAGGCAGATGCCGCCGGGCTCGGCCAGGCCTTCGAGCCGGGCGGCCAGATTGACGCCGTCGCCGTAAAGGTCGCCGCCCTCGACGATCACGTCGCCCAGGTTGACGCCGATGCGCAGCACCACCTGCTTGTCGGGCGGCAGCGCCGCATTCGCCGCCGCCATCCCCTTCTGGACCGCCACGGCGCATTGCACGGCGTTGACCACGCTGGCGAATTCCACCAGCACGCCATCGCCCATGAGCTTGAAGATCCGGCCGCCATGCTGGCTCACCAGCGGCGCCACCACCTCCCGCCGGCGCTGCTTCAGCGCCGCCAGGGTGCCCGCCTCGTCCTCGCCCATGAGGCGGCTGTAGCCGACCACGTCCGCAGCAAGGATGGTGGTAAGTCGCCGCTGAGCCTGTTCTTCGGCCATTTCCGGCCTTCTCCAGCCCCGATGGCTCGGACTCTATGCGCGGCCCGGGAGGGAGTCTATCGGGCCGAGCCTCTGGCCTGGGTCGGATGCCGCGGCGTTCCGGGCCTCGCGGCGGTGAGGGCAATCGACTAACGTGGCGAGCGAACCAGGTATCGGGGCTGGCCGCCCGGCGGCAATGCCGAACGGCCCTCGAATTCTTCAGGTTTCCGGCGCCGAGTCCGGACGGCAGGCCAGGCGATGATTTTCGACCAGCCTCTTCTCCTCGCGAGCTTCGTCGGCGTGGCCGGTCTTGCGGCCACGGCCTGGCTCTTCCGCCAGCCGACGAAG
>JGI12269J14319_10003766_pt1 | contig 14129 bp, 9 predicted proteins | sample PeaSoiSIISIP2007_FD_14319 | JGI IMG/M metagenome (IMG submission 14319) | reverse complement strand
ACATGGACCAGGCCCATCGGCGGGGCAGAAGAAGCCAGGTCAGGACGAACACGGACAGGAGCAGCGTGCCAGCGGGCGAGCTGCTCCCGTGGAGGATCAGCCCGACGGTGCCCCCCGCCGAAATGGACCCGAGGACGAACGCCGCGCGCCATTCGGTCGGGACCCTGGCCCGGATCACCCACAGACCGGCGACGATCGCCAGGAAAATCGCGTTCCAAAGGGAGGCCCGGACGTCCGCCGTGCCCTCCAGGACCCGACCCAACCCGATCAGCAGCGTGATGGAGCCCATCACCAAGGTCACCTTGTGCACGAGATCGAGCACCTTGACCCGAACCCCGACGAAATCACGATTTCTGGATATGTCGATCATCGATCCCTCGATTCTAACTCTCCCGTGGCCCCATTCGATCCCCCCGACCAAGGCGTCCCAACCTTTTCGAACGCTTGGACTCCCCAACGGATTCCCGCGCGCGGAATCACGTCCCAGCCCTTGACAAATGCGGGCTGCGGACTAATTTTCCTCCCCTCGTTCGTCGGGCAATTAGCTCAGTTGGTAGAGCAGGTGACTCTTAATCACCGGGTCGTAGGTTCGAGCCCTACATTGCCCACTTCGAAACGGCTTCCGGGACCCTAGACCGTCCGGGAGCCGTTTCTCTTTTCCGATGGAAACGTTGCATCTGCTGCCGCGCCAGGAGCGCAGGGTCCTTGCCGGCCACCTCTGGGTCTTCTCCAACGAAGTCGACTGGAAACGGTCCTCCAAACCGCTTCCCGGTGAAAGCCGACTCCTTTTCGCGGCCAATGGCCGCCCCTTGGGGCTGGCGGACGTCCACCCCAACACCTTGATCGCCGCCAGGCTCCAACCCGACCTGCCCGAGCCCGATCCCACCGAGGAATTCTGGGTGGAAAGGCTCGGAAAAGCCCTCGCGGAGCGAGCGGCCTGGATGGGCGACAACGGCTTCTGCAGGTTGGTCAACGCCGACGGCGACCGTCTGCCCGGCCTGACGGTGGACAGGTATGGAACCCACGCCGTGGTCCAGGCCCAGACGGTGGCCATGGATCGCCGCGCCCCCGTCGTGGCCCGCGCCCTGCTGAAACTGGGCCTGGAAGGGGTCAAGCTCTCCGGATCGGGCGCCTCGCGCGTTCTGGAAGGACTCCCGGACGAGGATCTCTGGTTCGGGAACCCGGCGAAGATGGCCTGGGTGCCGGTGGGTCCGGACGTGGAGGCGGGGGCCCCGCTCGAAGACGGACAGAAGACCGGATTCTTCCTGGACCAGGCCGACAATCGGAGGTCGCTCGCGCACCTGGCCGCGGGAAGGCACGTCCTGGACGCCTGCTGCTACAGCGGTGGGTGGGGATTGGCCGCCGCCCGCGCGGGAGCCCTTTCCTGCACCTTCCTGGATTCCGCGCGCGACGCGCTGGACCTGGTGGGCGCGGGATGGGAGCGGGCCGGTCTTCCCGGCGAGCCTTCGCTGCACCAGGGAGACGTCTTCGACGGCCTGCGCGACCTGGCCGGCCTGGGTCGACGCTTCGGGATGGTCGTGCTGGATCCCCCCGCCTTCGCCAAGAGCCGCAAGGCGGTGGACCAGGCCCTGGTGGGCTACCAGAATCTGTCCAGATTGGGCCTGGAGGTCCTGGACGAGGACGGCATCCTGGTGACCTGCTCGTGCTCCGGCCTGGTGCCCGAGGAGGACTTCCGCGCCTCGGTGGTGCGCGCGTTGCGGCAGAAGCGGCGCCCGGCCCGGCTGCTGTGGAGCCTGGGGGCGGCTCCCGACCACCCCGTGCATCCCGCGATGCCGGAAACCCGCTACCTGAAGGTCCTGGTCTGGTCCGTGTCCTGAAGGACACAAATGGACGATTTTCGACAAACCCGGAAGCCGGATAGCAAGGCCTTCCGGTCCGTTTTTCGCGGGCGTGTCCCGGGCGTTTCAGCGGCGAGTCGACAGATTCCGACGCGATTTCCGGCCGTACATTCGACCGGACCCATCATCCAGGAGGAATACGACTTGACCAAGAAAATCCGCAACGTTTCGGTGCTCTCCGCAATCGCGCTCGCCGCGTCCGCGGCGTCCGCCGCCCAACTTTCCGATGTCCGGCACATCGTGGTCATCTACCAGGAGAACTGGAGCTTCGACGGCCTGCTCGGGAAGTTCCCGGGGGCCGACAACCTCGACAGTGCCACCGCCATGTCGAAGACGCAGCTCGATTCGACCGGCACCCCCTACGTCCACCTGCCGTTCAACGATTCGGCGCACTTCGGGGCGCAGCTGGTCCTGCCCAACGGACCCTGGGACATGACGCAGTACCTGAACGCCGACTCCTTGACGGAGGATCTGGTGCACCGCTACTACCAGGAGCAGTGGCAGATCAACGGCGGCCTCAACAACCGCTTCGCGTCGGGCTCGGACGCCAAGGGCCTCTCGATGAGCTACGTGGACGCAACCAACCTGCCGCTGGGCATGCTGGGTTCGCAGGGCGTGGTGATGGACCACTTCTTCCACAGCGCCTTCGGCGGCTCCTTCCTGAACCACATCTGGATGGTCTCGGCGCAGACCCCCAAGTGGCCGGGTGCCCTCCCCGCCTCCAAGATCACGACGTTCGACGGCATGGGGAACCGGACCAACGACGGCTACATCACGCCCGACAGCTTCGCCGTGAACACGGTGCAGCCCATGACGTGGCCCTACTATCCGGGAACGGCCGACTCGCTGCGCCTGCCCCCGCTGTCGTTTTCCACCATCGGCGACCGCCTGGATTCGGCGAACATCTCCTGGACCTGGTACTCCGGTGGCTGGGACTCGGCTCTGGCGGGCGACGGCAACTCCCCGGACATCCAGTTCCAGTACCACCACCAGGCGTTCAACTACTTCCAGAAGTTCACGGACACCGCCTCCGCCTACCGGAAGGCCCGCCTCAAGGACGAAATGGACTTCTTCACGGACCTCTCGTCCGGACACCTTCCCTCGGTGGTCTGGATCAAGCCCGAAGGCGAAGAGAACGAACACCCCGGCTACTCCATGCTGGTGAATGGACAGAACCACGTGAAGGCCCTGGTGGACAGCCTGAAGGCCCATCCGAGCGTCTGGGACAGCACCGTGGTGGTCATCACCTACGACGAGCACGGCGGTCGCTGGGACCACGTGGCCCCGCCGGTCATCGACAAGTGGGGTCCGGGCCTGCGGGTGCCCGGCATCCTGCTCTCGCCTCTGGCGAAGTCGGGGATCGTGGACAAGCACCAGTACGAAACCGTCTCCATCCTCTCCTTCATCGAGCATCGCTACGGCCTCCGGCCGCTCTCGTCCCGCGACTCGTTGGCCGATCCGTTCACCGGCGCCTTCGAGTTCCCGATCACCACCACCGGGATCAAGCCCGCCGGCTCGCACACCATGGGAATGTCGCTGCGCACCGCCGCGCCGGGCGAGATTTCCATCCATCGCCAGGATGCCGCCGCTCCCGTCGTGTTGGAAGCGCGCGACCTTGGAGGCCGTCTGCTGGCCCGCCAGTCCGTGGCCGCAGGCCAGGCCGACGCACGGCTCCGGGTGGGGACCTCCGGCCTGGTGCTGGTCCGCGCGGTGGGAACGGCCGAGAGCGTCAAGACCTTCGTCCAGTGATCCCTCCCCGTCGGCCCCGGCATCGGGGCCGACACCTGTTTCCCGCCTGTTTCGAACCCGTCGGCATCGGCGGGTTTCTTGCACATTCCGGAATTCGTCCCAACCTGGAGCACAACATGGACCGTCGCCCGAAACCAAGACTCCTCCCGCCCGCGGTGGCGCTCGCCTGCGGTCTGTGCGGGGCCGCGAACCTCTCGGACGTCAAGCACTTCGTGGTGATCTACCAGGAGAACTGGAGCTTCGACGGATTGCTCGGGAAGTATCCCGGTGCCGATGGATTGGACAGCGCCTCCGACGTCGCCAAGACCCAGTTGGACTCCAGCGGGAGTCCCTACGCCCACCTTCCCTTCTTCGACGCGGCCCACTTCGGTTCCAGCCTGGTCTTGCCCGACGGACCGTGGGACCTGACCACGTACCTGAACGCCGATTCGCTGACCCGGGATCTGTGGCACCGCTTCTACCAGGAGCAATACCAGATCGACGGCGGGAAGAACGACCGCTTCGTGGCCGGCTCCGACGCCAAGGGCCTGGCCATGAGCTACGTGGACGCGACCTCCCTGCCTCTGGGAGTGTTGGCCTCCCAGGGCGTGCTCATGGACCACTTCTTCCACAGCGCCTTCGGAGGATCCTTCCTGAACCACATCTGGTTGGTCGCCGCCGCCAGCCCGCGATGGCCCAAGGGCAAGCCCTTGCCCGCATCCAAGATGGCGAGGCTCGATCCACATGGGCACCTGCTGCCCAAAGGAGACGGGTTCATCACGCCCGACAGCTTCGCGGTGAACACGGTGCAACCCTGGGCCTGGCCCTACCAACCGGGCACGGCGGATTCGCTCCGGCTACCCCCGCTGGACATGTCCACCATCGGGGATCGGCTGGACCGGGCCCGCGTGTCCTGGGCGTGGTACAGCGGAGGCTACGACTCGGCCCTGGCGGGCAAAGGAGAATCCCCCGACATCGAATTCCAGTACCACCACCAGCCCTTCCTGTATTTCCGGAAGTTCGCGGACACCGCGTCCCGCTACCGGAAAACGCACATGAAGGACGAAACCGCGTTCTTCACCGACCTGGAGGCCGGAAAGCTGCCCTCCGTGGTCTGGATCAAGTCCGAGGGCGAAGAGGATGAACATCCCGGCTACGCCCAGTTGGTGAAGGGACAGAACCATGTCAAGGCCCTGCTGGACAGCTTGAAGAACCATCCCGACGTCTGGAAGAGCACAGTCGTCGTCGTCACCTACGACGAGAACGGCGGGCGCTGGGACCACGTGGCGCCACCCGCCATCGACAAGTGGGGACCGGGCACTCGGGTGCCGGGGATCCTCCTTTCGCCGCTGGCCCGCCACGGGATCGTGGACAAGCGGATCTACGAGAGCGTCTCGACCCTTGCCTTCATCGAAGCCCGATGGCACCTGAAGCCGCTCTCCTCGCGCGACGCGAAGGCCGACCCGTTCTCCGGCGCCTTCGACTTCCCCATCCGGGCAACCGCCAAGACCCCATCCGCCAAATAGCGCGGGGACCCCGATTCCCGGCCCCAGGCCCGGCCCCGGCTTCCTATTTTGGGTAGCCAGATGACCTCCAGGCGACATCGACCGCTCCGGATTCTCGTGCCCTTCGCTTTCCTTGCGGCTGCCACAGGTCCGGCCTTGGCCGAAGGGGATCTGTCGGCGGGAATCGGACTGGGGGGGTACGTCTCCCCCGTTCCCGGGAACGCCTCCGACGCGGGCGAACGCGGCAGCCTCGTGCTGGAGGCCGCGGGGAACTGGTCCCTGATGCCGGAACTCTCGATGGGTCTCTGGGAGATCGGATCCTTCGGGGGAGGGGACCTGACCTTGGCGCCTTCGGATGTGGCCACCGAAACCATCGACAATTCCGGCACCGCCTTCGTGCTCACGCGCGTCTGGGAATCCGACAGGTACAAGGGGCGGATGGGCGTGTCGATCGGGGCCGGGCCGTTCTACCTCAGCGATCGCATCGACCATTCGGGCGCCTACCTGCGGACTTCCGGTTGGGGTCCCATGGGCACCCTCCAATCGGTCTGGTCCGCGGACCTCGGCCAGCAGGCCTTCTACCGGATCCGGCTGGCTTGGATGTGGGCCTCCACCGACCTCGCCCTGCCGGACAACCCGGGTTATCGGCAGATCTCGGATTGGAGCCGCATCGAACTCACCTTCGGGCTCGGTCTCAAGATCTGAGATTCCTGGCCATTGCGGCCCCCAGGGTGATACCATGACCCCCGGATGGCGCAATTAGAGCAATTGTGGAAGGAATGGAAGGTCGAGGGCAGCCGAAAGGCCAAGGATCGCCTGTTGGCGGAATACGCGGGCTTGGCTCGCCAGACCGCCCAGCGGGTGGCGGTGGGTCTTCCCAGCCACGTGGAGATGGGCGATCTGGTGGGCGCCGGGGTGATGGGCCTGATCCGGGCCGTCGAGACCTTCGAGCCCGAGCGCGAGGTCAAGTTCGAGACCTACGCGGTACACAAGATCCGCGGCGCGATCCTGGACGAACTGCGTTCCCTGGACTGGGTCCCGCGCAGCGTGCGCCAGAAGGGTCGCAGCCTGCAGAAGGCGTATTCGGAGATGTCCGGCCTCCTGGGTCGCGCGCCCTACGACGACGAAGTCGCCCAGCACCTTGGACTGACGCTGGTCGAATTCGAGGAGCTGCTCACCGAGGTCGCGCCGCTCACGGTCCTTTCCCTGGACGAGCAGGACGGCATGGGAGACGACGCGCCGGCCCTCTCCGAGACCATCGCCGACCCGCAGGCCGCCAACGCCCTGGCCGAAATCGAGGAAGGGCAGATGAAGGCCATGCTCCGGGACGCCATCTCCGGACTCCCGGCCAAGGAACGCCTCGTGGTTTCCATGTACCACTTCGAGGAACTGAACTTCAAGGAGATCGGGAGGGTGATGGGCGTCACCGAATCGCGGGTGTGCCAGATCCACTCCAAGGCCATCGTCAAGCTCCGGGCCCGGGTGCGGTTGCAGGCGAAGAAATGAGCCGCGGCGACTTCCCCATCGCCGGTCCGGGATCGGGCGACACGCGCCGGATCGCGCTGCGACTCGCGAGCCCCGAGGGCGTGTCGGAGGGGACGGAGGGGATCGACGAGCGCGCCGAGCGCCTGCGCCGCTCGACGGAATCCGTCATATCGCTGCCGGCGCTGCCGGAAGCGGTGTCGCGGCTCCTGGGGATGGTCGACGATCCGGAAACCTCGGCGCGCGCGCTGGCCCAGGCCATCTCCAGCGACCAGGTCCTCACCGCCCGGGTGCTCAAGCTCGCCAATTCCAGCTACTACGGGTTCCAGCAGAAGGTCGGGACCGTGAGCCTCGCGCTGGTGGTTCTGGGGTTCCGCGCCGTGAAGGATCTCGCGCTGGCCACCTCGGTCATGAACGCCTTCGGGAACGCCTCGAAGGATCGGCGCTTCGACATGAGGGGGTTCTGGGAACATTCCGTGGCGGTCGGGGTGGCCTCGCGCTGCCTGGCCAGGATCCTTCGGGTGGCGACGGCGGGAGAGGCCTTCACCGTCGGGATCCTGCACGACATCGGGCAGGTGGTCCTGCACGAGTACCACCCCGAGGCCTTCCTGGAGACCCAACGCCTGGTCCGGGAGGAGGCCCGATCCCTCCTGGAAGCGGAAACCACCGTGCTGGGGGCGGGCCATCCCCAGGTGGGCGGATGGCTGTGCCGGCGCTGGAACCTGCCGGAGGGCATCTGCCAGGGCATCGAACTGCACCACGGGCCGTTTCCAGGGTCGGCCGCCACCGGCCTTCCGGCCCTGGTGGCGCTGGCCGACCACCTCGTGGCCGCCATCCGCCCGGAATCCGGTTGGCTCGTCGAGGATCTCGATCTCAAGGTCCTCCACGTGCTTTCCGCGCTGGGCAACAGCGTCGACATCTCCGACCTTCCCACCCTGCGCGACGCCGTCGACCAGGAACTGGAACGCGCGGGCGACATGATGGACGCCTTCCGGTGATCCAGGAGCGGTTGGCGGAGCTGGAGCGGCTGCTGGGGGAATCCGAGCGCGAGCGGTCCGAACTGCTGGATGCCGTGCGGGACACCTTGCACCTGCAGCACATGGCGGAGGAGGCGGGCAATTCGAGCGAACATTCCCCGCTCCTGCGTTCCTTCGTGCAGGCGTTGGGAAGGATCGTCCCCTGGACGGCCGCCGAGGTCCGCCTGCGCGAGAACGCGGGCGATCGCCGACTCTCCCGCACCGCGTTGCGCGAGGGCTGCGGGCGGGACCTGGAAACGGAGATCCGTGAACTGGACGAGGAGGGCGTGTTGGAATGGGCCCTGGCGACGTTCAAGCCCACCGCCCTGCCTCCGCTCGGACATCCGAAGGGTCAAGGTTGGCTGCTGGTGCCGCTGGTGGTGCAGGGAGCCGACATCGGATTCGCGCTCCTGCGCACGGTGCCTCCCCCCGATTCCCTGACGGCGCACCACCTGGAGATGGTCCGTCTGGTCGCCTCGCAGACGGCCGTGGCCCTGGACAACATCGCCCACATCGACGAAATCCGTCACGGGTACATCGAATTGCGCAGCCTGCACGACGTCGCTGCCTCCCTGGGGAGGAGCCTGGACCTGCAAAGCCTGTTCGACACCGTCCTCAAGGCCCTTCGGGAACGCATGGACACGCCCGTCGTGGCGCTGGGCATCTTCCGGCCCACCGGCGAGCCCATGCGGCTCATGGCGGAGGGAGCCGACCCGGAGCGTTGCCTGGGCATGCTCTCGCGGATCGTTTCCGCGGGAAGGACGCAGAGGCTGGACGTCTCGCTGGGCTCCGGCCACGACATGGAACGCCTGGGGTGCCGGAGGGCGATCGGGTTCCCGCTCCTGCACGGGGACGGAGACTGCCTGGGCGCCCTGCTGGTGGCGGAAGCCGACGGGAACGTCCTGGACGCGCCGGACGCGGTGGAGTGGCTGGAGGCCGTGTCCCACCTGCTGGCCGCGGCCGTCGACAACGCCAGGCTGTTCGAGGACGTGGTGGCCGCCAACCACCGGATGTCGGAACTCCAGTCCAGCATGATCCAGGCGGGACGGCTCGCGGGGATCGGCCAGTTGGCGAGCGGGATCGCCCACGAGATCAACAATCCGCTGCAGGTCATCCTGGGACGGATCCAGATCCTCCAGGTCCGCAACTCCGGACAGCCCGAGATCCTCGCCGACCTCGGCCGCGTCGAGACGGAGATCATGCGCATCGCGCACATCGTGCGCAGCCTGCAGAACTTCGCGAGGCAGGAGGAGGGCGAACCCGAGGGGAAGCCTTCCCGCCTGTCCACCTTGACGGAATCCGTCCTGGAACTGATCGGATACCGCCTGCGGCGCCAGGGGATCGAGGTGGTCCGCATCGGATTCGAGGACTCTCCGCTGATCGCGGGAGACCTGGAACAGCTCCGCCACGTGGTGCTGAACCTCTGCCTCAACGCCCTGCAGGCGATGCCGCAGGGCGGGACCCTGTCGCTGGAGACGAAGGTGCACGAGGACCAGGCGGTGCTCGAGGTCGCGGACACCGGCCCCGGCATTTCCACCGAGGACCTGGAGCGGATCTTCGATCCCTTCTTCGCCCGCTCCGGGGGAATGGGGCTGGGGTTGGCCATCGGATTCGCGGTCGCCCAGCGCCACGGCGGTTCGCTCCACGCCGTGCCGGGTCTGGCCAGGGGAGCCAAATTCCGGCTCATCCTTCCGCTCCATCAGCCCGAATCGGGCTTCAGCCCTGGATGAACCTGTCCGCCCACCCGCGCACGTCCTTGCCGTTGAGGACGTGGAAGGTGCGCAGCTTCTCCAGCGAACGGGCCGGGAATCCCGACAAGGGCACGTGGACCAGGCGTTTCCCGGCGTCGTGTGCGATTCCCTGGAGCTGGAGGCTGGGCGGATCCCAGGAGGCGAAGGCGACGGCCTTTTCGCGGGCGAACAGGCAGGTACCGGCAACCAGCGTTTCCAACGCCCCCCGCGCGCCGAGCGGGGGATCGGCGAGGGAATAGACGTCGGGAACGTGCCGAGGCGGGAAAAGCAGGGCCAATCCGCCGTAGCGGGAGCGCAGGATCCCCGGGCCGACGGGATCCACGGCGGGGTCGGTCGCGTAGAAGATCAGGGTGGATTCGCCGGGGTGTTCCGCGTACCAGGTGCCCCGATGGGGATAGGAAGGGTCGTCCCCTTCGTCGAACGCGATGATCGCGGCGTCCAACCGCAGCGATCGGGCGGGACGCTCCATCACCCAGATCTCCCCCTTCCAGAAATTCCGCACCGTCTCGCGCAGGTCCAGGCCGTCGAGCAGGCTCGATTCGTAGGGACGCGATCGGGTCTGGGCCGAAGGGCTGGAGGACCGCGCGCGATCCCGGATTTCGCGATGGAACCGTTCGATGGAAAGGTCTTCCGGGAGATGCGAGCAGAGGGAGGTGGGCTTCCAATCCCGCAGGTATTTCGCGGCCTCCTCGGGATCCGGGTCGCGCCGCAGGCGGATCTCCGTCCAGCGCGGAGGTTTGGGCCGCAGCCGGTTGGACCAGGGGCGGGATTTCTCCTCGCCGGGGCCGCGGGCCCGCGACGACCCCAGAAGAAGCCGGTCGCCATCCGGTTCCAAGCCGTGGTACTTGGCGGCCTCGAGCACCGCCGCCGCGAAGGAGTCGCCTGCGCAGGCGCGCGCCGCCTGGACGAGGTCCCACATCGAGGGCTGGTGGTATCCCGAGGCCCTGGCCAGGCGTCGGGCGAATCGTTCCGCAGCGCGGACCTCGTGCATGGGCAGGAATCGGGCCCGCCTGCGTTCCAGGTGCCGTTCCCGGGCCCACGAGAGCACCCGGGCGGGCCACCTGTGGAAGGCAGGCGGCTGGGCCATGGGGTCGGCGCGGATCCTCTCCACCTCCTGGGCCACGAACGGCCATTCCCCCAGGCAGAAAACCAGATGCCTGGGTTCGACGGGGAGAAGTTCCAGATCCTCGATCCCGTCCTCCCCGTTCGCCTCCGCGGGGGTCGCCGCTCCCGGCGTGGCCAGGGCGCGGAGAAGCTCGGGGAGAAGGGCCACGCGCACGACGGCCAGGACGGGTCCCGACGGGAGCGCGAGAAGCCGCGAAGCGATCCCCGCCGAGCGCGCGACGATGGAATCGTGACGGTTCTTGTCCAGGAAGGCCAAGGCGATCCCCGAGAATTCCGCGGCGCCCAGGATCTCCGCGGCGGCGGGATCCGGGAGGTCCGGATCGTCCTCGGGACCGGGCTGGGCGGGATCGTCCACGAAATGGATCGGGATCCTCTCCTGCAGGGCCGCGCGGGCCGCGGTGGCGCAGGCGTCGCATGGGTCGGCCGGAAGCACCCAGCGGCGTCCGTCCTGGATCCAGGTCGCCGCCCAGATCTCGGGCAGCTTCCGGACCGCTTCCAGGTATTCGTCGGCGACCTGTGGCGGGAGGTCCAGGGCCACGGCCGACCAGCGGCGGGAGAGCACCGCCCTGCGGGCCGCCTCGGCGAACGGCAGCGATCCGTGCCGGACCGGCAGGACCGCGAGTCCCGGGCGGATTCCGTCCAGGTGGAGGAGGTCCTCGCCCACTACCGGAGGTCGTCCTCGTCGGGATCGAAGAAGAATTCGTCGGAATCCGTCCTGCGCTGGGCGGGACGGCGCCGGCGCAGGGCGCCCAGGTCCAGGGCGTCGTCGCCCAGGACGCGCCTCACCGCGTCGGGAAAGGACGCCGCCGCCTCGGTTCCGCCCTGCGCGGCGAGCCTCCCCGCGAGGCGCACCAGGTGGATGCCGTCGCGGACGGAAAACGGCAAATCCAGTCCGTGTGCTTCCTGGAGATAGGCGACGCACATGGCCCGCAGGTCGTCCGAGGCGCGGGGAGAATGGTGCTGGAGGATCCTGTCCTCCTCGCCGGGACCCGGGAACCCGATCTCCACCCTGGGTTGGAGCCGCGAAACCACGTAGTCCGGAAGATCGAAGGTGCTGCCGTCCTCGTTCATGGTCACCGCGATCCTGAAGTTCCGGTGCGCCTGCACCCGCACGCCCGCGGTCGTGGAATCGACGCAGCGGCGGTGGTCCAGGAGAGCGGCCAGGGAAGCCCACGCCTTCTCGCTCATGCGGTTGCCTTCGTCCAGGACGCAGACGCCGCCTTCCAGCACCGCCGACAGCAACGGGGAGGCGCGGTAGAGGATGCGACCCGCATCGCCGAGCACCGGGGTGATCACGAGGTCTTCCGGACGCGTGTCCGAGGTGCACTGCTGGACCCAGCACGGCTGTCCGCGCACCCGGGAGGCGGCCATGGCCAGGGTGGTCTTCCCCACTCCCGGAACGCCGGTGATGCGGGGCGACATGGGGGGATCGTCGTCGTCGCCGTCCATCCAGCAGGCCAGGAGCTGGCGCAGCGGTTCGGTCTGCCCGATCCATTCGGGCAGCGTCGGCTCCGGGGGAAGGAGTTCCACGGAAACGCCGTCGAGGACGATGATCTTCATGGCGTGAATCTAGCCTCTGGGCGGAACCCGGGTCACGGATCCCGCAGGCACCGCAGCGAGAATCCGTCGGAGACGTCGTAGTTGGAACGATCCACGTCCTCGAAGTTGTCGTACATGCCGCGGTACCAGGCGCCACCGGCGCCGTCCGAGGTGGTGCTCCACCAGCACCCCGTGATTCCCGCGGCGGAAAAACCGTCGTTGGAATAGCCACCCGGAAGTCCCCTGAATCCGAAATCGTCGGTCCCGTTTCCGGTGAGCGCTCCGTTCGGAAGCCAACCGGAGGCGGATTTCAGCTTCACGGCATCCACCGTGTTGGTGCTGTCCACGAGGTCCTGGAGGACGGTCCATTCCGTGTCCGAAGGCACATGCCAGCCGGACGGGCAGACGCCCTGCACGCCGCTCGGAAGGGCCCCGCTGGAGGCGCCCGCGGCCATCGCCTCGCTCCAGGTGTAGAGGCGACCGTACTTGGCGCAGGAATCCAGGCTGTTGCCGTAGCAGATCCCGACCGTGTCCGCGTTCCCCCCGGGGCCGCGGAAGTTCAGGTTCTGGGCCATCCAGGTCTGGGAACCGATGGACACCGTCCGGTAGGTCTGTCCGTCGCGGGCGTCGGTGGTCGCGCCCAGCACGGCGGTGGAACTCCACGGGACCGCGTAGTCGGCCACGGAGTAGGTGGCCGCGGCAACGGGGCTGGAGACCCAGCCTTTCAGCACGGCGATGGCCCGGATGGTCTCCGTCCCACCCAGAACGATGGGGACGGTGTACAAGGTGGATGCACCGGTCGGGACGGACCCGTCCGTGGTGAAATGGATGCCGGCGCCCGCCGATGCGGTGGCGAGGGCCGCCGATTGGGCGCCCGTGTACGAGCCCGGGGCGAGTCCGAAGGTCGGGGTCTTCAGGGTGTCGAAGGTGTAGGCGGCCACGGACACCGCGCTGGTGGCCAGTCCGGCCTTCATGGCCACCGCCTGGACGGTTTCCGTCATGCCCACCTGGAGCGGGGCGCCGTAGACGGGCGATGCGGCCGTGGGCGCCGTTCCGTCCACGGTGAAGTGGACGGAAGCTCCGGGTGTCGCGCTGGAGATCGAGAGCTGTTGGACGGTGTCGTAGGTCCCGGCCGGGAGACCGAAGACCGGGGCGGCGGCCTGGATCGCGTAGGTCGCCTCGACGACCGGGCTCGTGGCCACCCCGGGCTTCGTGGCCCGGATATACAGGGTCGTGGTGCTCCCCAGGAGCAGGGAATCCGCGTAGGACTGCCAATTCGCGCTGTCGGTGGAATATTGGATGCGCGCGCCAGGAGTGGTACAGGAAAGCGTGAGCAGGAGAAGGTCGTCGGAGCTGGTCCCGGAAGCCACCGAAAACGTGGGCGCAGCCACCGCGATCGCGTAGGTGGCGGAACTCGATGAGCTTGTGGCGAGACCCGCCTTGACGGTCCTGGCCAGGATCTGGATGGAACTTCCGAGAGGAATGGAGTCCACGTAGGCCATCCAGGTCTTGCCGGTGTCCAGGGAATACTGGAAGCTCGCCCCCGACGTGGCGCTCGCCAGTTCCACGGTCATCAGATCGCGGGAGACGGTGCCCGAAGGAAACGAGAAGATGGGAGCGGCGGCCTGGATCTGGTAGGTCGCCTGCGAGGTCAGGCTCGTCGCGAGGCCGCCCTTGATGGTCTTCGCCAGGATCTGGACGGTGCTCCCGAGGACGATCGAATCGCCGTAGGCCATCCAGGTCCTGCCGGTGTCCAGCGAATATTGGAAGCCGGCACCGGGAGTGGCACCCACCAACTTCAAGGTCAGCAGATCGTCGGACCCCGTCCCGGACGGCACCGAGAAGACCGGAGCCGCGGCCTGGACGGCGTAGGTGGCCTGCGAGACGGCGCTCGTCGAGAGCCCGGCCTTGATGGTCNTNGCCAGGATCTGGACGGTGCTCCCCAGGACGATCGAATCGCCGTAGGCCATCCAGGTCCTGCCCGTGTCCAGCGAATATTGGAATCCGGCACCGGGCGTGGCACCCGACAACTTCAAGGTCAGCAGATCGTCGGACCCCGTCCCGGACGGCACCGAGAAGACCGGAGCCGCGGCCTGGACGGCGTAGGTGGCCTGCGAGACGGCG
>JGI12269J14319_10003764_pt1 | contig 14131 bp, 12 predicted proteins | sample PeaSoiSIISIP2007_FD_14319 | JGI IMG/M metagenome (IMG submission 14319) | reverse complement strand
GGGATGGGAAGGGTGAGGGATCACCTGTTGTCGGGGTTGTCCCTCACCCTCCCATTGCTACGCAATGGGCCCCTCCCTCTCCCGCTTGCGGGAGAGGGGCTTATCGCGATCGGCCCCTCAGCAAAGATGTATGAATCAACTAGCGCGCTCGCGGGGGTGACGATCGGGGCATTGAAAACAATCGAGTCATCTCGAGTGAGCCTCTGAGAACACGCGATGGCACCGCCGCTCAAGCCTCCCGCCTTCGATCCCGCCCGCTTGCCGGTACGGAGCGGATCCGGCTATCCGAAAAAATTCAAAGCGCCGGTCGCCGCGCGCCAATGGTCGGCCCTCGGCGCGCACACGGGATTGACCCAATTCGGCGTCAACCTCGTCGAGCTGCCGCCGGGTTGCTGGTCCTCCCAACGGCACTGGCACAGCCGCGAGGATGAGCTGATCTACATCTTGGAAGGCGAGCTCGTGCTCGCGACCGACGAGGGCGAGCAGCTGCTCACAGCCGGCCACGCCGCCGGCTTCCCCGCGGGCAAGGCCGACGGTCACCACCTCATCAACCGCAGCGAGCGCAAGGCGCGCTTCCTTGCGATCGGCAGCCGGATCGCGGGCGACGAGTGTCATTACCCCGACGTCGACCTGCACGTAGAGAGCGCTCCGGAAGGCGACATCTGGACCGACAAGACCGGCAAGCCCTACTGAGCACGCGCGCCATGAGCAAGCCGCTTACCGGTCTCCTCGTCGTCTCGCTCGAGCAAGCGGTGGCGGCGCCCTTTTGCAGCGCCAAGTTCGCGGACGCGGGTGCGCGCGTGATCAAGGTGGAGCGCGCCGAGGGCGACTTCGCGCGCGGCTACGACAAGTTCGTGAACGGCCTCTCCTCCTACTTCGTCTGGCTCAATCGCGGCAAGGAATCGCTCGTCCTCGACATCAAGGAGGAAGCGGATGCGGCCCTCCTCCATCGCATCCTCGCCAAGGCCGACGTCTTCGTCCAGAACCTGGCCCCGGGGGCGGCCGCGCGCGCCGGTTTCGGCTCGGCCGAGCTCAGAGAGAGACATCCCCGCCTCGTCACCTGCGACATCTCGGGCTACGGCGAGGACGGGCCTTACCGCGACATGAAGGCCTACGACCTCCTCGTCCAGGTCGAGAGCGGGCTCGCCGCGGTCACCGGCACGCCCGAGGCGCCGGGGCGCGTCGGCGTCTCGATCTGCGACATCTCGACGGGGCTCACCGCCTATTCGGCGATCCTCGAAGCGCTCAACGCGCGCGCGCAAAGCGGGCGCGGCAGCGGCGTGCAGGTCTCGCTCTTCGACACCATCGTCGACTGGATGTCGCCGCTTCTGCTCCAGTATCTCTACGCCGGCAACGTGACGCCGCGCGTCGGCATCAGCCATCACTCGATCGCCCCCTACGGCGCCTACCAGACCAAGGGCGCGCCGGTGGTCATCTCGATCCAGAACGAGCGCGAATGGCGCGCCTTCTGCGAGGGCGTGCTGGAGCGCCCGGAGCTCGCCCGCGACGCCCGCTTCGCGAGCCCCGGCGAGCGCGCGCAGAACCGCGCGGCGCTTGACGCCGAGATCGCCAGGGTCTTCGTCTCGCTCGCGCGCGTGGCCCTCATCGCGCGGCTCAAGCGCTTCGGCATCGCCTTCGGCACGCTCAACTCGATCGAGACGGCGAGCCGCCATCCCCAGCTCCGGCGCGCCACGGTCGCGAGCGAGGCGGGTGCGCTCGACCTCATCGCACCCCCCGTGCGACATGCGGGCGAGCCGGACAACTCACTCGGCAAGGTCCCCGCACTCGGCGAGCACAGCCAAGCGATCCGGCGCGAGTTCATGGAAAGGTGAGCCTCGCCAACCTCACCCTCTCCTCCTTCAGGAGGAGAGGGAGACACCGCTATCGTCTGCCGTCGATGCTGATGCGCCCCGGGCCGTGGGCGTACAGCAGAAGAAGGCCGCCGATGATGGCGAGGTTCTTCATGAACTGGACTTGCTGCCCAACGCGCGCCGCTCCTTCGAGCGTCCAGTAAGTGTGCGAGAGCAGCGACGCGACGATGACGAAGAGGATCATCAGGAGTGCTGCGTAGCGAGTCTTGAAGCCGAGTGCGATGGCAAGCGAACCGCCGAGTTCGACCACGCCCGCGAGAAGAGCGAAGAAGAAGGGTGCGGGCAGCCCCTTCGCCGCCAGGCCGCCGGCAAAGCCGGCGAGGTTCATGAGCTTCTGGGGGCCCGAACCGAGGAAGATCGCGGCGATGGCCAAGCGGCCGAGAAGGGCCAACCACGGCTCGCAGCGCTCGGCAATGCGGGCGACAGGGTCGTTCGACATGCGTAGCCTCCTCCCGAGAAATTGCCGCGGCCACTATAAGGCCGCCACGCTCAGCCCGCGCTGCAATTTCTCGTGAGGGTTGTCTCAGAAGAGCCCTTCGACCAGGCCCGCTTGGTTGATTCGGATGCGCTCGGCCGCGGGCGCGCGCGGCAGCCCGGGCATGGTCATGATCTCGCCGCAGACGGCGACGACGAACTCGGCCCCGCCGGCAAGGCGCACCTCGCGGACCGACACCACGTGGCCCGAGGGCGCGCCCTTGAGCTGCGGGTCGGTCGAGAAGCTGTACTGGGTCTTGGCCATGCAGACCGGGAAGTGGCCGAAGCCTCCCTTCTCGAAGTCCTTGAGCTGGTCGCGCACGCGCTGGTCGGCCGTGATGTCGCGGGCGCCGTAGAGCGTCGTGGCGATGGTGCGCATCTTGTCCCAAAGCGGCATGTCGTCGGGATAAAGCTGCTTGAAGTTGGCCGGCTTGCTCTCGACCAGCTTGACCACCGCGCGCGCAAGGGCTTCGGCACCCTTGCTTCCCTCGGCCCAGTGCGTGCAGAGCACCGCCTCGACGCCGATCTCCGCGCACTTCTTGCGGATGAGCTCCTCCTCGGCCGCGGTATCCGACGTGAAATGGTTGATCGCCACGATCGCCGGCACGCCGAAGCGGCCGAGGTTCTCCAGGTGGCGCGCCAGGTTGGCGAAGCCCTTGTCGAGGGCCGCGAGGTTCTCCTTGCCGAGCTCCTCGCGCGCCACCCCGCCGTGCATCTTGAGCGCGCGCACGGTGGCGACGATCACCACCGCCGACGGCTTGAGCCCCGCCTTGCGGCATTTGATGTCGAAGAATTTCTCGGCACCGAGGTCGGCGCCGAAGCCCGCCTCGGTCACGAGATAATCGACGAGCTTGAGTCCGGTCGTCGTCGCCATCACCGAATTGCAGCCGTGCGCGATGTTGGCGAAGGGACCGCCGTGGATAAAGGCGGGGTTGCCCTCGATCGTCTGCACGAGGTTGGGGGCGAGCGCGTCCTTGAGCAGCACCGCCATCGAGCCGTCGGCCTTGAGCTCGCGCGCGCGCACCGGCTTGCGCTCGCGCGTCTGGCCCACGACGATGTTGCCGAGGCGCTGGATGAGATCGGCCATGTCGCGCGCGAGGCAGAAGATCGCCATCACCTCGGAAGCGACCGTGATGTCGAAGCCGTCCTCGCGCGGAAAGCCGTTGGCGGCACCCCCGAGCGAGGACACGACCGAGCGCAGCGCCCGGTCGTTCATGTCCATCACCCGGCGCCAGCCGATGCGCCGCACGTCGATGTTGAGGGGATTGCCCCAATAGACGTGATTGTCGATCATCGCGGCGAGCAGGTTGTTGGCGGAGGTGATGGCGTGGAGGTCGCCGGTGAAATGCAGGTTGATGTCCTCCATCGGCACCACCTGGGAGTAGCCGCCGCCGGCGGCGCCGCCCTTGACGCCGAAGCAGGGACCGAGGCTCGGCTCGCGCAGGCAGATGGCGGCGCGCTTGCCCAAGCGGTTGAGGCCGTCGCCCAAGCCGACCGTCGTCGTCGTCTTGCCCTCGCCCGCCGGCGTGGGCGTGATCGCGGTCACCAGGATGAGCTTGCCGTCCGGGCGGCCCTTGAGCCCGGCCACGTAGTCCAGGCTCACCTTGGCCTTGTAATGTCCGTAGCGGGAAAGCGCCTCTGCCGGGATGCCGAGCTTGGCGCCGATCGCCTCGATCGGCTGCAGGCGCGCTTCGCGTGCGATCTCGATGTCGCTTTTGACCTCGCCCATTCGCGTCTCCTCAACCCGATTACACGCTGCCGGAGGGCAGATGACCCGCCTTGTGTGTTGTATACCAGCGGCGGCGCCGAGGATTTAGCATCTCGCGACGCCCTTGGCGAGAGCCTCGATGCGACCCTTTCGGGGCGCGTCCCTGTCGGCGACGCGCGCAACCCGAGACCCTCCTGGCGTTGGATGACCGCCTATCGTGAAGGTATAAAGAGATTTGGACGCTGTCCGACCGCGCGCATCCGAGCAAAGAGGCGAGCCTTGCCATGTGCCAGCGATGAGCCAGGAACCTGAGACACCCGACTACGTGCACGGCTATTCGGCGCGCGAGAGCCGGCGGCTGCACGACCAAGCGACGACGCTCGCCGAGCTCTTGCTGAGCGACACTACCTATCCCCCAGGTGCACGCGTGCTCGAGGCCGGCTGCGGCATTGGCGCCCAGACCGTGACACTCGCGCGGCAAAGTCCCGCGGCCGCGATCGTCGCCGTCGACGTGGCACAGGACTCCCTCGCCCAAGCCAGGCGCAAGGTCGAGGCGAGCGCTCTCGCCAATGTGACGCTCGAGTGCGCCGACATCTTCGCCTTGCCCTTCGCACCCGCGAGCTTCGACCACGTCTTCGTCTGCTTCGTGCTCGAGCATCTCAGCGAGCCCGCCAAGGCCTTGGTGCTGCTGCGCGAGATGCTGAAGGTGGGCGGCACCATCACCGTGATCGAAGGCGATCACGGCTCGACCTATTTCCATCCGGACAGCCTCGAGGCCAAGCGCGCGGTCGAATGCCTGGTGGAGCTGCAAGCGCGCGCCGGCGGCAATGGGTTGATCGGACGCCAGCTCTATCCCCTCCTGGTGCAAGCCGGCTTCGCGGAGGTCCGGGTCAGCCCGCGCATGGTCTACGTGGACGGAAGCCGGCCCGAGCTGATCGACGGTTTCACGCGCAAGACCTTCACGGCCATGGTCGAGGGCGTGCGCGAAGCGGCGATCGCCGAGGGACTGATGGATGCGGGGGCGTTCGATGCGGGCGTGCGCGACCTCTACCGTACCGCGGCCGCGGACGGCGTCTTCTGCTACACCTTCTTCAAAGCCTGGGGCGTGCGTTAGACCGGCCGCGGTCTGTGATCGACGTTCCCGCCATCTTGCGGCACACTCGCGCCGCAGCAAGGCAGCGAGCAAGAGGGACGATCCACGCCATGGCCGGAATATTCGACAAGGAGCTCTTCCGCCCTACCCGCAGCTTCATGGGGGCGCCCAACCGCTACGAGCTTGCCGGCGCCAAGGCGGCGATCCTCGGCATTCCCTTCGATTGCGGCATCCATCCGACGCGCATCGGGGCGCGGCTCGGGCCGAACGCCATCCGCGAGCAGTCAACCCTGGTGCGTCCCTACCAACCGCCCCACGCCGATTTCAATCCCCTCGAGCGCCTGGGCCTGGTCGATTGCGGCGACGTGGCGCTGACACCCGGGCTCATTCTCGAGGCCTACGCGAAGATCGAGGCGGCGGTCTCGCGCATCCTCGAGGCGGGAGCGGTGCCGGTGACCATGGGCGGCGACGGCGCCGTCACCCTCCCCCAGCTCCGCGCGCTCCACCGCAAATATCCCAACCTCGCGCTCCTCCATATCGATGCCCACACCGACACCTATCCCGGCAAGGGCGAGGGGCTCGACAAGTATAACACGGCCACGACCTTCACCCGCGCCGCCGAGGAAGGTTTGCTCGACACTGGCCACTCGCTCCACATCGGGGCGCGCGGCCCCCTCGGCGTGCAGCATGTCTTCGAGCATACCCGCCAGTTCGGCTACGAGCTCATCCCCGGCAGCGATCTCTTCGCGCGCGGCATCCCCTTGACCCTCGCCCACGTGCACGAGCGCCTCAGCGGCCGGCCGGTCTATCTCTGCTTCGACATGGATTTCTTCGACCCCTCCTGCGCCCCCGGCGTGTGCACGCCCGCCTGGGGCGGGGCAACGGCGCGCGAGGGCCTCGCCCTCCTCCAAGGCTTGGCCGGCCTCGACATCGTGGCGACCGACGTGAACACGGTGAGCCCGCCCCACGACCTGGGCGGCGTCACCGCCTTCCTCGCCGGCACCGTGATGCTCGAGTGCCTGACGCTCGTGGCGCGGGCGCTCAAGCTCACGAACGAGCCGGGCGGGGCGTGAAGATTGCCTTCTCCCGCTTCGCTGGAGAGGGAAAGCACGTAAGAGGGAAAGTTGACAGCGGCGGGGCGGGTCAGCACTCTCTGCGCCGGTCAAAAGGCGGAGGCGGAGGATGGGCGGGGCGCGGCTGGGAGTGGACATCGGCGGCACCTTTACCGACGTGGCGCTGGAGGTGGGGGAGAAGCGCTATACCACGAAGCTCCTGACCACGACGGAAGCGCCCGAGAAGGGCGTGCTCGCGGCGATCGCGTCGGCGCTCGAGGCGGCGAAGCTCGAGGCCGCAGCGCTCGAGATGATCATCCACGGCACCACGCTCGCCACCAACGTGCTGATCGAGCGCAAGGGCCCGCGCACCGCACTCGTCACCACCGAGGGCTTCCGCGACGTGATCGAGATCCGTCACGAGAACCGCTTCGAGCAATACGACATCGACATCGACCTGCCCCCGCCGCTGGTGCCGCGGCGCTGGCGCTTCGGCGTCAAGGAGCGCATCGACGCGCAGGGCAAGGTACTGGTGCCGCTCGACGAGGCAGCACTCGGCCGCGTCATCGACCGGCTCGCGCGCGCGCGCATCGCGAGTGTGGCGATCGGGTTCCTCCACAGCTTCACCAACCCCTCGCACGAGCGTCGCGCGCGCGAGCTCATCGCCGAGCGCCTGCCTGGCGTCACCGTGACGCTCTCCTCCGAGGTCTCGCCCGAGATGCGCGAGTACGAGCGCTTCTCGACGGCCTGTGCCAACGCCTATGTGCAGCCGCTCATCGGCCGCTACCTGCGCAATCTCGAGGAGGGCTTGAGGCGCGCGTGCGTGCGCTCTCCGCTCTATCTCATCTCCTCGGGCGGCGGCCTCACCACGGTCGAGACCGCGATCCGCTTTCCGGTGCGCCTCGTCGAATCCGGGCCCGCGGGAGGTGCCATCTTCGCCTGCCACATCGCGGCCCAATGCGGCCTCGACAAGGTCATCTCCTTCGACATGGGCGGGACCACCGCCAAGATCTGCCTCATCGACGACGCCAAGCCGCAGACCAACCGGGTCTTCGAGGTCGCGCGCATCTACCGCTTCAAGAAGGGATCGGGCATCCCCTTGCGCATTCCCGTCATCGAGATGGTCGAGATCGGCGCCGGCGGCGGCTCGATCGCGCGCGTCGATGCCATGGGCCGCATCGCCGTCGGCCCCGACAGCGCAGGTGCCGAGCCGGGCCCTGCCTGCTATGGCCGCGGCGGGGCCGAGCCCACGGTCACCGACGCCGATCTCGTGCTCGGCCGCATCGATCCCGCCGCCTTCTCCGGCGGCAAGATCAGGCTCGATGCGCCGGCCGCGGAGGGTGCCGTCAGGCGCGGGATCGGCGAGCGCCTCGGCCTCACGGCGGAGTTCGCAGCACTCGGCATCAGCGAGATGGTCGACGAGAACATGGCGAACGCCGCGCGCGTGCACACGATCGAGAGCGGCAAGAACGTGGCGGAGCGCACGCTCGTCGCCTTCGGAGGTGCGGCCCCGCTCCACGCCGCGCGCGTCGCGGAGAAGCTCGGCCTCGACCGCGTGCTGGTGCCGACCAACGCCGGCGTGGGCTCGGCCATCGGCTTCTTGCGTGCGCCGATCGCCTTCGAGATCGTGCGCAGCCACATGCAGCGGCTCTCGCACTTCGATGCGGTTGCCGCGAACCGCGTGCTCGGCGAGATGCGCGCGGAGGCCGAGGCGATCGTGCGGCGTGGTGCTGGAGGGGAGGTCGAGCTCGAGGAGCGCCGCTCGGCCTTCATGCGCTACCGCGGCCAGGGTCACGAGATCTCGGTGCCGCTGCCGGCGCGCGACTTCGCCGACGCCGACACCCCGCTTCTTCTCGAGGCTTTCGAGGCGGCCTATCGCGCGCTCTACAGCCGTGCCATCCCCGGGGTCGACATCGAGATCCTGAGCTGGGTCACGGTCGTGAGCGCGCCGTTTGTCGCGAGCGAGGAGACACCACAGCCGCTCGAGACGGGGGTCGGCAAGCCAATCTCCATGCGCAAGGTCTTCGATCCCGGCTCCGGCGAGTTCCTCGAGGTGCCCTTCTACCGCCGCGAGGCGCTCAGGCCCGGCTGGACCGTCGAGGGTCCCGCCGTGATCGAGGAGGACGAGACCTCGACCGTGGTCAGTCCGGCCTTCTCTGCGCGGGTCGACGGCTTCGGCTATATTGAACTCAGGCGGCGCGGAGAGTAGCTTCTCGCCATGGTCGCGACACCCAACACGGCACTTTCCCAAATCCACATGCAGATCATGTGGAGCCGGCTCATCGCCGTCGTCGAGGAGCAGGCCCAGACCCTCATGCGCACCGCCTTCTCCACCTCGGTGCGCGAGGCGGGCGACCTCTCGGCCGGCGTGTTCGACCGCCAGGGCCGCATGCTGGCCCAGGCCGTCACCGGCACGCCGGGCCACGTCAATTCGATGGCGACGGGGGTCAAGCACTTCCTCGCCGTCTATCCCATCGACAGCATGCGGGAAGGCGACCACTACATCACCAACGATCCCTGGCTCACCTCGGGCCATCTCCACGACATCACCGTGGTGACGCCGACTTTCAAGGACGGGCGTCCGATAGCACTCTTCGCCAATACGATCCACGTCGTCGACATCGGCGGGCTCGGCATGGGGCCGGACGGGCGGCAGGTCTACGAGGAGGGTCTGGCGCTGCCGATCATGCCGCTCGCGCGGGAGGGCGAGTTCAACCAGGACCTCCTCAGCATCGTGCGCGCGAACGTACGCGAGCCTTTCCAGGTCGAGGGCGACATCTTCGCCTGCGCCGCCTGCAACGAGGAAGGCGGGCGGCGGCTTCTGGACATGCTCGGCGAGTTCCGGCTCGCCGACGTGGAGGCGCTCGGCGACCAGATCATCGAGGCGTCGCGGCAGGCCACCCTCAATGCGATCCGCAAGCTCAAGCCCGGCGTCTACAAGAACAGCCTCACCATGGACGGCTACGACAAGCCGCTCACGCTTTCCGCCACCATGACAATCGGCTACGACGGCATCCACGTCGACTACAGCGGCACCTCGCAAGCGAGTGCCTACGGCATCAACGTGGTGCTCAACTACTGCACGGCCTACACCGCCTTCGGTGTGCGCGTGCTGGTGGCCCCCGAGGTGCCGAACAACGCGGGCTCGCTCGAGACCATCACGGTCTCGGCCCCCGAGGGCTCGGTCCTCAACGTCAAGCGGCCGTGGGCGGTGGCAGCACGCCACACCGTCGGGCACATGCTGCCGGACGTGGTCTTCGGCTGCCTCCATCAAGTGATCAAGGGCGGCGTGCCGGCCGAGGGGGCGTCATCGCTGTGGAACCCGCAGATCTACGGCGGCGGCTCCATGGTGGACGAGGTCGAGGAGGGTGTTGATCCCTCGACGCTGCCGCAGTTCTCGACCGTGATCTTCCATTGCGGCGGCTCGGGCGCCAGGCCGAGCAAGGATGGCCTCGATGTCACCGCGTTTCCGAGCGGGGTGCGCACCATCCCGGTCGAGGCGACGGAGACGGTCGCCCCCATCGTCTTCTGGCGCCGCGAGTTCCGCGAGGAGTCGGGAGGGGCGGGTGCGATGCGCGGCGGGCTCGGTCAGGTCATCGAGATCGGCGGTGCCGACGGCATGCCGGTGAGCCTGCTTTGCAACTTCGAGCGCGTGAAGAACCCCGCGCGCGGGCGCAACGGCGGCAAGAGCGGCGCGCCCGGCCGAGTGAGCCTCGCCTCCGGCCGGCCGATCCGGCCCAAGGGCCGCCAGACGGTGCCGCCGCGCGACCGCATCCGGCTCGAGCTGCCGGGGGGTGGCGGCTTCGGGCGGCCGGAGACGCGCGATCCGGCGCGCGTGGCGGACGACGTGATCGACGGCATCGTCTCGCGCGAGAGTGCGGAGAAGATTTACAAAGTAGCGCTCACGGCGGAAGGTGCGGTGGACTGGGAGCGCACGCAAGCGTTGCGCGTCGGCGGCTAAGCTAGTTCGACGCGATCACGATCAAGAAAACGTGCACGCAAAGCGGCATCGCCGCGAACAGGGAGTATGAAAAATGAAAACTTGGCTCGTCTCGGCGGCCATTCTGGCCGGCCTCGGACTCGGCTCTGCCGCCTTTGCGGCGGAGGATGTGAAGATCGGCGTGATCATGCCGCTCAGCGGCAACTCCGCGAGTGCGGGCAAGGCGGATCTGGCGGCGATAGAGATCGCGGCTCAGATCGTGAACGAGGGCCATCCGGAGCTAAAGGGCCTGCCGATCGGGACGACGCCGGGCCTGCCTAAGCTGGGCGGGGCGAAGCTCAAGCTCATCGAAGCGGACCACCAGGGCAATCCCACCGAGGGCCAGAACCAGACGCTGCGCCTGATCACCCAGGAGCACGTCGTGGCGATGGAGGGGAGCTACCATTCGAACGTCACCTTCACCGCGACCGCCGTGGCCGAGCGCTACGGCATCCCTTTCATCGTGGGCGAATCGGTCGCCGCCAACATCACCAGCCGCGGCTTCAAGTGGGTCTTCCGTACCACCCCCATCGCCGGCGACTTCGGTAACGCCTACATGGAGTTTCTCGGCGATCTCAAGAAGGCGGGGCATCCGGCGGCGACTCTCGCGATCGTCCATGAGAACACCGACTACGGCACCTCGGTCGGCGAATCGGTGCGCGACGCCGCCAAGGCGCACGGCCTCGACGTCGTGGCCGACATCCCCTACAATGCCAACGGCGCCGACGTCTCCCCCCAGGTGCTCCAGCTCAAGGAGAAGAACCCCGACGCCATCGTCTTCGTTTCCTACACCGCCGACGCCATTCTCTACATGAAGACGATGAAGAGCCTTGGCTACAAGCCGAAGCTCGTCATCGCCGACGACGCCGGCTTCTCCGATCCCGCCTTCATCAAGGCGGTCGCAGACATCTCCCAGGGCCTCGTCAACCGCAGTGCCTGGGACATCGGGCCCAAGGACAGCACGACCTGGCGCATCAACGAGATGTACAAGGCCAAGACCGGCCAGACCTTGGACGACACCAGCGCGCGCGGCATGCAGGCCATGTTCGTGCTGGCGGATGCGATCAACCGCGCCGGCTCGACCAAGCCCGAGGCGATCCAGAAGGCGCTGCAGGAGACCGATCTCAAGCCCGATCAGCTCATCATGGGCTACAAGGGCGTCAAGTTCGACCAGACCGGCCAGAACATCCTCGCCTCGACCTATCTCATCCAGCTCTTCGGCAGCGACTATATCGCGGTGTGGCCGGCCAAATCCGCCCAGCACGCGCTCGAGTATCCCTTCAAGGGCTGGAACTAGCGGCGGATGATCCTCCTCCAGGTGATCGTAGGCGGCCTCCTGATCGGGGCCGTCTACGCCCTTTTCTCGTCGGGGCTCACGCTCATCTGGGGCATGATGAACGTGATCAATTTCGCCCATGGCGAGTTCGTCATGCTGGGCATGTATGCGGCGTTCTGGGCCTTCACGCTCGCGGGCCTGGGCCCCGCCGCCTTCGCCCCGCTGGCCGCGGTGCTTCTCTTCATTCTCGGCGTCTTCGTCTACCTGGCGCTCATCCGCCACGTCATGCGCGGGCCCATGCTCGCCCAGATCCTGTCGACCTTCGGCCTCCTTCTTCTCCTGCGCTATAGCGCCTTCTGGGCGTTCACCGCCAATTTCGTGACGCTGCCCGACGACCTCGTCGGAGCCAGTATCAATCTCGGCGGCATTCTCGTGAGCGCGCCCAAGTTGCTCGCCGGCGTCGTCGCCATCCTCTTGACCGCCGGTATGCACCTCCTCCTCACGCGCACGGCGATCGGCAGCCAGATCCTCGCCGTGGCCGAGGACCGCCAGGCCGCCATGCTCATGGGCATCAAGCCCGACCACATGCAGGCCCTCGCCTGGGGCCTCTCCGGCGCCTCTGCCGGCATCGCGGGCGCCTTGATCGCCACCTTCTTCCCGATCTCGCCGACGGTCGGCGAGTCGCTCACCATCATCGCCTTCGTGACGGTGACGCTCGGGGGCTTCGGCAGCGTGCCGGGTGCGATGATCGCCGGCCTCCTCATCGGCCTCATCGAATCGCTCTCCGCCTTCTACTTCGGCCCGATCTTTCAGGACGTCGTCGTCTATGGGCTTTTCGTCGTCATCCTGTGGGTGCGGCCGCACGGCCTCCTGGGGAAGGCTTAAGTGCCGAGGAAGCCCATCATCGGCTGGCTGGCGCTCGCCGCCGTGCTTATAGGCTTTCCGCTCGTCTTCACCGGGGCCTATTACGAGCAGCTCGCCGCCTTCGTCATCCTCTCCGCCATCTCCGCCTCGGCATGGAACCTCGTCGGCGGTTACGCCGGGCAGGTCTCGGTCGGCCACGCCGTCTTTTTCGGCGCCGGCGCCTATATGCCGCTCCTTTTCTACAAGCTGTGGGAGGCGAGCCCGCTCTTGGGCTTTCCCGCCGGCATTGCGGTGAGTGTGGTCATCGCGGTCGTCATCGGCGTGCCCACTTTCCGGCTCTCGGGGCATTATTTCAGCATGGCGACGATCGCAGTCGCCGAGCTCATCCGCATCCTGGTCAGCGACTGGGACTTCCTCGGCGGCGCCATCGGCCTGATGGGGCCGGCGACCTCGCGCGGCTGGTGGGACCTCGTCTATCGCAGCTCGGTGCCCTACTACTACATCTTCCTCGCCGTGCTCGCGGTGCTGCTCTACATCACGCACCGCATGGAGCGTAGCCGCCTCGGCTATTATTTGCGCGCGATCCGCGCCGGGGAGCGCGCGGCGCGCAGCCTCGGCGTGCCGGTCAGCCGCTACAAGCTCTATGCGCTCATGCTGAGTGCTGGCTTCACCTCGCTCGCGGGCTCGCTTTATGCGGTGAAGTTCGGCTTCGTCGATCCCGGAAGCACCTTAGGCATCCTCGTCTCCGTGCAGATGGTCGTGATGGCGGCATTGGGGGGTGCCGGCCGGCTCCTCGGACCGCTTTTGGGTGCGATCATCCTGGTGCCGCTTCAAACCACGACCAATACGTTTTTCGGCGGTGCGGGGACCGGCCTCGCCTTCATCCTCTACGGCGGCATCATCATGCTGCTGAGCCGCTTCGAGCCGGGCGGCCTGCTCGAGCTCTGGGAACGCTACCAGGCGCGCCGCGAGGGACGCATGGCGAAGGAGCGCGCCCTTGTTGGAGCCGGTGAGGACCATGCTGCTTAGGGCCGAGAACATCAGGATGGCCTTCGGCGGCTTCCTCGCCGTCGCGCACGCCGGCCTCGAGGTGGCGGAGGGCGAGATCGTCGGCCTCATCGGCCCGAACGGCGCCGGCAAGTCGACCTTCTTCAATTGCCTCGCGGGCGACCTCAAGCCGAGCGCGGGGCGCGTGCTGTTCGAGGAGGCCGACATCACCCTAGCCTCGCCCGAGGCCCATGCGGCACTCGGCATCGGCCGCACCTTCCAGGTGCCGGCGACCTTCGAGGAGATGACCATCCTCGAAAATGTGATGGTCGGCGCCTTCCTCAGGCATCCGCGCGAGAAAGAGGCGCGCGAGGCGGCGCGGCGCACCCTCGCGCTCACCGGGCTCGAGCGCCTGGCCGAGCAGAAGGCGAAGAGCCTGGGCACGCCGGGACGCAAGCGCCTCGGGATCGCGCGCGTGATGGCGACCGAGCCGCGCCTGGTCCTGCTCGACGAGGCGCTTGCCGGTCTCAACCCCGCCGAGATCCAGCAGGCGATCGAGCTGGTGCGCGTGATCCACCGCTCGGGCGTCACGCTCGTCATCGTCGAGCACATCATGGAGGTGATTCTCACCCTTGCGGAGCGCATCGTCGTGTTCAACCAGGGCCGCGTCATCGCAGAGGGAAAGCCCGAGGAGATCGTCAACGATCAAGCCGTGATCGACGCCTATCTCGGGCACTCGCACGCGCGGCGCGCGCACCAGCCATGACGGCTGCGATGGATGTCCTCAAGGTCGAGCATCTCGAGGTGCGCTACGGCGATCTCGTCGG